>ERZ1673962.1025-NODE-1025-length-15281-cov-4.029949_pt1 | contig 15281 bp, 29 predicted proteins | sample MGYA00580188_ERZ1673962 | MGnify/ENA primary metagenome ERZ1673962 (study PRJEB41334, sample SAMN05608104) | rock metagenome | biome: terrestrial subsurface; feature: shale formation; material: shale | place: USA: Pennsylvania ... | reverse complement strand
ATCATAAAAAAAACTAAAGGCGGGAAAATAAAACAAACTAACCCAATAATAAAATAAAAATAAAGCTTTGTTAATTCCATTATTAGATCCTTAATAATCAATTGATAAAGTTATTAACTCGTAAACGCTCCCAGCCTCACTTTTTAAAGTCGTTGGCCTAACGTCTAGATCGTCTAACGTCTCAGATTCTAAAGCCTCAATGCTTATTAATTGTCGTTTGATTTGTTCCATTTTTAAATAAGCACTGTCTTTAGTTAAAAATAGGCGTGGAATAGCTGAATTACACGTTATGCCATAAACGCATCTACTGTGCTTGTTAAATTTTGAAATAGAAACTTCATTTTTTAAACTAATCATGAATTATTACTCCCCTTTTTTATCTAAATATTTATAATAACGTCTATTCTCAAGCGAAACCTCTAAACTGCAAAGATAGGATCTAGCTAAAGCCGCTGACTTTTCGGAGCCTTTTAAGGCTAGATCTTTATGATGGCGCAAAAATTCTATGGTGTGTTTTACACATTTGTTATGAAAAGAACGGTTAAAACGTTTATTTGTTCTAATATCTGAACTATTCATGATCAAACCACCTGATTAATTTGTTTTGATGTAACTGCTAAAACATCGCCACAACGTTTATATAAGTGTAAAAGCGGGTTCGGTTTTGCATTGTGATCAATATAACCGCGCTCACCATTAAACGAACCGCCAACAACTAAATGCAAAAATCTTACATTGATTGGTTTTTCCCTGTGATCTTCACATGCGCCAACGTGAAACGAATTATTTAAAAAATAACTAGCTATATCGGCATTGCTGGCCGCTGGGTTGCAATCTGTAAAATAATTAAAATCACTGTTTTTAAAAATTACTTGTACTGCTTTCATTATAACAACCCCTTTGTAGTTAATTGGCTTTTGATCTCTGAGTCGTGATCCTCAGATTCAACGTGTATAAATAAGCGCACGTTACTATCATTTAAAGCGTTTAATTTATCAGTCACAATAACTTCATACAGTTCCTTATTAATGCGTTCACAGCTAACAACGATGTTAGCTGTCTGTGATAGCAACTCGTTAACAACAAATTCAAGATTGTATAGGTTGATCGCGTTCACTTCGTCATTAAGATTGTAAGAACTGACAACAATCCCACCACCATACTGTTTATTGTGAAACTTACGAGATCCTTTTAAAACGTCCTTGGCTTTGTTAACCGCCCACTGATAAGCGTTGAATATATCAACGCTAGCGGGGCGTTTAATAGCGGTGTAATGCACCACATAACGCGGATTTCCGTTCGAGTCAGAGTTAACACGGGTAAAACTATCAGTTGTTACGGGTATAAATAAAATTTTCATAATTAAGCCTTAAAAGTTTTTTTGATAAATGTAATGTTAGTGATCAGTGCGCTGTTTTTTTCTACGCGCATTATTGAACAAGCAGCGCTAAAAATATCATTAGCGTAAACGTCATAAGTGAACCAATGATCACCGCTAATAAAATCAATTTCGAACATGTTCATAATTAACCCTTGTTCGTGTTTGAAGTTTTTAATATAACGATTGATAAAAGCATGCCTAAAAAAGCGAACGGTAAACCGAACAACGCCAGATCCGTATCGCCTGTTTTAGCGCCTAGACCAATGAAGAAGAAGCCAAATAAAGCAGCCCAAAAACAAAAGTAAAAAACTAAATCAATAAACCTTTCCATATTTCACCCTTTTAGTATTTCGTTTCGATGTGGAGAACTTTAGATTAATTTTGCACTGAGCGCAACAAGAAAGGCTAAAAAACTTTAATTATTTTTAATTTAAATAAATCGCAAGCTTTTAATAGTTATACATTTATATAGAGAAAAACCAAAAACAATAACCAGCCAGAATACAATGTATTTATTGCATTAATATGCACACACATACGCGCACGTATAAGCATTATTTTCAAAAACCCCCACTTTAATGAGGCATACCCCAAATTACCTCACAAAAAAAGCGGCTGACAAGGCCGCTTTTTAAATAAGTTATTTCACACAGATTTTTATATTTAATTAAAACTCAAACTATAGGCGGCATCTAAAGCCAGCCTATTAAAGTATTCAAGGTAAGCAACATGATCAATGCTTTGCTCTGTAATAATGATTAAGTAGCCGCTGAATGGGCCACGAACTGGCGGGTTTAACTCAAAAGACTTAACAAACTTGTTTGTATCATCTTCAAGTATCCCAAACTTAACCAGGCAATCTTCAAGCATCTTGGCCCCGTAAGAATAGTTTGAACTATCAAAACCCTTCACCCCTTTGCCAATTACTGGAATAAATTTTAGGTTAACCGGCTTATCAAATGGTTTTATCTTTCTAGCTGGTGAAGTTCTGAAGTGATCAACAATATGCTCCTTATCTTTTTTACGCTCTCTGAAGTGCTTACCCGCATAAATAGTATTGGTTGACTTATGAGTGCATGGCACAAAAGCCATTTCACGGCGCACATCGGGGTTTTTAAAGTTATCCATGGTATTTCCTGTTTTATTAATTTAATTAGGCCACCAGCCACTAAAGGGCTATTTTGACAGTAAAACAATAGGCTTTGCAAATCAGACAACAAAAGCGGTTTATATAAACCCCGAGAAGGTGGTTAACCTGTTGTTGCGCTACAATAAACGGTTTTTCAATAGCAACCATAGCAATTAACAGGCAAAAAGCCATGTGATAACAAATGATCACTAAGCAGATAAAACACCATGCTTTGAACTGCAATATTAGCTAGTCAATCCACCACCATTATTGCTGCAATAAATTCAAACAAAACCCACCAACAAAAATCATTAAATTAACCGCCAAAACTGTATGTATAAACACTATTTATTTATACAGTAAAATCATTTAAAAAAACAAACTCGTTGCATATAAATATACATGAATCTAAACAAATATAGCCCAGCACATAGCTTTAGGGGTATTTTTTAGGTGGTCATTGGCGGGGGTGTTAATGGGGGTGTTGCAATAATTTAAAACAGGTAGTTGACAGGCAAACCACAGTGATATATTGTTGCTCTACGTTCAAACATGTTGAGCGCATTTTTTTACTATTAATTTGCAATAATTGGGAACAGGGGTATTTATGACCTATTTACAACCGGTAGAAAAGAAAGGAACTGACCTAGATAGCTTTTTAGATAGCTTAGATGGTGGTTGCCTTAAGACTAAACTTGAAGCTTGCCTAAACGATATAGCCATGGCGGTAGATCATACTCAAGGGGCTGGTACGCTTACACTTAAGCTCGATATTAAATCACGCAAAGGCCGCTCTGCTGTTGATATTAAGCATAGCATTACATCTAAAAAGCCTACTATGCGTGGTGATCAGACTGCTACTGACTCAGAAAAAACACCTATGTATGTTGGTAAGCATGGCCGAGTTACGCTATTTGAAGAAAATCAAGATGATATGTTTGCTGAAGAGACTCTCCGCAAGCAAGCTGAGGCGCGACAAGCTATGCGTGAACAAGGTGATGAAGCCAGTATAGTTAACGATAAGCTTAACAGTATGCTTGATACCCTTTAATCCGTACTAACCGCCATTTATGGCAAACACTTAAACTAAACCAATAAGGTATTACACTTATGTTATCACCGGAAACAATTGAAAAAATCCAAAAACTTAGCGCTGAGCAACAATCATCGTTAATCGAACAGCTTGATAAGCAAGTTTTACATGCTGATTTAGCCGTACAAGCCGAGGGGTGTAGCATTGTTAACCTTGAGCGCTACAAAGAACATCGAGATAACATGCGTGGTGCATTTGCTACTGACTCTATTAAAGAGTTTCACAGCTTCACAAAAGAGCAACTAACTCAATTCCCTGCATTCCCTGTGTTCGTTAATGGCCCTCATATGTCCGCTGAAGCCATTATAGATTTTGGTGATGCAAAGTTGCCTGGTCACTGTCGTTTTACTGGCAGAGTTAAGCTAGAGCCTACAGCGCTGTATTCAACACTATTAAGTAACATTCACAATAATACATTTTCACAGCGTGATTTTGCTGAACTGCTTGAAGAGTATCAGGCTAACGTTCAAGTTATTGTTGAAACTGAAGATGGTAAAGCCCCTGCAGATCTAGTTAAGTCTTTAGCCTCTATTCGTAATATGACTGTTGAGCGTTTGCGTAATACATCATCTGAAGAAAATAACTACACACGTGGTGCTAGTGTTCTTGAGAAACAGCAAATTCAATCAGCCGGTTTAAAGCCTGTAGCGTTTACTTTTAAGTGTAAGCCTTATACGGATCTTATTGAGCGCACTTTCTTAATACGTATATCACCAATTACACGTAACGATAGTGTTATCTTTGCGCTTAAAGTGCTCACTCTTGAAGAAACTAAAGAAGATATTGCCTTAGAGTTTAAATCTCTTCTTATAGATGGTTTCGCTGATACGGGTGTTACTACCTATATGGGCGATTACGACTCTGGTCGCTAATAACTAAACTTGGGGGGCTAGCTGGCCCCTTTCTTACAATACAATGCAAAGAGTAATAATTATGGATAGTGTAAATATATTTCTTGAAACTAAAGATTTTGTGATAACTGAAACAAATGGGCGTATACATACAGCAAGCAAGGGCGGGTTATCTGGCGTTATACAGGTTCTTGGCAAGCTTGTTTATGAGCTTATGACTGATAGTAATGCACAGCCAATGGCAACTCTTGAGCATACTTCTGAACCTGATATACGCCATTATCATTTTTATACTGAGAATCAAGAAAGTGACCTTGCTTTTTCAGGTGTTTTCTCTCTAAATGCTGTGGAACAAGAAAACTTTAACCCATCAGTTCTAATACGACAAATAAAAGAGCAAACCTGTAAGTTGACTTATGAAAATGACAAAATAAATTCTGAGCCTGAAGATTGGGCTATAAAATCTATATCTAGACTGTAGGGGGTTATATGGGTTTTGTATATTTAGGCTTTGACTTGCAGTCTATGCTTGCCTTTATCGCTCAATTTAACAAAGAGACAAATCTTTATTTTGGTGGTGAGGTTTGGAATTTGGTTGTTTTAGACAATAACGGTAAGGCAACTGAGTTTAACGGGTGCTTAACTGAGGTTGTTACAAAAGCATTTAAGCCGCACTTGCAGGATGCCAGGGTAGAAAGAAAAAGATTTCAACAATCTTTACGGGGGTTATATGAAAAATGAATCATTAGAAGAGTTAAAATCGATAATTGATAATGCACCAGAGGGTGCTACACATTTAGATGATATTAATACGTACTGGAAAGTTAACAGTGAATTTGATTATTATTTTCATGATGGCAATCAGTGGGATTATTCAGAGCCACTAGAGAATGGTACACGCTCACTATCAGACATAAAGCGAATTATTGAGTTGATTGAAGATGAAAAGCGACTTGATCACTTGCAAAAATGCAACCAAATTTTTAATGGGCGAGCGGGATCAAATTACGGCTGGCGCGTTGATTGGAATCATAATCGCATAGCAATTCTGGACACAGGATTGAAAGGTGTGACAATCCGCAATGCTATTGATGAACATATAAAAAAGATGGGTGATTTATGAAAAAAATTAACTGGAATACAGCAAGCGAACTTGGGCTTATTGAGCGAATAAATAAAGAGGTGTTGCACCCGCTTGGTTTAGCCATGGTAAGAACTCCTGATGACGGTAGATCTCCTTTTATTTTGGTCGCACCTGATAAAGAATTTACTTACAGTTTTGACCTTCAATTAAAGCCAATACTTAGCACTGAAGAGATACACGCGGCAATTGATAAGGTTGAAAGTTTATGACAGGCATTGAACATGAACCATCGCCATTACTATTGTTGATTTCAATTGTATTGCCAATACTGGCTTTATGGCTGTTTCTTGAGATAGTTAAGTTTGCATTTAACCCTAAGCGCTATCTTAAACAACTTACTTGCCGTCATTGGCATATTAATCAGTCAACAAATGATAAATGGCGCTTATATGACTACAAACTAAAGTGCTGTGAATGCGACAAGGTTGTTTACTGCAACCTTGATAACTTACCTGAAAATAGTGATTTTTACTTATGAAAAGCGCGCATGATCTAGACAATGAATTAGCTAAAGTAATGGGCCAGTTCAAGGCACTTATTTCTGAAATTTGTAAAAGAAAAGCAACCGCAAGTGTTCTTAATAATTCCGGTAGCGGGAGTGAATTTAAGTTACAAATTCAATTGGGTTGGGATTTCTTTATTAATGTAAGATCAGGCTTGGGTAGGCTTATGCACAGAGGTTGGTCTGAAAACGGTGAATTTATTAGATTTTTTACAGAACATGGTAATGGCCCGTTCACTTTATTTGGTGAAGAAGTAATAGTGTTTTCACCAATTGATAAAAACTCAGACGTATCGCTTTTTAACGTGGCGATACTTTACACAAAATATATATCCGTTAAAGGGCTTTAAAATGAAAAAACTTATGATTAAACGCACAATCGTTAGCTTAGCGGTTGAATATGCGCTACTTGATTGGGGTGAGCTATGAATACTAAATTAGTATTTTTAGATCTAGAAACAGGCGGCTTAAATGGCCGAATAGAAACAGGTGAGCTAGGCTGCTACCATTACCCTATCCTAGAAATAGCTGTAATCGTCACTGACAGCGATTTAAACCAAATTGGTGAACCTTTGGTTATTCCAGTTTTTCAAACTGATACAGCGCTTTCTAAGTGCCATGAATGGGCTTTAGCTAAACATGAAGAAACCGGCTTACTAAAGCGTGTGCGTGAATCAGGGGTAGCGCTCGACCAAGCTGAGGATCTGGTTATTCAATACCTTGGTAGTGTTGGTGTTGATAAGTACGATCGCAAAACTAAATCTGGCGGCGTTCTTGCTGGTAGCTCTATCCATTTCGACCGTAGTTTTATTATGGCCCAAATGAATGAGCTAAATAACTACTTGCATTATCGTCAATTAGATGTGTCTGCCCTGGCGCTTGCCGCTCGTATGTTTTGCCCTAAAGCTGAAAAGCTAGCTACTCAACACAAAGAGTTAAAGCATGAAGCACTGGCGGATATACGTGAAACAATAACCGAACTGCGTTTTTACAAGGAAAACGTGTTTAATATAGATTTTGAGGAATAAAATATGTCATGGATTTTAACAGCGAGCGGCAAACGATTTGATCTAATCAACCCAACGGTTAATATGATTTGCATAGAAGATATTGCAACGGCTTTATCAAAACAATGTAGATATAACGGCCACTGCACTACTTTTTACTCTGTAGCGCGCCATTGTGTTTTAATGGCTGAACAAGCAAGCGATGGAAAAAAGTTAGCAGCGCTTATGCACGATGCAACTGAGGCGTATATAGGCGATATGGTTAAACCGCTTAAAAATATAATTCCTGAGTTTGAAGCGTTTGAAGATAAAATTTATAAGTTAATAGCTGAAAAGTACGGGTTGCCGCTTGAGCTGCCTGAAGAGGTAAAGTTATTAGATTTAAGAATGTTGGCTACTGAAATAAAATACATTATGCCAAATTATAAAGGTGAATTAGCCTGTACTGAAAACGTTAAAACGCTTGATATACCTGAATACTGCTTTTTTAATGAAGTTCCACTTGAAACTGAGCAAGAATTTTTGCATTTATTTAATGAGCTTTACAAATCAGACAGCAAAGGGCATGATTGATTTTCCCAAATTGCTCCCGATTATGCTTTTCATGAAACAAAAAACCCCTTTATAGGGGCTTTTTTATTGGCTCTAAAATGAGTCAGGCTGAGCCACCGCTCTAACCGCAGCCATAATACCTTGCTGTAAATGCGTCTCTGCGATAGAAACCCAACGCTGATCCAACGTGTCACCACGTGAACGCATTGAACTAATAACATTTTTTAAACGCTCACCTTCCGCTTTAATATCATTCATATCATTAATATCTTGCTGGTTAAGCTCTCTATAACCTTTGATTTTTCTGTGTTGATTTTCCATTGTATTTCCTAGTATGTTACGCCGAATGTGATCCACTGTTTGCACATAAACAGCAAGTGATCTACCGCTGGGTTAGTTACTCTAAATCTTAACGTGCTCACATTATCCGTTACTTTTACTATTTCTGACCGTTCCCAATTGCCGCCGCCAATCTTTGAATTAATCATATCAATGGCGTCTTGTTCGTGAACCGTGTAAAAGTCTACTTCAAATATTTCGTCATTATCCATTACAAAACCACATCAAATATCTTGTATTTAAGTGCTGCTGCTTCAAATTCTTCAAACTCAGTATCGCCACCATCGGTATTGTAGTGCTCTTTGTAATAATCAAAGAATGAAACCAAGTCGATTGCTGGCGAACCTGTAACCTCTGGCAAAGGATCTGGAACCATACCATAAACATAACGCGCTATACGCAAGTTGTAGGCCGCTGAAAGTTCGTTATCAAGTACGGGATCACCTGTAATAGCGTATTGGTTTAAATCATCCCAATTTGGTTTGGTCATTAATGCGTCACATTCCTTAAGAACGCTAAATGTGGTTTTATCTTCAACTTGATAAGGCCCTTTAGCTATACCGCTTTGTATTTGGCGATTATATAAACCAAAGTGACTTTCTATAGCCAATGTTAATAACATAATTAAACGCGCCGATTTACTATTGTAGTTACCAGGCATCATAGATAATTGCGGGTTTAAAAATTTATCGTGGTATATTTGAGCGTCCATATTGAACCGGCCCCCTTGTTGTATCCAATTAAAAAACGGCGTTAGTTCGCCGTCCCTGTTAAATGCTTTTATTAAGCTTTCATATTTCATAATTTATTCACTAAAAAGCCACCAGCGTTATAAATTTATCACTTGGTTGCTTTGTTGTCATTACTATTGCATTTAGGTTATTTATATAAATCACTCATGCACTTTTCATTGCATACGTACCGTGTGTATGGGCCCTTATTAATAACCCACATGTTACCCGCCTTATTTGGCTCTCTACAGCTTGCACAGCAAACCATTTCAAACTCTGAATCTTCATTGCTTCTTGTGCTTGCATGATCCATAGCTTCAGGTATAGGAATAGCGCGCTCAAATTCTTCCTTAGTAAACTCATACCGAATAGGTAGGGCCACTTGGTAAACTCTGGTTAGCTCGCTTCTTATTTTATTTAGTGTTGGATTGCATTGAAGCTCAACACTAACTCTGTTAGGGCTTGCGTTTCTTTCCTTTAGCTTGTTAGTGATCATCTCAATGTGGTGATCAAGGTGCTGGTTCAATGAATCAATTAGATCCTGTGTTTGCTGGCTGTATATTGCTTTCATGGTTGCTCCCTACTGTGGCTGTAAAAATGTGCCGTTCTTGCTATTGCTATTTGACTTATTGAAAATGAATCTAAATTAAAATCCTTTAGCTCTTCCTTGGTTCTCATTACAATTGCGGTCTTACGCTTTGATTGATATTCCTTTAGGTTTACTTGCTCCTTGTAACCCAATTTAATAAATGCCTTTTTAGCGGCTATTACGCGCCTTTCCGGTACGGATGGTAATAGCGCATGCCATGGTTTCTTTTTAGTGGGGTTTTTCTCAACCAAGTTATTAAATACAACACCAAGATTATCTAAACTAACCTTTGTACCGGCTGAGTTTAAATTAATCATTTCATCTACTTTTTTTAAATCACCATCTTTAAGCTTCATCTTGCACCTCACTTAAGGGGTAAACAACAACCCCTAATACATTGTCATAAACACGGAAACAGCCTTTTCTTTTCTCATTAAATTTATCGGCTATCTTTTTAGCTGCAGTTAAGCGCTGTACCTGAGTATCATAAACCCATCTATCACCGGCTTTGCACTCTATTATGTACTTACTCATTGCAAATTTGTAATTGGCTTTTCTATCTACCTTGTTTTTAGCCATTATCTACCCCAATCAATTATTGCATTTACAACCTCTTCAGGTATCGGGTACCCGTAAAAGTTGTGCCATAGTTTAAATAAGCCAGCTTGTGTTATTCCAAATGTAACGTTATGGGCCCTTCTTCCCTTGATAGTTTTTACACTGTCGCACTTTTGGCAATACGGTAAACAAGCCCAATGACCTATTAATATTTTGTTGTGCCTAAATGTTGAGCCGTACATATGATCGCAAATGCTAGGCCCTGGCTTGCCACATACAACACATGGTAAGTTTTTAAGCCAATGCTGAAATTCTTTTTCTGCACTATTTGGCCCACGTGTTTTTTTTGTTGCTTTACGCTGCACCAATACCACCACATTTAAAAATATGTTCTATGGTGTCGCACTGCCAGCCATTACCTAACATCTTGTAAGCCTGTGTGTTTGAAGATGCCTTAAAGTAATCATCTGGCACACCTTGCAACCTACAACACTCAACAACCGTTAGCTTTCTATATCTAGCGTATTTTGCAACGTAGCGGCCTTTTGGTAAGTCGCTTACCAAGGTATCTTTTGCTGCAGTAGATAAACAACGTAATTTATCATGGCCTTGCACTTCCAAATATTGAACGGTTTTAATTTCTTTGTTGGAATCTTCACGTTTTCCAGTTTCAGGGTTTATTTTACGGCCTACCATTGCTGCAGGGCTTATTTTTATAGGTGTGGTTGAGTTATCAATAAAAACAAGCTGCTTTCTTTTATCTTCAAAATATTGCTTTTCATCTACTCCATTAGAGTAAGATGCAGTTAAAGCGTAGGATTTATCACGATCAACAAAGTTCATTCCATCGCAATTAACATAATCACCTTGACGTCCGTTCTTTACGTATTCCATTGCAGATAAATTAGATGTTTTAACTTCAAAATTATCCACTAAACACTTTCTACCAGCTTGACGATTTACAAACCTATCTGTCATTACCGTTGGGCTGGTTGGCGTTTGTTCAATAATATCTTTTAACAAAATGCCTCTATCTTCTGGCTGTGTTACTTCAAAATTGCACCAGTAATAACGCTGGCGGTTTTGAGCACAAACCAAAGCACTATTAATAAATACAGGGGTAACGCCAAGCGCTTCAGTGATCATATTTAAGTTTTTAGCGCTCATTTTTACGTTTTCAAGCATAAACTTAACGTCAGGGTTATTGGCCTTAACATGATCTAAACATAAAACGTATTCCCAAAATAAATAAGAATGGCTTAAAAATTCAATATCTTCATTTGCAGATCTTGTTTTTAAATCAAGATAAGTTTCCCTGTCAGTAACAACAACTTTTTCACCGTTAACAATTGCAGTGGTGCCGCCTTGCTTTCCTGCAGCGCTAAACCCTTGGCATGGTGAACCACCTATTAACAAGTCAACGCTAGACCAATCAATATCCCATTCACGCCAATTAGTAACATCGCCTAAATGAATGGTGTTAGGAAAATTGGCTTTGCTTTCCGCTATGGCAAACTTATCAATTTCACTGGCGTAGTATTTAGTTGGCTCAACACCCATTTTCTTTAGTGTTATTCTGCCGCAACTCATACCATCAAATAAACTTAGAAAAATCACTTTGATTTACCCTTAAATTCTTTCCATTCATCGGCTGTGAAAAATGGATTGTAAATAACAAACACTCGACTACAAGAACGTGTAACATCAATAAATTGTAAGCCGGATGATTTTATAAATTGATTTATAACCTCAACCATAAATTCTGCACTTTCATGTGAATCAAGCTTGATTGTTTTTTGGATTAGCGGGGTTGTCATTGCTTCACCGGTTATTTTTATTGCTTGTCCAAGTGTTTTACCTGTAGCTCTATTGGCTAATGCTCTTACTGAACTGTTAGCGATATTGCAGCGTAAAACTTGCTCTGGTATTAGTTTACTTATTCTTATCATTTGGCACCCATACAGTAATTGAGTAGTGGTATTGGCTGTTTAGTCCATTTGATTTTTGACGACACCTTGTTAAGTAACCCTCTTTAAACATTTTACCTAAAAGTAATCTTACAGGGTTAACGCCTAAACCAAGTGCGTATGAAATTGCATAAGCATTATTAATGCCTTGCCTTACCTGTTCATAAACCTTTAACTCAGAACCAGTTAAAACTAAACGCGGGTGATGTCTACAAACTCTAACTTTTGCATCCTTTAGTATTTCTTTTGCATCTTGCAGTAGCATAAATTCAATACCTTGTGTTTTATTTGATTGTTTAATACTAGTCTTTATTTGCACTTAGCGCAACATTAAAATCAAAATTTAAGCAAAAAAAAGCCCAGAGGTTAAGCTGGGCTAATGACTATACAATGCAAGATTACAACCACTTCCGTTGTGGTATGCTTTATTTACTCACATTTATTAACGCTATGCAACAATTTAAACTGCTCACTCCAAAATGCAACTTCATCGCGCGACTCTTCAACCGCTAGTTCAGCGCAAGTTATTAAGTAATCATCCTCAGTATCTTTGGCCTTTGAAAGTGTGGTTAATGCGTTTTCAAGCTTTGTTGCTGAATCGCATAACTCCAAGCCCTCTTTAAAATAAGCGCTAACAAACTCACTTGGATTTAATGAAAACTCTTTATCATCATTACTGATACAAACAATGGCCGCCGCATTTGGTTTTTTTATTTCTTTTAAAACATCAAAATAATTAAGTTCTATATTGAAACCAAAACCAGTTGTATTTTTTAACCACAAATCTTCAGCTTTTATTGCTTCTTGGTTTTCTTTAATGAGATCAGACATACCACCTAAAGCATTGTTTGCTTTTTCTCTGGCGGCTATGAAATTTTTACTAAAACTATCTCTTGAGTTAGGCGTACTGGTTACAATAATTTTAGCGGGATTAAAATTGGTTAGCCTTTCCTTTGCTAAGCTTTCAGAGACTTCATCATTCTCTATTCGATAGCCTATAGAATAACCTATAGTTTCACCGTTCTTGTTTTTAACCTCAGTACCAGTAGAGCTAAAAAAATTTATTTTATCTTCGATATTAAATATAATTTCATCAACAAACTCGTTCCTAACTTGGCATGATTTTTCAGCCCACTCTTCAATGGTCATTTTTTCATTTGATTTTATAACTTTATCTGCAGCGTTTGAGGCCAATATAAAACAATCATCATAGCGATCTTTTTGCTGGCTTTTATTAGTAAGCTTCATGGTTGCTACTTTAATTTTGTGCTGTGCCGCAAAGTCTCTTACAGATTTTGTATGGTAGCTTTCATCAATAACAGCAAATGAAATATCGCTTTTATTAATTCGCTTTGCCAGCATTTCTTTTGTTGACTCGCTTTCTATGCTTCCTGTAATAAAGCCTGTTTTTAATTCTCTGTGTGCCTTATCTTTTGTCCAGCCAATAATTTTATAGTTAACTCTATCCTGCATAGGATCAATTCCCATGGTTTTAAACTCAATATCTTCTAAAGCGCAAATACCTGAAGTGGCCGGTTTCATTTCTTCCATGGTTTCTTTAAGGGCCTTTTTAAGCATTTCTTTTGCTGTGGGTTTTGAATGATTTGTTTCAACTTTAATTTTAACTCGTTTATCAAAAAGTTCAGGGGTATCAATTTCATAAAGCGAATACCGCTCAAAATAACAACCATCGCCATTAAAGCCATTTTCAATAAAATCTCTTACTGTGATCTCTTCAGCAAGCATATATAAATCATGCTTATGAATATAAAACTTACAGGTTGGTGTTACCCAGCGCCAACAATTGACTAAGCTAGTGGTTTCCGATTTGTTGTGCATTTTCCCGCATTTAGGGCATAAAAAAGAAGCCGATACACCAGTCAAAATCTCTTGGTGAATGTGAAGAGATATATTTTCACCACAAAATTTACAAGCACTAATATACTGAGGCTCGCTTTTACCTTTTCTAAATCCAACCTGAAAACCATCGCCGCTATGATCAACCGGCAAAATTGTTATGTTTAAATTATGTTCTTGCATTGTAATACCTACTGTATATTTATACACCAGTGCAACACTGGCGTTTGTTTTATGAAAAATAAAATGTAACTCAAACCTAAAATAACGCGCTGTTTATTTTTTAAACCAATAAAAGCCGTTGCACTTAAATGAGGTCACACCCTTGCTTTATGTTGTATCTTTTAAAAATTCTATATTCTTTTTGAATTTTATGCAACAACAAACAATAAAAAACCCCTAAACAGTTAGGGGTTTTTTCATCTTACGGTTGTTGCAAACATTTAAACTTTACTTTGTCTTTTTTGAAACTCCGCATCTAGCTTTTCTCTGGCTAGCTTCTTCTCTTTTGGCGCTGTTACCGGTATAGATTTGTGATATTTTCCTTGCCATACAAAGTAACCAACCTTCAATGCTTCATTTAAAACACCTTCAAGAATATGATTAGAGCCATCAAGGTCTTTAACTAGGGCCTCTAATGTTTCAATTTTCTTTTTCTGCTTGCCAAAATGGGCTTTTTGAGAATGTAACTTTTTACTTAGCTCTGCGTTATCTTCTTTTAGTGCTCTGTATTTCGTAGCTTGGATTTTGTTTTTATCTTTAAGTTCTAAAACCTCAAGCTGAGCGTTACCCATTTGGTTTTCAAAATCACTACTGTTTTTTCTCACATGATCAAGTTCATTTTCTATTTCCGCAATGTGATCATTTAGTTCTAGAATTTCACTTCGCAAAACCGTTTCATTTTGTTCGTGCGTGTTTATTCTTTCAGCGCGAACATTAAGTAAGTTGCGCTCATAATCCAGCTTAGCGATTAAAGCATCAACATCTTTCTTTAAGTTTTTTGCGCGGTACTGAAAAACCACCAGCAAAGCCAAAAATAAAGTTACTAAAATTAATAAAGTCATTGCTGGTATTTGTATATTCATTAGGCCCATAACGGTACCCCTTATGTTTTAGTTTTAAATTTACCGGTTAACCGGCGGTTTTATTTAATGCTGTTCGTCTGTTTAACTCAAAGGATAAGTTAGACGACCAAATTAAATATTCGTTTAGTCCAGCCGGTGGCTTAAGTTGTGCCTTTCCTGCTGGCCCTTGCATTGTTCTTTCAAATCTTGCTTGCCTTGGTTGTCCGTTTCCTGCATGTGGCGTAAATAACACAAAGCACGAACCAAAGTTAACACCATCTTTTTTTGTGTACCCGTCACGCTCATAGAATGGGTAGCGCCCGTCCGGTAAATATATCGTGTCTGCGTAAGGTTCAACGTTTTCTATCCACCAATCAGTAAGCGGCTCATGTGGTAATAGCATTAACCCGCTGTGGCCCATTATGGTAGCCTCAAACACTGCTTTTTGTATAAATCTTAACTTATCGTCAAACGGTGGATTACAATACCAATCATCAATCCATTCATTTTCAAGTGC
>ERZ1673962.1024-NODE-1024-length-15283-cov-6.107696_pt1 | contig 15283 bp, 18 predicted proteins | sample MGYA00580188_ERZ1673962 | MGnify/ENA primary metagenome ERZ1673962 (study PRJEB41334, sample SAMN05608104) | rock metagenome | biome: terrestrial subsurface; feature: shale formation; material: shale | place: USA: Pennsylvania ... | reverse complement strand
GAACGCATTGTGGATATGATCAAGGAGATTGCCGATCAGACCAATCTGCTGGCACTGAACGCGGCGATTGAAGCCGCCCGCGCCGGCAGTCAGGGACGCGGTTTTGCAGTGGTGGCCGATGAAGTGCGCAACCTTGCCCAGCGCACCAGCAAAGCCACGGAAGATATCAAGCAGGTGGTCGAGCAGAACCGTGTGCTGGCCACGGCCGCAGCCGATGAAGCCGCCGACAGTCAAAGGGAAGTTGAACAGGGCGTGCTGCTGGCCAGCAGAACCGGCACGCTGATGCAGGAGATTCGTCAGGAAGCGCAGCGGGTGGTCAGTGCCATCGGTCAGTACCGCGAGCAGGTCAACGCGGCCTGAAACAACAAGGCCCGCACGAAGCGGGCCTTGAGGTGTCCGGGGAGGGTCCGTCGATCAGACGACACCCTGCTCCAGCATGGCGTCGGCCACGCGGCGGAAACCGGCAATGTTGGCACCCAGCACCAGGTTGTGCGGCTGACCAAACTCTTTGGCAGTCTCGCTGCAGCGGGTGTAGATGCCGGCCATGATGGCCTTCAGCTGCTCGTCGACCTGTTCAAAGGTCCAGCACTGCATGCTGGCGTTCTGGCTCATCTCCAGCTGGCTGGTGGCAACACCACCGGCGTTGGCAGCCTTGCCCGGTCCGTAGTGGATGCGCGCGTCGATGAACAGCTCAACCGCTTCCGGCGTGGACGGCATGTTGGCACCTTCACTGATGCAGCGGCAGCCGTTCTCCAGCAGTACACGCGCATCGGCTTCGGTCAGTTCGTTCTGAGTCGCACACGGGAAAGCGGCGTCGGCCTTGAAACGCCATACAGCGTGGCCGTCTTCCGGGTAGTCTTCAACCGGGATGAACTCGGCTTTCGGGAACTCGTTCAGGTATTCACGCAGGGAAACGCGCTTCTGCTCCTTGAGCACCTTCAGGGTTTCCAGATCGATACCGTGGCTGTCGTACAGGGTGCCACTGGAGTCGGAACAGGTCACCGGACGTGCGCCCAGCTGATACAGTTTTTCGATGGTGTAGATGGCAACGTTACCGGCACCGGATACCAGACAGGTCTTGCCGGCCAGGGAATCGGCGTGAGCCTGCAGCATGTTTTCGGCGAAGTAGACGCAACCGTAGCCGGTCGCTTCCTTACGTACCAGAGAACCGCCCCAGAGCAGGCCCTTACCGGTCAGCACGCCTTCGTAACGGCCGGTCAGACGCTTGTACTGGCCGAACATGTAGCCGATTTCACGCGCGCCCACACCGATATCACCTGCCGGTACGTCGGTGGTCGGACCGATATGACGGTAGAGTTCGGTCATGAAGGACTGGCAGAAACGCATGATCTCCTGGTCGGAGCGGCCTTTAGGGTTGAAGTTGGAACCACCCTTGCCACCGCCGATCGGCAGACCGGTCAGCGCGTTCTTGAAGATCTGCTCGAAGCCCAGGAACTTGATGATGCCGGCGTTGACCGACGGGTGGAAGCGCAGACCGCCCTTGTAGGGACCCAGCGCCGAGTTGAACTCAATACGGTATCCCTTGTTGACCTGCACCTGCCCCTGGTCGTCGACCCAGGGCACGCGGAACATGATCTGGCGCTCGGGCTCGACCATGCGTTCGATGATGCGGCTGTCACTATAGTGGGGGCTCTGCTCCAGCAACGGCTCCAGAGACTCCAGCACCTCTTCGACCGCTTGGTAGAATTCGGTCTGCGCAGGGCTAGAGGCCATCAAGCCGGTGATGGTGTCATGAATATAGGACATTAAGTACCTCTGATGATGAAGCTGAATGGGGGCCAGAACAACAGAGTGCAGCTGAGGCAAAGCCACTGCATTCATGTTTGGAACCAGAGTTTATCTGGCTTGAGCCGGAAACTCCGGAAAGTCCGGAAAGTCCTGACATGGCAAAACGGCCGTAATAATAAAACACTACATTAGTGCATACAATGCACCAGAATCGCGTTTTTCGCAGAAATTGCGCACCAAATTGGGGCATCGATTGCCTTTTAGCCTCTTTGTTACGCTGCTCGAGCTTGTCCGTGACCCGCATCTCGGGCTAATCTTGCGACTGATTTTTCCAATTAGGATCACGTGATGATGCACTCCCTGCAGCAGCTGCTGAGCTCCCGTATCTACTGGCTGGTACTGCTGGTGGGTGCCCTTGCTGCCGAAGCCGTAGCCCTCTATTTTCAATACGGTCTCGATTATGGCCCCTGCGTGCTGTGCATCCACATACGGCTGTGGCTGTTTGCGCTGATTCTGGTAGCCCTGGTCGCCCTGCTGCTGCCTCGCTGTTCGAAAGTGCAGATCGGCGGTCGCCTGCTGACACTGATAATCGCGCTGGGTTTTACCGAGCGCAGCTGGCGTACGCTGGCGATCGAACGCAACTGGATCGAAAGCAGCTGCTCCTTTGACTCCGGCCTGCCGAGCTGGTTTACACCGGGCGAGTGGTGGCCCTGGATGTTCGAAATCTGGGAATCCTGCGGCTATACCCCCGAGGTGCTGTTCGGTTTCACCATGGCCGAAATGCTGGCCGTATCCGGCAGCCTCTTTGTCCTGCTGGCAGCCGCGGCCTTCGGTTACAGCCTGGTCAGAAAAGCACCGCAAAACTGACACGCAAACGTCACAATCCTGAGCCCATAATGGCCTCATGACAGAATAAAGAGAGGATAGAGTCATGAGCGCCATTCAACTGACGGCACAGCTGCGCCAGCTGCTGAACCGCGGCTACTCCATCGAAGATGTACGCAACCTGGTCGCCGTACCGCATGAAGTGCTCGAACAGGCCATTCGTGAACACCGCCTGCAGGAGCACTCGCGCCGTCACGATCGCCTGCTGCAGGGCCAGGCCGACTACGCCATGCGCCTCGGCCGTCAGCGCTGAAAGACCGCATACGTTTGCCTTGCAGGCTGGCGTTGCCAACGGCTCCAGTCTGTTTTACCTGTATCACTCCCGTGACGAAATGCCGCATTGGTTGACTGCTCAATTTCAGCAATCGACAGACCCAAATTCGCCGAATTTGAGTATAATCGGCACAGACCTGAGCTGATATGAGGAAACCTGCAATGAAGAAAACTCTGCTGATTGCGGCGACTGCCGCACTGCTGACACCTGCTGCTGCCATGGCTGAACGCTCTGGCGAAGAGATCTACAACACCAAGTGTGCCGTTTGCCACGTTGCCGGCGTTGCCGGTGCTCCGAAATTTGGCGATGCCGCTGCCTGGGCACCGCGTGCCGAGAAAGGCATCGACGCACTGCTGGCCACTGCCATCACTGGCATCAACGCCATGCCCCCGAAGGGCACCTGCATGGACTGCACCGATGGTGAGCTGAAGTCTGCCATTCAGTACATGCTGGACGCGGCCAAGTAATCACCCTGGCCATATCAACAAAAAACCGCCGATTGGCGGTTTTTTTGTGGTTCGGCTGTTTGAATCCAACCCTGCAGACTCGAATCAGAACAGCGTGATCGGATCCATGGGCGCCCCTTCGGTATCGCCATCCGGGCGGGACTGCAGCCTTTCCAGCGCCTCCTCGGCATCGCCTTTATGAATGACGATTTCGACCCGTCGGTTACGCGCCCTCAACTGCGGTGTTGTATTCAGGCCCAAAGGGCGCGTGTCGGCATAGCCGGTTATATTGAAACGCGACTGGTCGATGCGCCGGTCGGAAAACAGCTCATGGGCCACGGCCAGAGCGCGTGCAGCCGATAGATCCCAGTTGGACTCGAACCGGTTACCCGCATAGGGAATGTTGTCGGTATGTCCTTCGATCGCCACCCTGCCGCTGATATCAAGCAACAGGTCACGAATTTTGGCCACCACCGGAATATATTCGAACCTCAAGACCGCAGAACCCGATTCGAAAGAACCCTGCTCCTTCACCCTTATGATGATGCGGGTACCGTCGGTTTCGACCTCGATGCTGCCCTGACCGATCTCCTCCGACAGTGCCTGGGCAACGGCAATCGCCTGTTCGCGCGCCTCCTCTTCCTGCTGGCGACGCAGTTCTTCCAATCCCTTGAGCTGATCCTCAACCTGAGCTTCACCTTCCACCGAGCGCACATCCAGGGTGGTCATGTCGTTGTTGATGGTCATCTGCCGCACTTCGTTCAGCGGCGTTGGCTCGGGACGCCCCGGACTGAACTCCTGGGCGATGATGGAGGTACCCTTGGGAATATCCTCAACCTTGATCTGTGTCTGCACACCGAAGGCTTCGCGCATGGAGCCGGCCAACTGCTTGAACTTGAGCACATCCATCTCGGAGAAAGACAGCAGCAGCACGAAGAAGCACATCAGCAGCGACATCAGGTCGGCAAAGGTAGCCATCCACGCAGGGGAGCCTGGCGGGGGACATTTGCACTTTTCTTCGTTGTCGTCACTCATCGCCGCATCTCTCAGGTCTCGGCAACGGCACGTTTGCTTTCGGGCAGGTAACTGCGCAGCATCTGGTCGATCACGCGGGGGTTCTGACCCGCCTGAATCGCCAGCAGACCGTCGATCACCAGCTCCTGATTCAAGGCTTCTTCATCCTTGCGTACTTCCAGTTTGTCGGCAACCGGCAGTGCAAACATGTTGGCAATCATGGCGCCATACAGGGTAGTGAGCAGCGCCACCGCCATGGCCGGACCAATCGACTTGGGATCGGACATGTTGGACAGCATCTGCACCAGACCCACCAGCGTACCGATCATGCCCATGGCCGGGGCCACGTCCCCCATGGCACGAAAGATCTTGCTGCCGAAATCGTGACGGTTATAGGTCAGACTGGCTTCCTTCTTCAGCAGCTGCTTGACCACTTCCGGATCGTGGCCGTCGACCAGCAACTGAATGCCGCGCTGCATGAAATCGGACGACACCTGCTTGTCCTCCAGCGACAGCAGACCACCCTTGCGCGCAGCGTCCGCCAGCTCAACAGTTTCGGCAATAATGTCTTCCGGGTTGATGGACTTGAACATGAACGCCTTGACCATCACCTTGCCGGCGGCGAGAAACTGCGCCAGGGTGAATTTCATCAGCACCACCAGCAGGGTGCCGCCGATCACGATCAGAATCGAAGGAGGGTTGACGAAGATGCCCACATCGCCGCCCAGGACCATCGCCGCGATGATGATGCCAAAGGCCCCGATAAGGCCGACGAGAGTAGCCAGATCCACTGATCGCTCCTGAATAGAAAATCTCGCCCGAACGAGGATAAAAAACCGGGCCTTTTGTCAGCCACGATGATACCAGAATGGAACAGGTGTTCACCCCATTATCCGGGTTTTTCCTGCTGCGGATTGACCCTCCTCATCGGGTTGGTTAACGTGAGCGACCTATAGAGGACAGTGAACCGCCATGGCACCCAAAACCAAGACACCCGACTTTGAACAGTCGCTGCAACAGCTGGAAACGCTGGTCGAGCAGCTTGAGCAGGGCGACCTGCCGATTGAAGAGGCTCTCAAGGCTTTCGAACAGGGCATACGTCTGACCCGCGACTGTCAGACCATCCTGCAGCAGGCCGAGCAGAAGGTACAACTGCTGACCGAGCAGGACGGTGAAATTCAGGCCCGGGACTTCCCCGAACAGGAGGAGCCTTTGGCATGAGCAGGCTTGCGCAGCAGTTGCAGCAGTACCGTGAACGGGTCGAACGGCAGCTGGATCGGTTGATTACCCCAGAACGGAGCCTTGAACCCCGGCTGCAGCAGACCATGCGCCACGGCCTGCTCAATGGCGGCAAACGCCTGCGCCCGGCACTGGTGTATCTGACTCATCAGCTCTGTTCCGGACAACCCGCTACGGCGCTCGCGGATCGAGCCGCCGTGGCCATCGAATGCATCCACAGCTACTCCCTGATTCACGATGACCTGCCGGCCATGGATGACGATGACCTGCGCCGCGGTCAGCCGACCTGCCATATCGCCTTTGACGAGGCCAGCGCCATCCTCGCCGGTGATGCCCTGCAGTGTCTGGCATTTGAACACCTCAGTGAACCCTGTGAGGACACCCCCGCCGCACTGCAGCTGCGCATGCTCAACGTGCTGGCCCGCGCCGGTGGTGAGCGCGGCATGGTAGCCGGCCAGGCGTTCGATCTGTCCCATGTGGACAAGCCGCTGACGCTGGAACAGCTGCAGGCGATGCACGCCCACAAGACCGGTGCGCTGATCACCGCTGCCGTGGAACTGGGCGCGCTCTCGGCCGAAGCCGGTAACGACAGGCTGGAACCCCTGCGCCGCTATGGTGATCTGGTCGGACTGGCCTTTCAGATTCAGGATGATCTGCTCGACATCGAAGGCGACACCGCCACGCTGGGCAAGCCCCAGGGATCCGATCAGGCGCAGAACAAACCCACCTATCCGGCCCTGCTCGGGCTGGAGGGCGCGCGCGCACGGCTGCAGCAGCTGCATGATGACGCCATCGCCATCCTGCGCGATTTCGGACCCGCCGCCGAGGACCTGATGGCGCTGACCGATTACATCGTCAACCGCGACCACTGATCATGTTCCACCGCATCCCGACTCAACGGCCGCCCACGCCCCTGCTGGACCGGATCGATTCCCCTGCCGACCTGCGCCAGCTGTCGCCCTCACAGCTGCCGCAACTGGCGCGGGAGCTGCGTGCCTTCCTGCTCTACTCGGTCGGGCAGACAGGTGGCCATTTCGGCGCCGGGCTGGGCGTAGTCGAACTGACCATCGCCCTGCACTATCGACTGCAGACCCCCGACGAGGATCTGATCTGGGATGTGGGTCACCAGAGTTATCCACACAAAATTCTCACCGGCCGCCGTGAACAGATGATCGGCATGCGCCAGAAAGACGGCCTTTCGCCCTTTCCCAAGCGCAGCGAAAGTCCCTACGACACCTTCGGCACAGGTCATTCCAGCACCTCCATCTCGGCGGCGCTGGGCATGGCGCTGGCGCAACAGCTGCAGGGACATGATCGCCACACGGTCGCGGTGATCGGCGATGGCGCCATGACCGCGGGCATGGCGTTCGAGGCACTGCACCACGCCGCCCACACCGGCGCCAACCTGCTGGTGATCCTCAACGACAACGACATGTCGATCTCGCGCAACGAAGGCGGCCTGGCCAGCTATCTGGCGCGCAATCTCAAGCACAAGCTGAAAGACAGCAGCGACAGTCCGCTAACCGCCGAGCTGTTCCAGGCACTGGAACTGAGCTACACCGGCCCGGTGGACGGTCACAATTTCAGCCTGCTGCTGCCGGCACTGGAACAGGCGCTGGCCCAGCCCGGTCCCCGCCTGCTGCATGTCATCACCCGCAAGGGTAAGGGCTTTGCCCCGGCGGAAGCCGATCCGGTGGGCTACCACGCCCTGACCAAGCTGGAGCCCCCCAGCCAGGTTCCCGCAGTCGCCACGCCCAAACGACCGAAATACTGCAACGTCTTCGGCCGCTGGCTGTGCGCGACCGCCGCTGTGGATAACCGCCTGATCGGCATCACCCCGGCGATGCGTGAAGGCTCGGATCTGATCGCCTTCTCCGAACAATATCCCGAACGCTACTTCGATGTAGCGATCGCGGAGCAGCATGCCGCCACCCTGGCCGCCGGTTTTGCCTGTCGTGGCATGAAACCGGTGCTGGCGATCTATTCCACCTTCCTGCAGCGCGCCTATGATCAGGTGGTTCATGACATCGCCATTCAGCAGCTGGATGTACTGCTGGCGGTGGACCGTGCCGGGCTGGTCGGGGAGGACGGTGCGACCCACGCCGGTTGCTTCGATCTGGCCTTCCTGCGCTGTCTGCCCGATATGGTGCTGATGACCCCGGCTGACGAGGCCGAACTCGAGGCGATGCTTGCCTTCGGCTACGAACACCCCGGCCCTGCAGCCGTGCGCTACCCGCGCGGCAGCGCGGCCCTGCCACAGCCAGGCGAGCAGGCACCGCTGCAATTGGGCAAAGGGCGCATCCTGCGACAGGGCAAAAGGGTCGCCCTTCTCAACTTCGGCCCCCTGCTCGACAGTGCACGGCAGGTGGCCGAGGCGAAGGACTACACCCTGGTGGACATGCGTTTTGTGAAACCGCTGGACAGCGAAATGATTGATCACCTGTGCGCCGACCACGAACTACTGGTCAGCCTTGAGGATCATGCGGTACAGGGTGGGGCCGGATCGGCAGTGGTGGAATATACCCAGACCGCCGGACTCAACACGCCGGTGTTGATGCTGGGCATTCCGGATCGCTGGATCGCCCACGCCAGTCGCAGCGAGCAGCTGGCGGAATGTGGACTGGATGCAGCCGGCATCGAAGCGTCGATTCAACAACGGCTGAAACAGTTATCCACAAGCCTATAAAACGCCAGCCATTAAAAAAACGGCCCCGCTGTGGAACAGCAGGGCCTTGATCACAGCCTTCAATCTCGGGTCAAACCACTCAGTCTTCCGACTTGAAATGGTGCTCGGTCATCATATGACCCAGTTTGCCCATCTTGGTCTGCAGATAACCTTCGTTGTGGCGGTTCTTGCCCACCTGCAGCGGCACACGCTCGGCCACGTTGACACCGTATTTTTCCAGTGCCGCCACTTTGCGCGGGTTGTTGGTCATCAGTTTGACCGCCTTGATGCCCAGATGCTCCAGCATGGGTTCACACATGCTGTAGTCACGCATATCGGCAGCGAAGCCCAGACGTTCGTTGGCTTCCACCGTATCGGCGCCGCCATCCTGCAGGTGGTAGGCCTTGATCTTGTTGAGCAGACCTATGCCGCGCCCTTCCTGACGCAGGTACAGCAACACGCCCTTGCCCTCTTCCGCGATCCGCTTCAACGCTTCCTGCAGCTGGAAGCCACAGTCACAGCGCAGACTGAACAGCGCATCACCGGTCAGACACTCGGAGTGGATGCGGGCCAGTACCGGTTCATCACCGGCCACTTCGCCGAACACCAGCGCGACATGCTCCTTGCCTGTGGCAGGATCTTCAAAGCCCACCATGGTAAAGACCCCCCAGGGGGTTGGCAGCCGCGAATCGGCTACATACTGAACTGACACCTTGGTTATTTCCTCTGCAAAGTCTTTTTCAGGTCAGGGCATACACGGCTTAAAACAGCCAGATCAGCCCCTGGAGTACCACTGCGGCCATGACACCGGCCAGCACATCATCCAGCATGATCCCCAGACCGCCATGGACACGGCGGTCCACTGGCCCGATCGGCCAGGGTTTGAGAATATCGAACAGGCGGAACAGGATAAAACCGAGCAGCGCCCAGATCCAGTCCACCGGTACCGCGATCATGGTGATCCAGTAGCCGACAAACTCATCCCAGACAATACCGCCGTGGTCATGGACACCCAGATCCCGAGATGTACGCCCGCACAGCCAGATTCCGATCACAAAGGCGATCAGGATCAGCGCCAGATACACCGGCAAGGCGGTCTGCGCCAGCAGATACCAGAGCGGTACCGCCGCCAAAGTACCAAAGGTACCGGGCGCCTTGGGTACCGCACCGCTGCCCAGACCAAAGGCCAGAAAGTGCACGGGATTGCGCCAGACCGACGCCGGTGCCTTGTTCATGTCGACTCCTTGAAATGATCATAGCCCTGCGCCAGCCCTTCGATCACTCGGCCTTCGGCATCCAGTACACGCAGTCCACGCTCGGCGGTCATGCGGCCGACCTCGGTCAGGCCGATGCCCAGCGTCTGAGCTGCGGCGATACAGGCACCTGCCTGTTCGGCCGCCACACTGAGGCAAAGTTCGAAATCCTCGCCACCTGAGAGCGCCCAGTCAACCGCCTGCTGTGGATACGTCTGGCGCAACGCATCCGAGCAGGGCACTCGGTCCCGCTCGATCTCGGCGCCGACGCCGGAAGCTTCCAGCAGATGATTCAGATCGGCCAGCAGGCCGTCGGAGATATCCAGACCGGCATGCACATGGGGGCGCAGCCGCCGGGCCAGCTCGATGCGCGGCTCGGGACGGTAAAAACGCTGCTGAAGGTATTGCACCCGATCATCCAAAGGCAGCGGCTGCAGCAGGGTTTCCAGCCCGCCGCGACTGTCACCCAGAGTGCCGGAGACCAGAATTCGATCCCCCACTTGAGCACCACTGCGCAGCAGTGCCTGCCCCTCGGCAACCAGGCCATGCACCTGAGCACTGAGCGTGAGCGTAGCGCCGCGGGTGGTATCGCCGCCGACCAGACTGATGCCCAGCTCATCGGCACGTTGAGCCAGTGCTGCTGCAAAGGGCTCTAGCCAGTGCGGGTCCGCCTCCGGCAAGGTCAGCGCCAGGGTCAGCCAGGCCGGAGTGGCCGCCGCTGCCGCAAGGTCGCTGACCGCCGCACCCAATAGCCGGTTGGCCACTTCGGCGGGCGGGGTGTCGGGCAGGAAATGCGTGCCCTCCACCAGCGTATCGATGGACACCACCAGCTGCTGGCCTGCCGGCACCTGCAGCACGGCGCAGTCGTCACCGATTCCGGTGATCACGCCTGCACCCTGCCGAGCCTGCATGAAGCAGCGCCGGATCAGCTCAAATTCACCCACGCCGGTCAGTCAGCACATCAGTTGCCGGAACGACGCTCACGGATCTCGGCAGCACGGACCCGCTGGGCCAGCTTGTCGAGAATACCGTTGACGTACTTGTGGCTTTCGGTGGCACCGAATATCTTGGCCAGATCAACGCTTTCGTTGATCGCCACGCGGTAAGGCACCTGCAGACGGTGGATCAGCTCGTAGGCGCCGATGCGCAGCACGCTCAGTTCTACCGGGTCCAGATCATCCAGCGGCCGGTCCAGGAAGGGGCGGTAGGCCTCGTCCAGGTCCTTGCTGCCGGCAGTGACACCGCGCAGCAGTTCGGAGAACAGCTGGGTATCGGTGTTGCTCATGTCGTTATCGACCCGGAACTGAGCTTCAATCTCGTTGGCGCTCTGCCCTGCCAGGGACCACTGGTACAGCGCCTGCAGCGCAAAGCTGCGGGCGTTGCGACGGCGTTCGGTCAGGTTGGGCTTGGCCTTTTTGCGCGGAGTGGTGTCGCTCATGCTCAGACCTCAAGCTGACGCAACAGGCTGACCATTTCCAGTGCAGACAGTGCGGCTTCGGCGCCCTTGTTACCAGCCTTGGTTCCGGAGCGTTCAATGGCTTGTTCGATGGAGTTCACGGTCAGAATGCCGTTGGCCACCGGTACGTCGTAGTCCATGGAGACCTGGGCCACGCCCTTGGAGCTCTCGGCAGAGACGTATTCGAAATGCGGCGTACCGCCACGGATCACTGCACCCAGGGCGATGATGGCATCATCCTGCTTCTGCTGGGCAACACGCTTGACCGCCAGCGGGATCTCGAACGCACCCGGTACACGGATCACGCGGATGTTCTCTTCCGCCACACCGTGACGGGTCAGAGCGTCGATGGCACCGTCCAGCAGGCTTTCAACCACGAACGCATTGAAGCGGCCGACCACGATGGCGTATTTGCCGTTGGCGCTGACGAAGTCGCCTTCAAAAACTTGTACTGTCATAAGCTTGTCCATCAATCCTCGTAGGGGATGTACTCTTCAATCTCCAGATCAAAGCCGGAGATCGCGTTGAATTTCATCGGCGAGCTGAGCAGGCGCATCTTGTGCACACCCAGATCACGCAGAATCTGTGAACCTGTACCCACAGTCATGTAGGCACCGGAGGCATTAACATTGACCTTGGACGGTGCACGATCGGCATTGAGCAGGCTTTCGATCGCCTCGCCCAGATCCACACGGCTGCCCTTGTCGATCAGCAGTACCACACCCTTGCCTTCGTTGGCGACCCGCTCCAGGGCACGGCGCATGGTCCATTTCACTTCCGGACCGCGACGTACGCCAACCACATCACGCAGCACTTCGGTGCGCACGTGCACCCGCACCAGCGTCGGCTCGTTCGGGTCGATCTCGCCTTTCACCAGCGCCAGATGGGTGCAGTTCTGGATTTCGTCGCGGTAGCTGACGTAACGGAACTCGCCAAACTCGGTCGGCAGTACCCCTTCACCCACACGTTCAACCGTGTGCTCGTTACGAGTGCGGTAGTGGATCAGGTCGGCAATGGTGCCGATCTTGAGGCCGTGCTTGGCGGCGAACTTTTCCAGATCCGGGCGACGCGCCATGCTGCCGTCTTCATTGATGATCTCGACAATGACCGATGCCGGTGCGAAGCCTGCCAGACGGGCGATGTCGCAGCCGGCTTCGGTATGACCGGCCCGGCTGAGCACGCCGCCGGGCTGCGCCATCAGCGGGAAGATATGGCCCGGCTGGACGATATCTTCAGGCTGAGCATCGGCCTTGACCGCTGCGTGTACGGTGACGGCACGGTCAGCAGCGGAAATGCCGGTGGTGACGCCTTTGGCCGCTTCGATCGACAGGGTGAAGTTGGTCGAGAAGGCGGCACCGTTGTTCTGCACCATCAGCGGCAGCTTGAGCTGCTCGCAGCGGTCGCGGGTCAGGGTCAGACAGACCAGACCACGGGCGTGGGTGATCATGAAGTTGATGTCTTCAGGACGCACACACTGGGCGGCAATCACCAGATCACCTTCGTTTTCGCGGTCTTCATCATCCATCAGGATGACCATCTTGCCCTGACGGATATCTTCGATCAGTTCTTCGGTGGTGTTCAGCTGCATAATCCTCTCCCGCCGCCTCAGCGACGCATGAATCCATGGTTGGCCAGCAGCGCCAGCGTCACCCCGCCGGCATCGCCGTCGTGGGTGCTGTCATGCTGTGCTGTACTCATCAGGCGCTCCAGATAGCGGGCTATGATATCCACTTCCAGATGTACCTGACGACCGGCGGTGTAACTGTCGATAATGGTTTCCCGTACCGTGTGCGGCACGATATTGAGTTCCAGGCAGTCGCCATCGAGGGCATTTACCGTCAGGCTGACGCCATCCACGGTAATCGAACCCTTGGCGGCCACGTAACGCTGAATGGACGCCGGCATGCGAATTTTCAATCGTACCGAACGGGCGTCTTCACTGCGCTCGACGACGCTGCCCAGCGCATCCACATGGCCGGTGACGATATGACCACCGAAACGGGTATCGGCACGCATCGCCTTTTCCAGATTGACCGCCTCACCAACGGTCAGGGCTTCAAAGCGGGTATGGGCCAGCGTTTCCAGCGATACATCGGCAATGAAACCGTCGCCCGGCAGCTCTACGGCGGTCAGACAGACACCGTTGGTGGCGATGCTGTCACCCAGTTTGACGTCGGCCAGATCCAGTACGCCGGTGCGCACATAGAGGCGCATGTCGCCACCGATCATGCGGACGTCGGCAATGCTGCCCACGGCTTCGATAATTCCGGTAAACATCAATCAGTGTCCTGACGGCAGCTCAGGGTCAGACGCAGGTCATCTCCCAGCTGGCGCGTGTCGGTTAATTGCAGGCGGTACTGCTGTGCCATCTGCTCCAGCGGCAGATTGAACAGCGGCCGCGCCGTGCTGCCCAGCAGAGTCGGTGCCATGTAGAGTACCAGTTCATCGACCAGACCGGCACCCAGCACCGCACCGGCCAGGGTGGCGCCGCATTCGATCAGCAGTTCATTGCACTGCTCGTGTTCCGCCAGCCAGCTCTGGAGTGCGGCCAGATCGACGCGACCCTCCATGTTGGGCAGGGACAGTAGCTCGGCACCGGCGTTTTTCAGTGCCTGTGCCGCTTCGCCGTTATCGGCGGCAGCGGTGACAATCAGGGTGCGGCCAGGCAGCTTCAGCATGGGGGTCGAAGGCGGCAGACGCAAGCGACTGTCGACCACCACCCGCAGCGGCTGGTGCTCCGCTGCCCGGGCCGCCAGATCAGCCGGCAAGCCCAGTTCGGCGGCACGCACGGTCAGCGAGGCATTATCAATCAATACCGTATCCACCCCGGTGAGCACGGCAGAGCTGCGCGCCCGCAGGCGCTGCACATCGGCCCGCGCGGCAGCACCGGTAATCCACTGCGACTCGCCGCTTTGCATGGCGGTGCGGCCATCCAGACTGGAGGCCAGCTTCAGCCGTGTCCAGGGACGTCCATGTTCCATACGGCTGATAAAGCCGGGATTGAGTGCCCGCGCCTGCGCTTCCAACAGGCCCGAAGCGGCCTCGATGCCGGCATCGCGCAACCGCGCAAGGCCACGCCCCGCCACCAGCGGGTTGGGGTCCTGCATGGCTGAGATCACCCGGGCGACACCGGCCTTGACCAGCGCTTCGGCACAGGGCGGGGTTTTGCCGTGATGGCTGCAGGGTTCAAGGGTCACATAGGCCGTAGCGCCTCGCGCCTGCTCACCGGCCATGCGCAGGGCATGGACCTCGGCATGTGGTTCACCGGCCTTGAGATGAGCACCTTCACCGATCACCTCGCCGTCACGCACGATCACGCACCCCACCCGGGGGTTGGGATCGGTGGTATACAGCCCCTGATGCGCCAGCTGAATGGCACGGGCCATGTATTGATGATCCTGAGCACTGAATGCGGTGGTCATGTCAGCGATCGTCTCCTTCACCGTCGTTTGGATAAGGACGGGAGAGCCGCTCGATCTCCTCGCGGAACTCCTTGATGTCCTGAAAACTGCGGTATACGGAGGCAAAGCGCACATAGGCCACTTCATCAAGCTTGCGCAGCTCGGCCATGACCGCTTCTCCCACTTCACGGGAGGGCAGTTCACGTTCGCCGGTGGCGCGCAGACGTTGCTTGATACGGGTAATACAGGCTTCGATTTCTTCGATGCTGACCGGACGCTTTTCCAGCGCACGCTGGATACCGGCGCGCAGCTTGTCTTCATCGAAGGGCTGACGGCTGCCGTCGGTCTTGATCACGCGCGGCATCAGCAGTTCAGCGGTTTCATAGGTGGTAAAACGCTCGTGACACTGGATGCACTCGCGCCGACGTCGAATCTGCTGGCCTTCGGCCACCAGTCGGGAGTCGACAACTTTGGTTTCATGGGTGCCACAAAACGGACAGTGCATGCATGCCTCGGCTTAAAGAGCGTTTCCCGGAGGAAGTCGTGGGGATGAACCCCAAATAAAAAGGGCGGCCGCAGCCGCCCTGCCATTCTACCGGCTTACTTGTAAACCGGGAAGCGGGCGCAGATCTCTTTAACCTGCTCTTTCACGCGGGCAATGGTGTCTTCGTTGCTGATATCGTCGAGGATATCGCAGATCCAGTTTGCCAGCTGAGTCACTTCCTCTTCCTTGAAGCCGCGACGGGTCACGGCCGGAGTACCGATACGCAGACCGGAGGTGACGAACGGAGAGCGCGGATCGTTCGGGACGGAGTTCTTGTTCACGGTGATGTTGGCACGGCCCAGGGCAGCGTCCGCATCCTTACCGGTGATGTCCTTGTTGATCAGATCAACCAGGAAC
>ERZ1673962.1023-NODE-1023-length-15290-cov-51.444503_pt1 | contig 15290 bp, 12 predicted proteins | sample MGYA00580188_ERZ1673962 | MGnify/ENA primary metagenome ERZ1673962 (study PRJEB41334, sample SAMN05608104) | rock metagenome | biome: terrestrial subsurface; feature: shale formation; material: shale | place: USA: Pennsylvania ... | reverse complement strand
GGTATCAGATTGATGGGGTGAAGGTGCCCCATCAACCATTAAATCCGTATACCCATTACAAAAATGTAATGCTCAGGTAAGTACCGTGTCGAGTTTGACCTGCCATACTGCTAATTGAAGCTGAAATCTGGTCCATTACTGGAGCTTGGGCACCATTCAGGTCGAAGGTTATACGATGGATAAGCGGTAAGGGGCTGATAGCGCCAAAAGTGATTGCCATTTTGAGCTGTTTCCTGGTGACGGAAGGTCTGGCGCATCTTGTTGCCTGGTTGCCCTGTCTGATTCTTTTGCTCTGTCCATTAAGGCACCTGTTTATGCACCATGGGCATGGTCTTCTTTTCGTTTTTAGCTCTACCAAACCGAGGGCTGGGTTTGATTAAACCGACCCAGCGCTTGGCAGTCAGCACCCCAGCACAGTGAATGATCCCGGCTGCGTTGGGTTTAGCCAATAAAAGACAATTAGAGCAACTGGAGTGAACACTATGAAAACACCGACGCTAATTCTGACGCTGGCGCTGTCGATTGCCAGCCCTCTTGGTTGGGCCCAGCAGGAGCATCATCAGGATGCGAGTGCCCAAAATGGAGCGCCAGCGGCGATGGCCGGTGCAACAATTCAGTCGTCGATGCCGGGCGGCGGCATGGGTATGATGGGTGGTCAGGACGGTATGCTGCCGATGATGCAGCGCATGCGGGAGATGCAGTCCGGTATGGATCGGATCATGGACACTGACGACCCTGAAAAACGAATGGAACTGATGCAAGCGCACCGTCAGCAGTTGCAGGAAACAATGGGCATGATGGGAGAAATGCAGCAGGGCGGGGGTATGGGAACGATGAAAAGCATGGGCATGATGGGCGGCCAGATGAATTGCATGGGTATGATGGAAGCCTATCGTCAGATGGATAAACGCCTGGATCTGATACAGCAACTGCTTGAGCAACGGTTGGATAAGTAGCGGGCTTGTAATGACAGGGTTCGTTTGAGCTGGGCAGAGACGTATGGAAGGGCGTCTGCCCCAGTAAAGAAGGTTTGCCAAGAGGAACACCCATGTTGATGAGTAGACTAATGAAATTCTGCACCAGCCTACTGGTGCTCGTGATGCTTTCGCCTAATGTAGTACTGGCGGACCATCGCAAGGGGCATGTCGATGTCACCGTGCCTGCACTCAGCAAGATGGGCGCGACCGGTCAGCGCGCGTTCAATGAAACCTGCGCCAAATGTCACGGCGAGAACGGTACTGGCACGATGAAGGGACCTCCATTGGTTCACCCGATCTATAACCCGGGGCATCATAACGATAAATCGATCTACAACGCGATGCGCAATGGTGTACGCCAGCATCATTGGCCCTACGGCGATATGCCGAAGCAAACGAGCGTCGGCTTCATGGAGTCCACCGCTATCGTGAAATTTATCCGCGAAATGCAGGAAGCTAACGGCATCGTTTACCAGCAGCACCGCTGATGGTCGGTGTATGAGCGGTTGCTCGCCGGATCGTCAGTTGCCGCAACCACGGCAGATCATCCCTGCGATGAGTACGCCACTGGCCTCCATATTCGGCAGTGGGTTTCTCGTTATCGTACCTGTGCTGGCCAGCGGCGTGGGGCCCTATGCCATACTGGCGATGTTGGCGATCTCCGTGGTCGCGCTCCAGACCGGCGCCATCGTGCGCCACAATATCCTCTGCGCCGAACCGGTGCTGGCCGCGGGAAACAAGCGGCTGACAGTCATGCTCGAGCGCGGCTCCGACATTGCGCTGGTGTTGGCCTATATCGTGTCGGTGTGTCTGTACCTCCATATCCTCAGTGCATTCGTGCTTGGAAGCCTGAACCTGGATAGCGAGTTCAACAAGAGCCTGTTGACCTCTATTGTGGCGATCCTGATCACCCTGATCGGTATGTTAGGCGGTCTTGCACCGCTAGGGCGGCTGGAGCAGTTTGCACTTTATATGACACTTGCTGTGGTATTGCTGCTGGTCCTGGGCTTTGCGCGGCATGATGCCGAGCTCTATATCGAACTGGATTATCTACCCTTGCTGGAGATGCCCGAGCGCTATTTCTGGGAGGTCTTAACCATAGTGTCCGGCACGTTGATCGTGGTACAGGGGTTTGCAACCCCACGCTATCTGGGGGCCGTTTCGATATATGGACTCGTATCCGGGCGTCTCGCTGGTCGCAATACAGCGCGTTGTCTGTGTATATCGTTTTCGTTGTTGTTACCCTTCCGCTAGTGCCGGTGTTGAACGGACAGTACGAAGACAACAGCTTGATCAGCCTCGCAGTCACTGTCTCTACCCTGTTATCGATGCCTCTGATCCTAGCGGCGCTATCCCAATTTTCGGCGGCAGTAGCCGATACGCTGGCGGCAGTGTCGAACCTTGAGGAGGTGAGCCACAGGCGATTCAAGCCAGGATGGGGTTATCTACTGGTTGGTGCTGCTACAACGGTGTTGGCCTGGACCGGTTCGACCTTTACCGTCATTGCCCTGGCGTCCAGAGCCTTTGCGTTGTATTACCTGCTGCAATGCCTGGTTGCGTTCAATGTTTGTCGGAACAGTCGAGAACGAGTGCGTTTTTCATGGTGAGCCTGGCGCTGGGCTTCATACTGCTATTTGCGGTACCTGCAGACTAGGGACAAACCGGCTTGTCATTTTGCTCCGTCGGAATTATCGCGGCAAACGGAAAATATCAGGTAACCGCTGTACTCGTCGTTATGTTAGGGGGGATTGGTTGGGTACCACGTGTGAAGCTCGGAGAGTGTTTAGGAAGGAGCGTCAGAGAAGGGGAATAACTGTGTCTGACGCCCCGCCACCTTCACATCAGAACCAGGCGCTGATACCCAGCACGAATGCGGTTGACTCGATATCCTCACCTTCATTGCGAGCATAATCGGCGGTGTTGCCGAACTTCCGTTCCCACTGAACGCCGAGATAGGGGGTGAACTTGCGATTCAGCTCGTAGCGCAGCCGCAGTCCCAACTCGGCCGAACTCAAGCCTGTACCGATACCGATCTTCTCGTCGTCGCTGAAGGCGACGTTGATCTCGGCCGCCGGCTGCAGGATCAGCCGTTGGGTCAGCAGCAGGTCATATTCTGCCTCAAGCCGGGCCGACGTATCGCCTTCATCGCTCAGGAACAGGTTGGCATCAACCTCGAAGAAATAGGGCGCAAGTCCCTGCACTCCGGCAACCGCATAGGTTCGGGAGGGTCCCGGCTGATTGTCGTAACGGATGCCGAACTGGGCGTCGAAAAAGTCTGAAATCAGTCGTTGATAGAGCAGCTGATACTCGGCGCTTTCGGTGGGGCCACCTTTGGCGCGCTCGCCGTTGGTCTTGAACGCCAGCCCCTGATAATCGTTGCGAACGTTGACCTGACCTTCCCAGAAGGCCAATTTATCGTTGTTGTCCAGTTCGCGCAGCTCGAAGCGATCCAGCATGACCTTGGTCATGAATGCGTCGTCAGCACTGGCGGCGTTAGCGGTTGCAGTGAGCCCAAGCGCCAGTACCGTCAACGCAACTCCCACGGGCGCCCGATAAGTCATCTTAAAAGTCATCTCTTTTGCTCCTTACAGTGCGGCAGACTGAGCGACTGGCGGTTCCACTATTACCTTGCGGAACATACCCGACGCCATGTGGTACATCAGGTGGCAATGGAATGCCCACTCGCCGAGAGCATCGACTGGCACATCCACCGTCAGTGTGGTGTTCGGTGCGACATTAACGACATGCTTCAGCGGATTGAACCGGCCGTTGCCCTTGTCGAGCTGCATCCACATGCCGTGTAGGTGCATCGGGTGGTTCATCATGGTGTCGTTGACGAATTTTATCCGTACCCGTTCGCCGTAGGTCAGCCGTATTGGCTCGGCTTCAGAGTACTTGGTGCCGTTAATCGACCAGAAATAGCGTTCCATGTTGCCGGTCAGGCGCAGCTCGATCTCGCGGTCCGGCGCGCGGTAGTCGACGTAGGGAGTCATCGCCTTGAGATCGCCATAGACCAGGAACTTGCCGCCATCGGCGGCGGAGGGGGTCAGGCCGCTACCCGGTGCATAGTCATTGTTCGGCGCGACAGCTGTCATCTGTGAGTGATCCATGCCCGCCATATTGGAATGATCCATATCCCTCATATTGCCTTTATCCATGTCCGGCATACTGGAATGATCCATCTCTCCCATGCCTGCCATGCTCATATCGGCCATCGTCAGCAGCGGGCGCTCCCGCAGCTTGGGAATCTCGCCGGCCAACCCTTCGCGCGGGGCCAGAGTGCCGCGGGCAAATCCCGAGCGGTCGATCGACTCGGCCAGAATCGAATAGGCGTGTTCTTCCTTCGGCTGTATGATCACATCGTAGGTTTCGGCGACCGCCATGCGAAATTCGTCCACAGTCACCGGCTGCACGTTGTTACCATCGGCTTGTACCACTGTCATCTTCAAACCGGGGATGCGGATATCGAAGTAGCTCATCGCCGAGCCGTTGATAAAACGAAGTCGCACTCGCTCACCCGGCTGGAACAGACCGGTCCAGTTGTCATCGGTCGACTTGCCGTTGACCAGGAAGCTGTAACCGGACACGTCGCTAATGTCAGTGGGCATCATGCGCATGCCGCCCCAGGCCAGACGTTCCTTCAGGGCCGTGCCGAAGCCCTTGGCTTTCGCATCCTCGATAAAGCTGCCGACCGTCTGCTGGTTGTAGTTGTAATAGTCACTCTGGCCCTTGAGGTTGGAAAAAATCTGGTTGCCGGTTTCAGCCGACCAATCCGACAGCATCACCACATATTCCCGGTCGAATTTGAACGGCTCGCGGTTTGCCGGTTCGATGACGATCGGTCCGTAGATACCTTCCTGCTCCTGAAAACCGGAGTGACTGTGGTACCAGTAGGTGCCAGCCTGCTTGATCGGGAAACGGTAGGTGTAGGTTTCACCCGGCTTTATGCCGTCGAAACTGATACCCGGTACGCCATCTTCTGTGTAGGGCAACAGCAGGCCGTGCCAGTGGATAGAGCTGTCGACATCAAGCTTGTTGGTTACGTTGATTGTAACCTCTTCACCCTCTTGGAAGTGCAGCGTGGGGCCAGGGATGCCGCCGTTGATGGTCATTGCGGTTTTGGCCTTGCCGTCAATCGTCATCGGTTGATGATCGATTGTCAGGTTGTAAGTGCCGGCCAGGGCACCGAGCGGCATAAGCGCCGCGAGGGCGATCAGCCCTCTAGCCGTATTACTGAGTCGCATAGGGTTCTCCTTGAACTGCAACTACCCCGGCATATTAATACCGGGCTGAAAAAGAGGGGCTTCAAGCTTCGTGCTTGAATTCGCCGACCATTCCAGCCTGGTAATGGCCCGGCATATTGCAGGCAAACTCCAGTTCGGCATCACCCGAGAAGGTCCAGGTCAACTCTCTGGTCTCACCGGGGTTGACCAGTATGCTGTTCGGATCATTGTGCGCCATGCCCTCCATTTCGGGCATTGAGCCGTGGTCCATCCCAGCCATATCATGGTTCATGCCGGTCACTGTCAGCATGCCGTGCTGCATCATCTTGAGCATTTCGGTCTGATGTCCTTCGTGCATATGCGACGTGCCTATATTGAACTCATGCAACAGGCCACCCTCGTTTTTCAGCACAAAACGGATAGTCTCGCCGGCTTGTACGGTGATCGTCTCGGTGTCGAAATAGTTGTCTTTCAGGGTTATCTCGACGGTGCGGGTGGTCTTGGTTGCAATACCGGCCTGACCGATATTCGGTTCTTTAGCTGCATGGCTGATTTCATGAGTCGCATTGGCAACTGCAAAAGCGGGAATTGTGGACAGACACAGGGCCAGCACGGTTGGTTTGATGATAGTCATCGCTACTTCCTCTGATAAACATGTAGCGCCCAGTATATTGATGTCACTTATCGCTATGCTGACGTCAAGATGATATTTCCGTAAGGTTCCCGATCGAGAACTTTTCACCTGGCCTTTGGGGTTCAGTCACGTTCTGGCAGGTCCGCTTTTGAGTAGCAGATCGAGGTACAGAATGACGGGGTGATCATCTAGCGGTGCTATTGATGAACCTTGCTTACGAAAATGTAATCTGGTGGTAAGTTTCATGTCGCTGAATATCACCCATACTGTACTTGGGGAAATAGCGGTATTTCCACAATGGAGTAATAAGACATGCATGAAGCGAAACAGCACACAGAGCATTGCCATCATGAGGCGGCTGGATCTGCAGCGGGTCATGACAGTAGTCCGCACGAACTGCTGATCGAAGGTGCCGGGTGCGCTAGTTGTGTCGGCAAGATTGAGGCGGCACTGCAGAAGGTACCGGGTGTGAACAGTGCCGAGATGAACTTTGCCCAGCGCAGCGTCAGCGTCGTTGGCGATGTGTCCGATCAGGCGTTGATCGCGGCGGTGGAAGCGGCCGGCTATGGCGCCAGGGTGGCGCAGAGCGAGTCGGCAGAAGAACTGCTCAGCGAGAAGGAGCAGGCAGACCAGGCGTACTACAAGCGCCTGATCCGCGAGATGGTGATCGCCCTGGGTTTGGGCGTGCCGTTGATGATTTACGGCCTGTTCATTGGCGAGATGACGGTTGTAACGACCGGAGAGCGCATCGGCTGGTTGCTGGTGGGGCTGGCGACGCTGGCGGTGATGCTGTTTTCCGGTCGACATTTCTATGTCGGTGCCTGGAAGTCGTTTCGTAATCACAGTGCCAACATGGATACCCTGATCGCGCTGGGTACCGGAACGGCCTGGCTGTATTCAATGGTGGTGGTGTTCTTCCCGCAGTTGGTGCCCGAGATGGCACGGCATGTCTATTTCGAAGCCACCGCGATGATCATCGGTCTGATTGACATGGGGCTGGCACTGGAGATTCGTGCCCGCGGCCGCACCTCGGAAGCGATCAAGCGCCTGATCGGGCTCCAGGCCAAGACGGCCAGAGTGCTGCGCGACGGTCAGGAGATCGACATCCCGATTGAGCAGGTTCAGCAAGACGACCAGGTCAGGGTCAGGCCCGGTGAAAAGATTCCCGTCGATGGCGTAGTGCTGGACGGACATTCGTCGGTAGACGAGTCCATGCTGACCGGTGAGCCGATGCCGGTGGAAAAGGCAGCGGATGACGAGGTAGTTGGCGGTACCCTCAACAAGTCGGGATCGCTGCTGTTCCGCGCCACCCGCGTCGGCAAGGATACCGCGCTCGCCAGGATCATCTCGATGGTCAAGCAGGCGCAGAACTCCAAGCCGCCCATCGGGCGACTGGCCGATGTGATTTCCGGCTACTTCGTGCCGACGATCATGATCCTTGCCGTGATCAGTGCCTTGGCCTGGCTCAATTTCGGCCCTGAGCCGGCGGTTGCCTTCGCCATCGTGTCGGCGACCACCGTATTGATCATCGCCTGTCCCTGCGCACTGGGGCTGGCGACGCCGATGTCGGTCATGGTCGGTGTGGGCAAGGCGGCGGAAGCCGGGGTACTGATTCGCAACGGCCAGGCGCTGCAGACGGCGTCGAAGATTACCGCGATGATTCTGGACAAGACCGGCACCATCACCGAGGGCACACCGAAAGTGACCGAGGTGATCCCCTTCGAGGGGGCTGAAGAAGCGGAGGTGCTGCGGCTGGCGGCAACGCTGGAGCAGGGTTCCGAGCATCCGCTGGCACAGGCGATTGTTGAGTCGGCACTGGAGCGGGAGGTCAAGCCGGGTCGTGTCGAAGGGTTCAACGCCATTGCCGGTCACGGTGTGGAAGGTCAGGTCGATGGTCAGATGCTGCTGTTCGGCAATGAAAAGCTGATGCGTGACCGGGGTATATCCATTGAGGCGCACCTTGAGCAGGCTCAGCAGCTGGCAGCGCAGGCGCGCACGCCGATGTACTTGGCGGTGGATAACCGGCTGCTGGCGCTGATCGCCGTGGCTGACCCGATCAAACAGGATTCGGTCGCCGCCATCAGGCGGTTGCAGAAGGACGGTATCCGTGTGGTCATGCTTACCGGCGACAACCGGGATACGGCCAGGGCTGTGGCCGAGCAGGTCGGCATCGACGAGTTCTTTGCCGAGGTACTGCCGGAGGACAAGTCCGGCAAGGTTGCCGAATTGCAGCAGCGGGGCGAGATCGTGGGCATGACCGGTGACGGCATCAATGATGCGCCGGCGCTTGCGCTGGCGGATGTAGGCTTTGCCATCGGTACCGGGACCGATGTGGCGATCGAGAGTGCCGATGTCACCCTGATGCGTGGATCGCTGCACGGCCTGGCCGACGCCATTGCGGTCAGTCGGGCAACGCTGCGCAATATCCGCCAGAATCTGTTCGGCGCATTTATCTACAACGTGGCCGGTGTGCCGGTGGCGGCGGGTCTGCTGTACCCCTTCGTCGGCGTGCTGCTGAGCCCGGTCATTGCCGGTGCGGCCATGGCGTTCTCGTCCTTGACGGTGGTGACCAATGCCAACCGTTTGCGCCTGTTCAAGCCACAGGAACACTGACAGGGAGGTAATATCATGATGGTGATTAATCTGTTTGGGCTGCTGTTGATTGCGCTGATCGTCTGGTGGTTCTGGCTGTACCGGGAGCCGGCCACGGCGCTGGCCGCCGGCGAGATTACGATTGAAGTACAGGACGGCGTTTACGCGCCCGCGCATATCCGCATTCAGGCGGGGCAGCGCGCCCAGCTCAATTTTCTGCGTAAGGATCCCTCACCTTGCGCCAGTGTGGTGGTGTTCAAGGACTTTGGCATCAGTGAGGAGCTGCCGCTGAACAAGACCCGGACGGTGGCATTGCCACCGCTGCAACCGGGCCGCTATCCCTTTACCTGCCAGATGCAGATGTACAGGGGTGAAGTGATTGTGGAGTAACGGAGGTAAGACAAATGAGTGATCTTGACCATAAGCCCGGGGTGAAGGAAGTGAACCTGGTCAGTCACCGGCTCAAGCTGGCCGATGTCAGTGGACAGGCCGCGACGACCCTGGTCGACGAGATTGACCAGCTGTTCGGCATGGACCAGGTGAGCTATGACGCCAGGACATCCAGCCTGTCTTTCGCCTACGATGCGACGCACTGCAGCCTGGACAAGGTGGAAGAGGTCATCCGGCAGCAGGGGGCCAGGCTTGATAATGGCTGGTGGAACCGGATGAAGCGCAGTTACTATCGCTTTGTCGACCAGAACATTAAGGACAACGAGGCCCACGAACCGCACTGTTGCAACAAGGCTCCGCGCAGGTAGACCAGCGATGGGCTGGTGCGTAGGCATGTTTGAAGAGTGAAGCGCCGACTTCTGCCGGTGACGCGGAGCCATGTGCCATCTGGTGATGTTAGTACCAGCCTTCGCTGGTACTAACACCGCGTCATACATCAGGTTTGGTATTCACATGGTAGGTTTTTCCTATTCTCCCACTTTTAAACAGCCACGCTCTCAAATAATATTTATCACAGTCAAAGGTTTGCTTTTGGCCAGCGCATGCCGGCCCTTTTAGCCCCTTAAACATCAGTTTGTTCGGCCAATACGAGGGCGTCATCCAACTCCACTCCCAAATAGCGGACAGTGCTATCCAGCTTCGAATGACCGAGTAGTAGCTGGACTGCTCTCAGGTCATGCGTACGTCTGTATATTAGAGTCGGCTTGGTCCTTCTCATTGTGTGTGTCCCATAGTCACAGACATCCAGACCAACACTTGTAACCCACTGATCAACTATCCGGGCATATTGCCGTGTAGTGATAGGATGGTTGGAAACGACCCTGCTGGGGAACAGAAAGTCATTGCTAGTTAGCCGTTTGTAGCTGATCCAATCACGTAGAGACTTTCGGGTCTCCTCCGTGATTTCGAACTGTACTGGCTTACCAGTTTTCTGTTGGATGATGATGGCTCTACTCTGGATCGTTGTACCGTGGCTGATATCTTTTACTTTGAGGTTCATCAAGTCACAGCCGCGCAGCTTACTATCGATCGCGAGGTTAAACATCGCCAGGTCACGAGTTTTGCCGGCAAGTTCAAGACGAATGCGAATGCCCCAAATCTCTTTAAGTTTCAGAGGGCGCTTTTGGCCTAACAGTTTACCCTTGTTCCAGGGTGGGTTCAGATGCTCTGCATCAATACCGTTTTCGCTCATTGTTCTATCCTCTTCAGCTAGGGAGGATAAGTATTGATCAGGCCGTAGGGCTCCGCCGAAGCGCACAAAGCGGACGTTAGTGGGGGGAGCGGGGTTGTCTGCCTTTATCCACTCGAAGCGAATGGATGACTCAGAGACTTGAAATATCAAAATAAGGCCCAATATTGTATTTGTTGTATTAGCAAAAATACCAGTCCCAACAAGGGGGGATTATGGGAATCAAGCCGGGTCCGAAGAGAATCGCCAAATCAACTGGTAAGCCAGACAGGCGTCAACGGGATAACAAAAATACTCCTGGGAATACACCTTCACTGAAGCCTCATAAGCACAAAAAAGGCGATTAACGAGACGGGGGAGTCAAATTAGGTATGAGTGCCTAGTGTTGGGACACGATGCTGAGTGCATACTCAATAAGTGTCGTAATCAAACACACATGCAGATAGTACCTCTGTTGCTGAATAGCTCCCCCACCTCCCTCGCGGACGTCCAGACTCGGAGAGCAGATGAAGATGCTTACGCGCACGTGAGCCTATAACATAGAGTAGTTTGTTCGCTGCAACTTCCCCCGCTGCTTCATTGAAATGGGGCACCATGCCCTCAAGAAGACCAAAAGCAATAACAACATCAAACTCGGCACCCTTGACTCCATGAATAGTCGAAACGGTGATACCGGTTTTTTCGCGGAACGCTTTCTTGAAGAAGGAAATGTCGTTGATGTAACTGGCACCTTCCTTCTGAAGCCGGTTTATCCGCGACTGTGAACTACTAAAAAATGCTTCGCGGTGCTCGATCAATGCTGGAAAGCTACCGACGTCTATATCTAGCCGCCCAAGCAATGAGGAAAAGGCCAGGTGCAGATATGTGAGCCCGTCTGTTTCTTCAGGTATTGAGATCGAGTTGCATTCTTTTAGTAACAAACGCTTCGTCAGACTAGAGGTGTCGATGCCGAAGTCATGAAGATCGCCGATTACATCATTCGCCCAACGCATGCGACGAACGAGCATCGTTGGAGAAGACTCCGTCAGCAGGATCTTTGAAAGTTTATAATAGAAGTTCTCAAGGTCGTGACTGAAAGGAACTAGACCAGGGCCATCGAACTGTTGATCCGGTAGCATCGCGACCAGTTTACGAGTAGTTGATGCAAGTAATATCCACTGTGGGGCGAGCACGCAGATTTCCTCCGGTGCATGACCAGCGTCAAGGCTCACTTGGATCAGTCTGACCAGCTCATCGTGAAGGTTGGTGTGGGTTATATGCGTATCATACGAAACTACGCTAGGAAACGTTGAATTCGCCCCCGTGCTCTCGATACTTGTCGAATGGACATTGAAATTCGAGAAGTAGCTAATGATTCTCTTGCTAGAGCGGTAGTTACGGCTGAGTACCAACTCCTTAATCGGTATCCCTGTTTTGGTGCGAAAGTCAGTCACAGAGACTGCAAAACCTCCGAGTGAGCCGTAGATCGCCTGATTTGGATCACCAACGATGAACGTCTTCGTCTGCCCTTGACCGGCACGCAAAATTGCGGCGAGGAGGTTATATTGGATCTGCTTCGTGTCTTGATACTCGTCCACAAGGATGTAGGAAAAAACTTGAGAGAGCAGCGGCGCAATCTGCTTTTGTTCGCATATAAGAGTATGGGCGTGCCAAAGGATCAGCTCAAAATCGATCTGGCGTGCCTCTCTAAGTTCACGAAAATATTGACTCAGAATCTCGTGAAGTGCCTCATGCTTCCATATATCCGGACAGGTAAGGTGGTACCCAGCCTCGCTGAAATGATAGTTGCAATCCCAATGGGTAACTCTTGAGTGTGGTTCACATAGCCGTTCAAGCATGAGTTGGCAACTATGTGTGTCAATGACGCGGTAGCCATGTGCAAGCACAGGAAGGTAAATGCCATATGGTTTAATGATCCATTCGAGGCAGAAGGAGTGGATAGTCCCAATCCACAGACCCGAAGTATCGACCCCCATGGCTTCTATGCGCTCTTGAATTTCATCGGCTGCGCGATGGGTATAGGTGATGGCTGCTACAATCCGCTTGTCCGTGCGACGAGAGAGCTCATAGGCAAGCTTATAAGTTAACGTGCGCGTTTTACCACTTCCCGGGCAGGCAATAAGAAAGGCACTGGATGGTTCCTTAACCGCCGCTGATTGCTCAGAATTTAGCTCACGCTCATCCCATGTGAACATTAGACTATTCCTGCTAGAAAGGCATGGATGGCATCACTCGGTAGCGCTGAGGCAGCAGCCATTTGGAGTGTGGACAGGGTGATGTTCCCCTGACGGAAGCGCTCAAGCTCAACCTCGAAAACATCCAAAGACGAGCTAGCCGACGGGTCTGCTTCTCGTCGACAGTTCGCTCGATACTGGAGGATCCTGGCAATCAGCGGTCCCGAAAAGCCCCCATGTGCGAACAAGATCGCTTGTTGGATATAGACAGGGATTACGACTTGATGATCAAGCTGTTCGCCGAGCTGGATTGCAAACCAGCCTTTTCCTTCTTGCTCGGCCATCATCAATGTTCGTAAACCCGACTGATGCAGATGGCCCGAACGTAGCGCATCGATCGAGTCATCAATGGTTTCTTTCGACTTGTAGACATTGTTAATGATTCGAACTACTGCTTCTTGGTTGCCCGATTTGACGAAATCAACTTCAAACGTATGGTCAGCATAGAAGGCTGCGAGCCAAGCATTCCCGGTAACGAAGGCGTCAAGCGCAGTCTTCCGAGCTGCACCAGCCTTTTGCGAGCCAGCCGCCTTGCGTTTCTTCGCTGCCCAGAAATCTGTATCTTCAGGTCGTGGCGTCACATTGAAGAAAATCGTATCGAGGTCGGTGACGATACTGCAACGCTTGCGGATGCGCTGGTCATGAAAAAGCACGGCGACGTTCTTGAATCCTGTGCTACGAATGTTGATGACGCTTATGCCTAGCTCGTCGACACTTAGGCCCAGCACTTTCTTGACGATGATTGGGATCAGTATCTCCTCGGCATCGCCTTCGACGAGCAGTACGCTCTTGGCAAAAAGCAGATTACTACGCACCGCATCGAGGTATCGCTGGATGCCCATCACCTGAGAGGGCTCCAGCCCCGTCGCTGGCTGATAAGCCTCGCAAAATGAGCCTTGACGACCTAAAACGTTGACGTTGCTGACGTTACTAACTTCGGAGATGTGGGTTGAGTGCGTCGTGTAGATGATCTGGGCATCGCTATAGGCTATGCGATCGAATAGGGTTTTCTGAATATGAGTGTGGATATGAGCTTCCGGCTCTTCAATCAGCAGGAAGTTGGCAATAGCCTGCTTCTCGCGTTGATACTTAAACTCAAGTAGTTTTAGCGTCAAATAGATTAGGTTTGCCCCGCCTAAACTCAACTCATGGATCGCTCCTTCGTATCCCTCTTCAGATTCCCCCACAAACAGGCGCAGCGACTGAAAAAGTTTCTCTGCTTCTTCGGGCAGGTCAGACTTAATCGACAGTGAAGCAGGCGAGTAGGTATCGCCTGCAGCATCCTTGATAGTTTCTCGGATGTGCTTGCGTACCGACTGGACGTCATCAAGGCTTTCGATAGAGGCATTCAAGTCGCGAACCATATGAGTGATAGGCGTCATTGCACCAGGGTCAACTTCGCCGCTCTTGCTCTTGAGTAATGTGAATAGTGGATTGGTTCGGTTATTGTGGAACTCCGCAACAACATCCCGCAGAGCCTGAATGAAGGTCAGCGAGACTTCTTTCGTAACCGACAGAAAACCTGGCACCTTAGCACCGATTTCCGGAAACTCTGTTTCCGAGTTAAATAGGCAATGCTCAAAGCTGCCTACGATTGAATCGTAGACTTCAGGGTCGCTGAAATCGGCACTGCTTCTGCCGGTGAATACAGTTTCATAATCATTAATCGTTATCGCACTGCGGATCTCGGCAAGATTATCATGATCGAAGGGATCCAACGCCGCGAGCTTCAGGCGGATCTCTTTCTTAGGTCGGAAGATGAGGTTGTAGCTGGCTTTAGCAACCGTCCCAGTCCCGAGCTGGGCTGTGCCATGGAGAAACAGCGCCTGCACTGCTTCATCGGAGCTGATGTCCTCGAATTCCATGCTAATAATAATCCAATGTCCCTGCCATTGGCCTAGAGCTCGGCTGAAATCAGTTTCTTCTAAACGGTGCGCTGCGCGTACCATGTTATCATCTAACAGAAGGCGAATTGCTCGAAGAATATTGGATTTGCCAGAGCCGTTTTCGCCGATAATGGTGTTAACCCCTCGCTGAAACCGAAGAGTTGTGTTTTTGAAGTTCCGGTAGTTGATCAGCGTCAGTTTGGAAATATGCATGTGTATCCAGCCCGCCACTCCCTGAGCAGCTCTATTTGGTTTAAAGCAATCATGATCCAGTAGCACTTTAACACCTGATTGCTTTACGGAGCCTACTCCTGTGGAATAGCGTCAGGCTTTGCCTTGTTACCTTGTGCAAATTCGTTCCGACTCTGTGGGTCTTCAACGAATCCAAAAAATACGTTTTTTGGTCCGTTTTGTGCGGGTTATAGGTCCGCTTTGGGCCATTTCCTGTACTCTGAGTAACAGGGCACATGCTACTGAACGACAAGCATTTCAGAGTCAGCGGAACACTGATTCGAAGCTGGGCACCCATGACAATAGCCCTGCTGACCGCAGTGCTCAACACAACGTCAGGTGTAAGATGCACAGTGATAAGGCTCGCGTATCCAGCATGAACATAGAGGCTCAACTTGCCAGAAAAGCGCAGAGCAGCAGATCACCTCAATGACCCGCTGCTCTTGGTATTCAGTCATCCGCCAGAGCTTGTTTTTGCAGCTCGCTTCAGACTATCAACCAATTTTCAGCACTGGCTTGATGGTCTCGCCGCTGGCCGAGTCTTCGAACGCTTGGTTGATTGCATCAAATTCATAGAATTTGACGAGTTTGTCGAAGGGGAACTGACCAGCCTTGTAGTAGGCAACCAGCTGAGGAATGAAAACGCGCGGCACCGAATCACCTTCGATCACGCCGATCATCGACTTGCCTTCGGCCATCAGATCATTGTGAATGTCCAAGGTCACTTCCGGGGTCACGCCCACGATTGCACTTACGCCCAAAGGTCGCAGAGCCTGCAGTGACTGACGCACAACGGCCGGGACACCCGTCGTTTCAATAGCGTAGTGGCTGCCGCCGTCTGTCAGTGCGCGCACTTCGGCTACCGTATCAACTT
>ERZ1673962.1020-NODE-1020-length-15321-cov-12.395650_pt1 | contig 15321 bp, 9 predicted proteins | sample MGYA00580188_ERZ1673962 | MGnify/ENA primary metagenome ERZ1673962 (study PRJEB41334, sample SAMN05608104) | rock metagenome | biome: terrestrial subsurface; feature: shale formation; material: shale | place: USA: Pennsylvania ... | reverse complement strand
GGTCATCACCAGGGCGGTGTTGACGTCGGTCTGCTCGACACCGTCGTAGAGGTTCTTCAGGGTTTCTTTCTGGATCAGCGCGCCATCGACTTCTTCGAGGCCTTCGCAGGCTTCGGTGATGATGGTGTTCAGGCGGCCCAGGTCCAGCGGCGCCATGCTGCCGTCGGCACGCTTGATGCGGATGCTCGGGTGGGCGTCGACCGGTGCGTCGACCGCGCCACGCTTGCGCTCCTGGCTGCGGGATTCGCGATAGATCACGTAGTCGCGGGCGACTTTCTGCTCGCCGGAGCGCATCAGTGCCAGTTCGACCTGGTCCTGGATTTCTTCGATGTGGATCGTGCCGCCGGAGGGCATGCGGCGCTTGAAGGTGGCAGTGACCTGTTCGGTCAGACGCGCGACGGTGTCATGGATGCGCGACGAGGCGGAGGCGCTGTTGCCTTCCACTGCGAGAAACGCCTTGGTGATGGCGACGGTGATCTTGTCATCGGTGTAGGGGACGACTGTACCGTTGCGCTTGATCACGCGAAGCTGGCCCGGCGCGGTGGCGGCCAGGTCCAGCGTGCTGTCGTTGGCGTGCGGGTTCTCGCGAATGGACTCGTTCTGCATGGGGTCTCCGGATTCTCTCTGTCTCGGTAGCACGTTAGGTGTCGGGCTCGCTTCATGGGCGGCCCTGATCTGTATTGCGTGTCTCGTATTGCATGAACCATGCCCCGGCGAACCGGCCCATGGGTGACTCAAAACTGGAAACGATCCGGCACCTGAGGTGGCAAATCGAATGTGCCGAAGCATAGTCAGGCGTTGTGAAGATCACAACCTCAAAACACAACATGTAGTGTGACGCGCTTGGCGCATGCGCTACTGCTGGACTTGAGCGAAATCAACGTTGGGCTGCGCAGGATCGCGGTCTGTGGCGACGATCTATCGCGCCCATGCGGACGCGGGCCGGGTAAAAATCAGAGCGAATTTATTTTGCTTGCTTTTTTCGGCGTTTGTGTCTGTTTGGCTTTCGACACCCAACATATGGGGTAAAAGGCGCCTGGAGCGACACGATAGTGGCGGTTCAGATACAGCGCAAGGCACCCGAAATGAACAACCTGTGGATAAGATGTGGGTGAGCTGTGCGCGATCAGGGCGCAGCCCGCGCCGTTTCGGGGCTGCACGATGTTCGGATGAAATGCGTGCTCGCCAGCGCTTTCGGATGCCCGGCGACGTCCAGGCGAAAACACTATATGTGGTGTTTTGTCAAAGAGGGTTTTATTGCGTTTTGCACCCTGCAAGGCTTGATTTTGACGGAGCGGGCAACAGTAATGGCCCTTTGCTTAGCTCCGGACCGGGCGCAGCGATGTGCTAGCCCGCTAAGCGACCATCACCGGGCGCAGCTTCCCTCGTTTCTTCCAGGTCGTGCGCCAAGCGGAGCATGTCAACCGCTGCCATCTGGCTATGCGCTGGCGCTACAATGCCGGCCGGTGTCTCGGGAGGGCGCGTGGTGGATCAAGAGTCTTGGAACATCCTGATTGTCGAAGATGACCAGCGGTTGGCCGAGCTGACCCGTGAGTATCTTGAAAGTAACGGCATGCAGGTCTCCATCGAGGCGGACGGCGCCCAGGCGGCCGAACGCATCATTAGTGAGCGTCCCGATCTGGTGGTGCTCGACCTGATGCTGCCCGGCGAAGATGGGCTGTCTATCTGCCGCAAGGTGCGCGATCGCTATGACGGGCCGATCCTGATGCTCACCGCGCGCGCCGACGATCTCGATCAGGTACTCGGTCTGGAAATCGGTGCTGACGACTACGTTTGCAAGCCCGTGCGGCCGCGGTTGCTGCTGGCGCGCATCCGGGCCTTGCTGCGGCGGCGTGAGGGGGCAGAGGCACCGTCGACTGTGGGGGGGAAGCGCGTTCAGTACGGCCCATTGGTGGTCGACAACGCGTTGCGCGAGGCCTGGTTGCGCGGGGAGGGCATCGAGCTGACCGGCGCGGAATTCGACCTGCTGTGGCTGCTGACCTCCAACCCGGGACGGATCATGTCCCGCGAACAGATCTTCTCTGAACTGCGCGGCATCGAATATGACGGGCAGGACCGTTCCATCGATGTGCGTATCTCACGCATCCGGCCGAAGATTGGTGACGACCCCGATCACCCGCGCCTGATCAAGACAGTGCGGGGCAAGGGCTACCTGTTCGTCTCCGAAGCGGCTGAAGCGCTGCAGTGAATTCGATCTTCCTGCGCATCTACGGCGGCATGCTCGCCGTGCTGGTGCTGGTGGGGTTGCTGGGCGCCGGTGGTCTGCATCTGCTCAATCAGGTCCGGGCCGATCAGCATCGCGAGGCGCTGGCGGCCGGTACCTTTCGCCTGATGGCGCACAACATGAGCAGCATGACGCCCATCGAGCGGCGCCAGGCGGCGAACCTCTGGGGGCGGCTGCTGGGCATACCGCTGCGCGTGCGAACCCTGGAGGACATCAGGCTCGAGAGCGGCCTGGAAACGCGACTGCTGCGCGGTCAGGTTCTGGTGGAGCAGATCCGCCCTGGCAGCGTGACGATCTATTCCCTGGTCAGTGCTGAAGACCGTCTGGCGCTGACCGGCGAGGTCGAGCAGCTCAGCGAGCAACTGGCTCGCGCAACCATCTATCTGCTGATCGATGAGCTGATCCGCTACCCCGAAGCCGAGCAACCCGAGCGCCTGGCCGAACTGAAGGCGGCGCGCGGTTTCGGCTATCCGCTGGAACTGCTGACACGCGACAGCGCCAGTCTCGATGACGATCAGCGGCGCCGGCTGGATGAAGGGGACACGGTAATGGCGCTGGTCAACGGCGGCGAGGCCATCCGGGTGTTCGCAGCAATTGCCGGAACCCCCTGGATCATGTCGCTAGGACCGCTGCGTCAACTCAATCCCTATCCGCCCGAGCTGCTGATTTTGATCGGTGTGCTGGGTCTGTCGCTGATCGGGCTGACCGTATATCTGCTGGTGCGCCAGCTGGAGCGGCGTCTGCGAAGCGTCGAGCGCGCTGCCACGCGCATCGCGACCGGCCAGCTGGAAGCGCGCGTGCCGGATGCCGGTACCGATTCGGTGGGGCGATTGGCCAAGGCCTTCAATGGTATGGCTAGCCATCTGCAGCGCTTGCTCGCGGTGCAGCGGGAGATGGTCAGCGCGGTGGCCCATGAGCTGCGAACGCCGGTCGCCCGGTTGCGTTTCGGCCTGGAGATGGCCGGCTCGGCGCAGACGCCGGAAGCACGCCACCGCTATCTGGAAGACATGGACGGCGACATCGACGATCTGGATCGACTGGTGGACGAGATGCTGGTCTACACGCGCCTCGAGCGTGGATCGCCGGAGCTGACGTTCCAATCGGTCGACTTGAGCGCGCTGGTCGAACAGGTCATCGGGGAACTGGCACCGTTGCGCCCGGCGGTGTTGGTCGAGCGCGGGCCCTGTAAACCGGCATTGGACGGGAGCAGCGTGGTCGATGCCGAGCCACACTATATGCGCCGCGCCTTGAGCAATCTGATCAGCAATGCCATGCGCCACGCCGAAACGCGGGTTGAGGTCAGCTTCGTCATCGATGCCGACCGGGCAAAGCTGGTGGTCGACGATGACGGCCCAGGCGTACCCGAGGAAGCGTGGGAGAAGGTTTTTGCACCTTTCCTGCGCCTGGATGACAGCCGCACCCGTGCTTCCGGCGGGCATGGTTTGGGCCTGTCCATCGTCCGGCGGATTACCTACTGGCACGGCGGTCGGTCGCAGATTGGGCACAGCGATCTAGGCGGCGCGCGTTTCACCCTGGTCTGGCCGCGCAAGCGGGTGAAGTAGGCGTTGGGAGCAGCGCCGTGCGCTCACTGAAAGGTCGTTGGGTTACCCACGCTGGGCTGAGCAAGCATTAGCCTCACGAGTCGGATTGAGGCGACTCGCGATGGATTGCGCTTGGCTGTGAAGATCAGACCGGAATGCTTACAAAACTCAGCAGGTAGTCATCGAATTGGACGAACTGGCCGTCCAGCTCAGCGCCGGTCTTCCAGTCTTCGGATAAATCAGTGAGCAGGCGCAGGCGGGCGTAGCCGCTGCTGTCGTGATGAATCAGTTCGGCTTCCTGAAAATAGAAGCGCTTGTTCACCAGCGGGTAGAGGGCCTTGAACAGGCTTTCCTTGAGGGAGAAGGTCAGGGTGACGCGCAGGGCGCGCTGGGTCTCGTCGAGAGCGGCGTAACCTTCCAATTCGTATGGGGTGAGGATTTCAGCGACCAGGCGGTCGGCCCGTGTGGTGGGGATCTGCTTCTCTACATCCAGCCCGATGCCGCGCCACTGCTCGCGCCGCGCCACTGCGGCCGCAGCCCAGCCGGCGCCATGGGTGATCGAACCGACCACCCCGGCAGGCCAACAGGGCGAGCGGTCTTCGTTTACAGCCGGAATGCACGGTGTGCCGGTCGCCCGGCGCAGGGCTTCGCAAGCGCATAGACGGCCGGCAAGAAATTCGGTCTGGCGCTTGCTCACCGCCGTCATGCCCGGCACGCCGCAGCGGGTGAAATCCTCGGGGTCGAGCAGGGCGGGGTCGAAGCGGGTGCTGATCAACTGCACGCCGGGCAAGGCGAGCGGCAGCGGCCAGTGATCGCTCAGGGGCGAGCAGCAGGCCGGGTGATAAAGAGTAGACGTCATGGGCGTTAGTTTGCCTCAGTGCCGGGCCCGGCGCAGTCCCGGCGATGCACTTCCCCTAGATGGGACGCTTCGCGAGCAAGCTCGCACCGATGCGGGCCAGGTTAGCGCCACACGGTTAGGTAGGAGCGAGCTTGCTCGCGAACCAGTACACGTAGGCGGGCAGTCATTCATCAGGCCCCCTCAGGCCGCGCAAGGATTTTCGGCGCCGCTTCGATGATCTGGCGGGACAGGCTTTCCATGCGCGGCGACTGCACCTTCCAGGTGTGCCAGTACAGTGAGATGTCAAGCGGCGCGTCCACGGCCAGGTCGACCACGATGCCCTCGGCCAGTGCATCCTGCAGCAACGGCTGCGGCACCATGCCATAGCCCAGCCCGTAGCGGATCGCATTGAAGCGTGGCTCGGCGCCAGGCACGTAGTGGCAAGGGTAGGCGCCCTCGGGCAGGCCCAGCTGCCGCAGTAGGAACGAAGAGGTGAGGCGGTCCTTGTTGGTGTAGGCGACCACTGGCGCCGTGCGCGCGGCATTGCGGTTCAGGCCGTTGGGAAAGTACTGCTGCCGAAAGGCGGCGGACGCCACCAGGCGATAGCGCATGCTGCCCAGCGGGCTCGCCGTGCACCCGCGCATGGGTTTGGGTTCGGTGCTGATACAGCCGATGGCAAGGCCGGTTTCCAGCAGGCTGTAGGTGTGGTCCTGATCTTCGACGGTGAGGTCCAACAGGACGCGCTCCTTGATCAGCACCTCGGCTAGAGCTGGGAAGAACCAGGTACCAAGACTGTCGGCATTGAGTGCGGCAACGACCACCAGTGGGGCATCGCTACGCTCGGCAAGCTCGGCCATCAGATCCGCTTCCAGCAGCGTGGCGCGCTTGAGGTATTGCATCAGCCGCTGACCGGTTTCGGTGGGGCGACAAGGCCGGCTACGTACCACCAGTGCGCTGCCCAAGGCACTTTCCAAGGCGCGCACCCGCTGCGATATCGCTGGCGGTGTCAGATGCAGGCGCAGGGCCGCTTGCTCGAAACTGCCCGTCTTGATCACGGTGCGGAAGGCTTCGGTCTGCTTGGGGTCGAGAATCAAGAGCTGCAACTCAGATTAAGTAAATATTGGTATAGCCTAAATTTACTTAGCCACACCGATTAAACAGGAGTGTGCCCCATAATCGCGCGCCTTTCAGCTTTATGCCCACTTGGAGTCGCGCCGTGACCCTGTTACACATCATCTACCTTGTTGCCATTACGGCTGAAGCCATGTCTGGCGCCATCATGGGCATGCGCCGCGGCATGGATCTGTTCGGTATCTGCATGCTCGGCACGGTGACGGCGCTGGGCGGCGGCACGGCGCGCGATGTGCTGCTGGGGCATTACCCGATCGGCTGGATCGCCCACCCCGAGTACCTTGGTTTCACCGTGGGCGCGGCCATCGTCACGGCGATGGTTGCGCGGCACATGCATCACCTGCGGCAGGTGTTTCTGCTGGTCGACGGGCTCGGCCTGGTGGCTTTTACCGTGATCGGTTGCGGCGTGGCGATGGATATGGGCGTGCACCTTTCGATCGTCGTGCTGGCTGGGGTCATCACCGGCGTGTTTGGCGGGCTGCTGCGCGACATTCTCTGCAACCGGGTGCCGATGGTGTTGCGGCGCGAGCTCTATGCCACGGTGGCGCTGTTCACTGGCGTGCTCTACGTAACGCTGCTCTGGCTCGGGATCGACACCTCCATCGCCTCGCTGGCCACGCTCTGTGCGGGCTTCCTGTTCCGGGTGCTGGCGATGACCTTCCAGTGGCAGCTGCCGCACTTCCAGGAGCGCGACATCCGCGGGCTGGACTGAGTCCGCTACGCCAGGCGCCCAATCGGAACACGCCTGGTTCTGCCTGACACGCATTTGTCTTGCAACGCAGATTCCCGCCGTTCGAGCCGCTACACTAGCGCACTGGCCACCAGGGGAATGGAACCGTGCTGAAGGACCTAGGAATAAAGAGTCGGGTGCTGGTGCTGATCTTGTTGCCCAGCACGGTGCTAGCCGTGGCGCTGGGCATCTACTTCACCTGGATGCAGCTGTCGGAGATGCGCCATCAGCTCGATGCGCGCGGCCAGCTGATCGCCGAGCAGTTGGCCCCGTTGGCGGCGCCGGCCATGGCGCAGGGCTACGGCAAGCGGCTGCAGCGTATTCTCAATCAGGTGCTGGATCAGCCTGACGTGCGTGCGGTCTCCATCCTCGATGCCGAGCGCAATCTGCAGGCCCATGCCGGGCCAAACATGATCACCCCGTCGCCGCCAACCGATCCCGAAGCGCTGACTCAGGTCAGCAGCGTCGACACCACGCGCATCCTCCTGCCGGTGCTTGGCAAGCATCTGAATCTCGCCGAAGACAATCCCGACAACGACCTCCGCCTGATTGGCTGGCTGGAATTGGAGCTGTCGCACCAAGGCACGCTGCTGCGCGGTTACCGCAGCCTGTTTGCCAGCCTGTTGCTGATTGGCGCAGGGCTGATCATTACTGCGCTGCTGGCGCTGCGCATGAGTACGGCAATCAGCAAGCCGCTGCACAGGGTCAAGGTGGCCGTGGCGCAGCTCAAGGACGGTCACCTAGAGACTCGTTTGCCAGCGCTCGGCAGCCATGAAATGGACGAAGTGGCGGCAGGCATCAACCGTATGGCCGAAGCCTTGCTGGCCGCTCGTGAAGAATTGCAACAGAGCATCGACCAGGCCACCGAAGACGTGCAGCAGAACCTCGAGACCATCGAGATCCAGAACATCGAGCTGGACCTGGCACGTAAGGAAGCGCTGGAGGCCAGTCGGATCAAGTCCGAGTTCCTGGCCAACATGAGCCACGAAATCCGCACGCCGCTCAACGGCATCCTCGGCTTTACCCATCTGCTGCAGAAAAGCGACCTGACGCCACGCCAGCAGGACTACTTGTCGACCATCGAAAAATCCGCTGACAGCCTGCTCGGGATCATCAACGAGATCCTCGACTTCTCGAAGATCGAGGCTGGCAAGCTGGTCCTCGACAACATCCCGTTCAATTTGCGCGATTTGATCGAGGACACCCTGACCATCCTCGGTCCGGCGGCGCACCAGAAGCATCTCGAGCTGGTCAGCCTGGTCTATCGCGACACGCCGCTGTCGCTGGTCGGCGATCCGCTGCGGCTCAAGCAGGTCCTGACCAACCTGGTCAGCAATGCCATCAAGTTCACCAATGAAGGCACCGTCATCGTCCGTGCGATGGTCGAGGATGAACGCTCCGACCGTGCGCAGCTGCGCATCAGCGTGCAGGACACCGGCATCGGTCTGACCGATCAGGACTTGCGTGCCTTGTTCCAGGCGTTCAGCCAGGCGGACAATTCGCTGTCGCGCCAACCCGGCGGTACCGGCCTCGGGCTGGTGATTTCCAAGCGGCTGATCGAGCAGATGGGCGGGGAAATCGGGGTCGACAGCATTCCTGAAGAGGGCTCCGAATTCTGGATCAGCTTGAGCCTGCCCAAAGCGCGTGACGATATCGAGGATCTGCCGCGCGCAGCGCTGCTCGGGCGCAAGGTCGGCTTGCTTGAACAGCATCCGCTGACACGTCAGGCCCTGCAGCATCAGCTGGAAAGCTGCGGCATGGAGGTGTTGCCGTTCGACAGTCTGGATCAGCTGCAGGCGGCGGTGTTCGAGGCGCATACCAGCGATAAACCGATCGAAATAGCCGTGCTCGGCGTGACCCATCGAGAAATCGCACCGCAACAGCTATGCCTGCGGCTCTGGGAGTTCGAAGGGCTGGGCTGCAAATGCATCGTACTTTGCCCGACCAGCGAGCAGGCGCAGTATCACGAGGCATTGCCTGAATCGCACACCCATGCCCAGCTGCAAAGCAAGCCGGCCTGTACGCGCAAGTTGCAACGAGTGCTGCTCGATCTGCTGCGCCCGCCACAGACCATGATCGAGAACGTCGCAGTGCCGGAAACCCGACCGCCACGTGTGCTGTGCGTCGATGACAACCCCGCCAATCTGCTGTTGTTGGAAACCTTGCTGACCGACATGGGCGGTGAAGTCGAAGCGGTAAGCAGCGGCGCAGAAGCATTGGAGGCGGTCAAGCACAAGCCCTTCGATCTGGTGTTCATGGACGTGCAGATGCCTGGCATGGACGGACGCCAGACCACCGAGGCGATTCGTCGCTGGGAGGACGACAGCGCGCAGCCACCCATGCCGATCGTCGCGCTTACCGCTCACGCGCTGTCCAACGAAAAGCGCTCGCTCTTGCAAAGCGGTCTCGACGATTACCTGACCAAGCCGATCAGCGAGCGGCAGCTGGCCCAGGTGATCTTGAAGTGGACCGGCCTACCGCTGGCGCGCAGCTTTGTCGCGGCACCCCTCGAGACACAGACGCCGGAAAACAACCTCAAAGTGCTCGATGCGGAAGAGGGGTTGCGCCTGGCCGCCGGCAAAGCTGATCTTGCAGCGGACATGCTGAGCATGCTGCTGGCCTCGCTGGAGGATGATCGCCAGGTAATCCGCGAGACGCGTCTGGCCAATGACCGGCAGGCGACCATCGACCGTGTGCACCGTTTGCACGGCGCTACCCGCTATTGCGGTGTCCCGCAGCTGCGGGCGGCCTGCGAACGCAGCGAAACATTACTCAAGCAGAATCACCCAAGCGCGGCCCAGGCTCTGGATGAGCTGGACAGCGCCATCGAGCGGCTGGAGATCGAGGCGCGGGTGGTCTAGCGCAGAAGTCGTCTCTGAGTGCACTACCCGAAGAGGCTCCTCCGGCGGTGACGTCCACCACGCACTCGAACGTGTAGGTTTCGCCCCGCGGCGACTGCCAGCCGCAGGGCTGCCTGACGGCAGGCAGTCGCCGAGGCGTTACTCGCCCATCACCACACCTTCGCGGCGCGGGTCGGCACCGCCGAACCAGCCGCTGTCGGTGCGTTGAATAGCTTGAAGTCCGCTGGTCATTTCCGTCTCGTTGACCTCATGGCCGCGCGCTTTCAGCGCCTGTACGGTGCTCGCTGGAAAGCGTCCTGCTTCGAGCACCGTTGGGCCGTTGAAGCTGCCGAAGTTGGGCAGGTCGATTGCTCGTTGCGCATCCAGACCCCAGTCATACATGCCCAGCAGGGTCTTCGCGGTGAAGTGGATGATCGCCGCGCCGCCAGGGGAACCGAGGCTCGCCAGAAACTGCTCGCCGGTGACATCGAATACCAGCGTCGGGCTCATGCTCGAGCGTGGGCGCTTGTTCGGCTCGACCCGGTTGGCCACTTGCCGACCAAAAGCGTCGTAGGGTTCGAAGGCAAAGTCGGTGAGTTCGTTGTTCAGCAGGTAGCCGCCGGGGAGGCCAGTGCCGCCATCGTTGAGCAGACGTGAGCCGAAGGCTTGCTCGATGGTTGTGGTCATCGCCAGCGCGTTGCCCTCGGCGTCGACGATGCTGATATGGCTGGTGCCGTATTCCGGTTGTGCCGCCTGCGGGGCGAACACGATCGGCATTTCGCCGGGTTCGCCCGCTTCGGCAGTGCCCATGCTGCGTGGGCCAATCAGTGCGGCGCGCTGCTTGAGGTAGCTCGGTGCAAGCATGCTGTTCCAGGTGCGGCCCGGTACCGGCACGAAATCCGGGTCAGCCAGATACTTGGCGCGGTCGGCATACGCCAGTCGTGAAGCCTCGGTATAGCGATGCAGGAATTCGACAGAAGGCACGCCTTGATCGAGCGGCTGCACTGTCGGCAGCTGTTCCAGCATGCCAAGGATCTGCATCTGCGTAATGTGGCCCGACGACGGCGGCGGGAAACCGCAGACCTGATAGCGCTTCTGCCAGAGCGTGCAGATGGCGTCCCGCTCGCGCGGCTGGTATCCCTCGAGATCGTTCAGACTGATGCGGCCTGGGTTGGTCGGGTGAGTGTTCACCTGCAGGACCAGCGAGCGGGCGTTAGCGCCGGTGTAGAACGCCTCGCTGCCGCGTTCGGCGATGTCCTTGAGCAGCGCGGCAAGGGCTGGATTGCGCAAGCGATGGCCGACCGGCAGAGGCTCGCCATCGTCCTGGTAGTAGAACGCCGCGGCGCGCGGGTCCTTGCGCAAGGCCGGATCGCTGACCAGCAGGCCATGCAAGCGCGGGCTGACTTCGAAACCGTTTTCAGCAAGTTCGATAGCTGGTTGGAACAAGGCTTTCCAAGGCAAGTTGCCGTACTGGTCGTGCGCGCGCTCAAGCATTCTCACCACGCCTGGCACACCCACCGAACGACCACCGACAACGGCATCGAGAAATGCCATCGGCTTGCCGTCGGCAGTCAGGAACAGTCGTTCGTCGACCGCTGCCGGTGCGGTCTCTCGGCCATCCAGTGCTGCGATGTGTTCGCCATCCCAATGCAGCAGAAAGGCACCGCCGCCAAGCCCGCTGGATTGCGGCTCGACCAGGCTCAACACCATCTGTACCGCCACGGCGGCGTCTATTGCGCTGCCGCCAGCCTTGAGCATTTCGTAGCCGGCTTCGGTCGCCAGCGGATTGGCAGCGGCAACGGCAAAGCGTTCCAGCGCCCAGCCTGGCTTGGCCGAGTAGCCGCTGGACGCCTCCGGGGCAGGTGGGATTTCGCTGGATGGGCCGTCCGGTTGAGTGCAGGCGGTGAGGCTGAACAACAGAATCGAGGGAACCAGGGCGGCTCGTCCGACATGCATGGGATGTTCCTTGTCTGGGCGGAAGGAAAAAAGGTGTAGCTGTTTACAGGGCTAGTTCACTGACCCCGGTTTGCCAAGCCTGATCGCTGCGGTTGGTAAAATCTTCGTACATTCGTCGTGCTGAGCCGTTCGTCTGCCTGCTTCGCCGAATGGGTGTGGCGTGTGGCGCATCGGCAGCGGTTTCATGGTCCCCACCTGACCGACACGAGGGTAGCGCGGTCTGCCCGTGGCCGATGGTTGCCGCTATCATGTGCGCCTCTCAAAGGCTGTGCGGTCCATCGAAGCCATGACAATTCAGTACCCGACCATTGCCGATTGTGTCGGCAACACGCCCCTGGTTCGCCTGCAGCGTCTGCCCGGCGAAACCAGTAATACCATCCTGGTAAAACTCGAAGGCAACAACCCGGCCGGCTCGGTCAAAGACCGTCCCGCGTTGTCGATGATCGCGCGGGCCGAAGCGCGGGGCGACATCAAGCCCGGTGACACGCTGATCGAAGCCACCTCCGGCAACACCGGCATCGCCCTGGCCATGGCTGCGGCGATCAAGGGCTACAGGTTCATCCTGATCATGCCGGACAACTCCAGTGCCGAGCGCAAGGCGGCCATGACGGCCTATGGCGCCGAGCTGATTCTGGTGAGCAAGGAAGAGGGCATGGAAGGCGCTCGCGACTTGGCGGTGAAAATGGCTGCCGAAGGGCGCGGCAAGGTGCTCGATCAGTTCGCCAACGGCGACAATCCTGAGGCCCACTTCACCAGTACCGGGCCGGAACTGTGGCAGCAGACGCAGGGCAGCATCACCCATTTCGTCAGTTCGATGGGCACCACCGGCACCATCATGGGTGTCTCCCGCTACCTCAAGCAGCAGAATCCGGACATCCAGATCGTCGGCCTGCAGCCCATGGAGGGCGCGGCGATCCCTGGCATCCGCCGCTGGCCGCAGGAGTACCTGCCTAAGATCTACCAGGCGGAACGCGTCGACCGCATCGTCGATATGGCGCAAGACGAGGCCGAGCACGTCATGCGCCGCTTGGCCCGCGAGGAAGGCATCTTTTGCGGCGTGTCGTCAGGTGGGTCAGTGGCGGCGGCGCTGCGTCTGTCCAAAGAGGTCGAGAACGCGGTGATCGTTGCGATTATCTGTGACCGCGGCGATCGCTACCTGTCGACAGGCGTCTATGACCAGCCCAATTGATCCTATCGTGCCGGTTGAAGGCGGTACTTGCTGATGGCCAAACGCAGTGGTGGCTTGCGCTTCCAGCCTAGCGGTGGCGAGAAGAAGCCTCAGGTTCCGACCGGCAAGAAGCAGCGGCTGAGTATTGAGCGGCTGGCGAACGACGGCCGCGGCATCGCCTTTCTCGATAACCGCACTTGGTTCGTCGAAGGGGCCTTGCCCGAAGAAGACGTCGAGGCACGCGTACTGAACGCGCGCAGCCAGATCGTCGAAGCCCGTACCGAGCGGGTGCTGACTGCCAGCGACCGGCGGCGTGCCGAGCCGTGCCCGCATGCGCGGGTTTGCGGAGGCTGCAACCTGCAGCACCTGAGCGCGGCCGATCAACTCGAACTGAAACAGCGCAGCCTCGCCGAGCAATTGTCCCGGGTGGCCTCGATCGAGCCGCAGCAATGGGCGGCGCCGCTCAGTGGCCCCGAGTTCGGCTATCGCCGGCGCGCACGGTTGGCGGTGCGCTGGGACCACAAGGCGCGGCGGCTCGACGTCGGTTTCCGCGCCAGTGCCAGCCAGGACATTGTCGCCATTCGCGAATGTCAGGTGCTGGTACAACCCTTGCAGACGCTGTTGCCGGCTTTACTGGCCGTGTTGCACGCATTGGACAAGCCGCAAGTGATCGGGCATCTGGAGATGTTCAGCGGGACGGCCGAGGCGGTGCTGGTACGCCACACCGCTGCGCTGGGGTCGGACGATCTACAACGTTTGGTCGACTTCGCGAATGAGCAGAACGTGCAGCTCTGGCTGCAAGGCGAGGGTCCGGCGCAGCCCCTGGACCCCGCGTACAGGTTGGGCTACCGCTTGCCAGCTTGGGATCTGGAATTGGCCTGGCGACCAGGCGACTTTGTCCAGGTGAACGCGCCGGTCAACGAGGCAATGGTGGCGCAAGCCCTTGAATGGCTGGCACCGGAAGCGGGCGAGCGGGTGCTCGACCTGTTCTGCGGGCTGGGCAACTTCAGCTTGCCGCTGGCTCGAAAGGGTGCAGAAGTGGTGGCCATCGAAGGTATTGGCGAGATGGTCGAGCGCGCGCGCACCAATGCGGAGCAAAACGGCCTTCAGGGTGCGCACTTTTATCAAGCGGACCTGTCGAAGCCGCTTATCGAGGCGCAGTGGGCCAAGGGCGGCTTCGCGGCGGTGCTGCTCGATCCGCCGCGTGATGGTGCGTTGGAAATTGTGCGGCAGATGGCGACTTTAGGCGCACGGCGCGTGGTCTATGTTTCGTGCAATCCTGCAACGCTGGCGCGCGATGCCGCTGAGTTGGTCGGGCAGGGCTATCAATTGAAGCAAGCAGGCGTGCTGGACATGTTTCCGCAAACCGCGCACGTCGAGGCCATGGCACTCTTCGAGCGGCCAGCGTAGTTCAGTTTTTTTGACAGGCGATCGGCCTGTGGTTCAACCGACCGGCTCCTAGAAAGCAGGCGTATTCGACGCAGAAGATGCGTAGAGGGAAGGTATTAGATGGTCCAGGTCAGAGCGCTTCAGCCGATCAACACCGACGGCAGCATCAACCTCGATGGCTGGCTCGATCATGTGCTGGGGATGGACCCGGCACTCGACCGCGACGCACTCAAGCAGGCCTGCGAATTCGCCCGAGCGGCCGAGCAGCAGGCCAATGCGGCACAGAATCTCTGGAGCGAAGGCACCTCCAGTTTTCAGATCGGGCTGGAGATCGCCGAGATACTCGCCGACCTCAAACTTGATCAGGACAGCCTCGTCGCCGCGGTGATCTACCGCGGCGTGCGCGAAGGCAAGATCCAGCTGGCCGAGGTGCACCAGCACTTCGGTCCGGTGGTGGCGAAGCTGATCGAAGGCGTGCTGCGCATGGCCGCCATCAGCTCCAGCCTCAATTCGCGCGAGTCGCTGATGCTGGGTACCCAGACCCAGGTCGAAAACCTGCGCAAGATGCTGGTGGCCATGGTCGATGATGTGCGCGTTGCGCTGATCAAGCTGGCCGAACGTACCTGCGCCATCCGCGCGGTCAAGAACGCCGACGACGACAAGCGTCACCGCGTCGCCCGGGAAGTGTTCGACATTTATGCACCGCTGGCCCATCGCCTGGGCATCGGTCACATCAAGTGGGAGTTGGAGGATTTGTCCTTCCGCTACCTCGAACCCGAACAGTACAAGCAGATCGCTCAGTTGTTGCATGAGCGCCGACTGGATCGTGAGCAATACATCCAGAACGTCGTCCAGCAGCTCAAGGACGAACTCACCGCCACCGGGATTCATCCCGAGATTGACGGACGCGCCAAGCACATCTATTCGATCTGGCGGAAGATGCAGAAGAAAGGCCTGCAATTCAGCCAGATCTACGACGTTCGTGCGGTTCGCGTGCTGGTGCCGGAAGTGCGCGACTGCTACACCGCGCTGGGCATCGTGCATACCCTGTGGCGCCACATACCCAAGGAATTCGACGACTACATCGCCAACCCCAAGGAGAACGGCTACCGCTCGCTGCATACCGCGGTGCTTGGGCCGGAAGGCAAGGTGCTGGAGGTGCAGATTCGCACCCAGGCCATGCACGAAGAAGCCGAACTGGGTGTCTGCGCGCACTGGCGTTACAAGGGCACCGACGTCAAGAGCACCTCAAACCACTACGAGGAAAAGATCTCCTGGCTGCGTCAGGTGCTCGAATGGCATGAAGAACTGGGTGATATCGGCGGTCTGGCCGATCAGCTGCGGGTCGACATCGAACCTGATCGCGTCTACGTGTTCACCCCGGACGGTCATGCCGTTGATCTGCCCAAGGGCGCCACACCGCTGGATTTCGCCTACCGCGTGCACACCGAGATCGGCCACAACTGCCGCGGCGCCAAGATCA
>ERZ1673962.1017-NODE-1017-length-15389-cov-4.402635_pt1 | contig 15389 bp, 14 predicted proteins | sample MGYA00580188_ERZ1673962 | MGnify/ENA primary metagenome ERZ1673962 (study PRJEB41334, sample SAMN05608104) | rock metagenome | biome: terrestrial subsurface; feature: shale formation; material: shale | place: USA: Pennsylvania ... | reverse complement strand
CATGTCTTTTTTGGGGTTGCGCAGGCGGCTGAAGTTCACCGGCACCGGCTTGGCCCAGCCGAACAGAAAGCCGGTGAAGAAGAACGCCAGCGCCGGCACCAGCAGCGTCCCGACCAGATCGACGTGACGCAGCGGATTGAAGGTCACGCGCCCGAGCCGCAGCGCGGTATGATCGCCGAGCTTGTTGGCGACCCAGCCGTGGGCGGCTTCGTGCACGGTGATGGCCAGCAGCACCGGCACGGCCAGCACCGCCAGCAGTTGCATGTGATTGAGCGCTTGCATCATTCCTCGAACAGTGAGGCGTCACCCTTGCCGCGCCGCACCAGAGCAGGCGGATCGGCCGTCATGTCGACCACGGTCGTCGGCTCCAGACCGCAGAAGCCGCCGTCGATGATCAGATCCACGTGCTTGTCGAGCGCCTCGCGCATGTCATAGGGATCGGTCAGCGGCTCGTCGTGATCGGGCAGGATCAGCGTGGTGCTCAGGATCGGCTGATCGAGTTCGCCGAGCAGCGCGCGACAGATCTCATTGTCCGGCACCCGCAGACCGATGGCCTTGCGCCGTGGATGCAGCAGCCGGCGCGGCACCTGTTTGGTCGCCTCGTGGATGAAGGTATAGGCGCCGGGCGTGAGCGACTTGAGCATCCGATAGGCCTGATCGTCGATCTTGGCATAGCTGGCGATCTCGGAGAGATCGCGACAGACCAGGGTGAAGTTGTGCTTGTCGTCGAGTCGACGGATACGCCGGATGCGCTCCATCGCTGATTTTTCGCCGATCTGACAGCCGAGCGCATAGGACGAGTCGGTCGGATAGACGATGACCCCACCTTCGAGCAGAATATCGACTGCACGGCGGATCAGCCGCGGCTGCGGATTGTCGGGATGGATCTGGAAGAACTGCGCCATGAAAGGTTCTCGGTTCGCTAACCGCAGGCCATCCGTGGCTCGGATTCGGGCCAGTCGCGCCAGATGGGCACACAGCCCTCCGGCAGCGGCGGCAGCCGACCGAGTTCGAGCCAGGGATTCTCGGGTCCATGATAATCGGAGCCCGCCGAGGCGCGCAGACGCTGCTCGCGCGCATGACGGGCGAAGGTGAAGGCTTCGTCGCGACTGTGACTGCCGGTGACGACCTCGACGCCGACGCCGCCCAGTTCGCGGAATTCGCCGAGCAGGCGCTGCATCCGGGTGCGCGTCAGACCATAGCGGGCCGGATGGGCGATCACCGCCTCGCCACCGGCGCCGCGAATCCAGCCGAGCGCCTCCTCCAGGCTCGCCCAGTCGCCCGGCACATGGCCCGGCTTGCCGCGCGTGAGGAAATGCCGGAAGACCTCGTTGGTATCGGCGGCCCGCCGCTGCTTGACCAGCAAACGCGCGAAATGGGTACGACCGACGAGACGTCCCCTGGCCAGCGCCCGCGCGCCCGCGCAGGCGTCCTCGATGCCGTGCTTGGCCAGCCGCCGCCCGATCTCCTCGGCACGCCAGGCGCGAAACTCCATCAGCCGTGCCAGACCCGCCTGAAGGTCGCTGTTGGCCGGATCGAGCCGCAAGCCCACCACATGCACCGTGAGCGTGTTCCAGGTGACGGATATCTCGACGCCTGGAATCAGGATCAGGCCCAGGTCGTCTGCGGCCCGCCCGGCTTCGGCCAGACCGTCGGTATTGTCGTGATCGGTGAGCGCCAGTACCTGCACCCCCGCCGCGCCGGCGCGCACCACCAGCTCCGTCGGCGTGAGCGTACCGTCGGAAGCGGTCGAATGCGTATGCAGATCAGGGATGGGAGGCATCGGCCTAGTTTAACCGAATGGCGACCTCGGCGTGCGATCGAGCGCGAGACGGATACCAGCGCGATTGCTATGCTTCCGGGATCCACGGGCCACTCCCACTCCGGGACGGGTCGACGCACAGGCCGGACACCCATGCTGCCACCGATCGACATCAGCCATATCGCGCAGCGTCTCGACGAACTCGGCGAGGAACTCCAGCGCGTCAGCGACGAGTCGGCCGCCCCCATCGAGCCGACACCACGGGCGTTGCTTGCCGGACTCGAACGCCTGCTCGACGTCCTGCACGCGGCCGACGGCGGATCATGCACCGACTTCGCGCGCCAGATCCAGCAGGCGACCGGCTCGGATCCCGAACTCATCCTGGAGCACGGACTGCGCCTGATCGTCCAGCTCACCGAACTGGCCCAGCAGCTCAACCTGCCGACTCAGGCCCAGGCGCTGGAACGGCTCGCCCTGCCGCTCAGTGTCTGGATGCTGCGTCGTGGCTGCGAGCTGCCGCACCCCGAACCCGTGGTCAACGCACTCGCCCGGCTCGCCAATGGTCTGCGCCAGCCCGAGGCCCTGCTCGAACTCCATGGGCTGATGAACGAAATCATGGATGCCATCGGCATCGAACGCGCCCTGGAGCTGGAGAGCGACAATCCGGCCCGCCCCTGGCGTGTGCTCCTGATCAACCGCGCCATCGTCGCCACCCGCACCCGCCAGCCGGCCTTGATGGAAGCGGCCTTCCAGACCATCGTCGAGCACCTGCCCGAGGAGGCGCCCGATTTCTTTCGCGAGGGCATGGGTCAGATGGAGACGCTCGACTATCCATCTCAGGCGCGCGAGGTCATGCAGCGTTATTTCGAGATCTGGTGCGCGGCACAGCGTCTACACTAAATCGCATGATGTAGAATGCGCCAATCGACGACGACAGCGGACAGCCTCTCATGCGCCTCGCGGAGATCCAACCAGGAATGCGGCTTGCCAAGGACGTTCACGATCCTCATGGTCAGATCCTGATCCGTGCCGGCGTTGTCCTGGGCGAGCGCCAGATCCGGGCACTGAGGTCGTGGGGCGTGGTCGAGGTCGGCATCGCGCCGGACGAGAGCGCGACGGATTCAGGGGGCCGCGACCCCAAAGCCATCGCCGAGATCCGCCATTCGATCGACATGCAATTCAGCCTGAGCAATCGCGATCATCCGGTGATCCAGGCTCTGCGCACGTTATGCCTGGATCGGGCGCTCGACAGGCTCTAAGGGGGCCGGACGTGGACACTGACCGCCTCATCGAGCGACTCGGCGAGCTGCCCTCACTCCCGGCTGTCTATCATCGCGTGCGCGAGGCCATCGAGACCCCGGACGGCTCGCTGGAAACAGTGGCCCGCCTCATCGAGTCCGACCCGTCCATGAGTACGTGCGTGCTGCGTGTCGCCAACAGCCCGTTCTATGGACTGGCGACCAGGGTCGACAACATCCTCCGGGCGCTGACGCTCATCGGCGCGACCGCGACCCACAACCTGGTGCTGGCCACAGCCTTGCTGACGGTATTCCGCGATCTGCCGCTTGGCGCCGTCTCCATGCGTTCGTTCTGGGAGCACGGTCTCGCCTGCGCCGCAGCGGCCCGCCTGATTGCCTGCCAGGGAGGCCGGGCCAATCCGGAAGACGCCTATCTGGCCGGACTGCTGCACGACATCGGGCGTCTGCCGCTCTACATCCTCGAACCCCTCGACATGGGCGCCGCCCTGCAGGCGCATCGAGAACGTCAGGGCCATCTACACGACCTGGAGCAGCAATACCTGGGTATCGACCACACCGAACTCGGCGCCATCCTGCTCGCACACTGGCAGCTGCCGGAGGTCTTCTGTTCGGCCGTCTCCAATCACCATGCTCCCTGGCGTGCGTCGAGCTCCAATCCCGAGACCGCTGTCGTGCATGTCGCCGACCTGATCGCCAACAGCCTCAGACTCGGCACCAGCGGCACACGCTGGGTTCCGGTGCTCGACGATGGAGCCTGGCGCCTGACGGGACTCGACATCGCACAGCTGCCTGCCATACTCGAAACGACCATCACGGCCACGCGTGATCTCGCCTCGGCCTTCATGGAGCCCTGAATGAAGTCGGTTCCACCCCCCAGGTTCCTCTCTCCAGCCAAGTCAGCCGACGAACTCTCGTCCAACCCCTTGCCGGGATTCCATCCACTGACACTCAACGTCCTGCGCGAAGTCATCGCGCGTCTGCACAGCTGTCGCTCGCTCTCCGAATTGCTCGCCATCATCGAGCGCGGCGCGCGTCTGCTCCTGCCGACGACTCAGATGGCCTTTCTGCTGCGCCAGCCGGACGCCTGTCTCGAGATCGTCCATCGCGTGCCGCACACGGCAACGGACAAGCTGGACGCCCTCGTCGACGAACTCATCGATCGCGGCCATTTCGGTCAGGCGCTCAAGCAGGGATTCGTCTGGGCGAGCGCCGGCCCCGATCGAACCTGCCTGTTGTCGCGGATCTCGACCGCCAGTCGCATCCATGGCCTGGTGCTCTGGGTCGATCCGGCACTCTCGCCTCCTTGGCACCAGACCCTGGGTACACTGACGGATCTGATCGGACTGGGTCTCGAACGGCTGAACGACGATGCCGAGGCCGTTCTGCTCCCGCAGCCAGCGGCCAGCGCCGGGTCATGCCCGGCCCTCGATATCGCCATTCCAGTCGACCGGCTCACTGGATTGGCCCATCGAACCCACTTCATGCGATTTCTCCAGCAAGCGATCCTCGACAGTGCCCCGCAGCTGTCGGCGGCCACACTGCTGCTCGACGTCGATGGCTTTCATCGCGTCAACCGTGAATTGAGCTACGAGACCGGCGATCAGATACTGTGCGAGCTGGCCGCTCGGCTCAATGATGCACTGCACACCCAACCGGCGTATGACAGCCTGGGCGTCGTCGAGCGCGACATCTGCGTCGCCCGCACCGGCGCCGACGAATTCGGGATCGCGCTGGCGCGGGTGCGCCACCCCCAGCGGCTCGTTGAGCTCGCCGCCCAGTTGCACAGCCACATCGCGGCGGGTTTCCAGCAGCAGGGCTCGCGACTCCATCTGTCGGTCAGCATCGGCATCGCCGTCGCGAGCGGACTCGCCGAGAGCACCAGCGCCCAGGATCTGATGCGCAATGCCGACGCGGCGCTCAAACGCGCCAAGCAGGCTGGACGCAACCGGCACGTACTCTACGAGTCCAGTTGGGAGGCCCCCGGAACAGCCCATCTGCGCACCGAATCGCTGCTCCAGGAGGCGCTGCGTCAGGATACGTTCAACCTGCATTTCCAGCCTCAGTTCGAGCTGGCGACCGGGCGTCTGGCCGGCGCCGAGGTACTGCTGCGGCTCACGCTCGGTGATGGCGCGCCGCTCTCGCCGGCGAGCTTCATCCCGGTCGCCGAGAGCACGGGGCAGATCATCGAGATCGGCGAATGGGTGCTGCGCCGCGCTTGCCGACAACTCCGGGCCTGGGATGCACTGGGATTGGCGCGGATTCCGCTCGCCATCAATGTCTCGGCGATCGAATTGAGCCAGCCCGACCTGAGCATACGTCTCCAGTCGATCCTGGAGCAGGAGCGCATCGGGATGGAGCGCCTGCATCTGGAGATCACCGAAACGGCCATCGCCCACAACGAGGGCCAGACCATCGCCAACCTCAAGACACTGCGCGCGGCAGGATTCGAGATCTGGATCGACGACTTCGGCACCGGCTATTCGTCGCTGAAATCGATCAAGAATTATCCGGCGAGCGGAATCAAGCTGGATCGCGAATTCGTGAAGGATCTGAGCGAGGATCATGGCGCGCGCGTGGTCGCCGCCACGATTCTCGATCTGGCGCGGAATATGGGTTATCCGGTCATCGCCGAGGGGATCGAAGACGCCGCGCAGTGTGCGCTGCTGCGCGGGCAGGGGTGCGACATCGGTCAGGGATTCCATCTCGGGCGCCCGGTCGATGCACTGGAGTTCCAGCGGCTCTATCTGTCCGAAGCGACGTAACCCCGCGCACGGAGCGCGATGAGCCGGGGTGGTGCCCGGCTCAAGCCCGATGCCGTCAATGACCTCGCCATGTCGAACGGCTGGCGCTGGTGGTGATCCATACCCAGATCCATCAAGGACGGCCGGGCTTGATCCTGGCAGACTCATGGCCGATCCTAATTTCAGCATCACACGACTGCACACACCAGAGGACGAGACACATGCACGCCACCGCACGCCCGATCCTGACTGCTGCCGGCCTGAGCCTGCTGACGAGCCTGACGCTGGCCCACGCCTCGGCCGATGACCCCATGACCGAAGAAGCCAAGGGACTCATCCAGGAATTCGCCGGACAGTTGCAGTCCGAACTCAAGGCGGCGATCGGGACCGGCGGCCCCGTTCAGGCGATCTCCGTCTGCAAGGATCGCGCACCGGCCATCGCCGCCGAGCTGTCCGAATCCAGTGGCTGGAAGGTGGGGCGCGTCAGTCTCAAGACGCGCAACACCACACTCGGAACACCGGACGCCTGGGAGACCCAGGTGCTCGAATCCTTCGAGACCCGTCTGGCCGATGGCCAGCCCGTCGATACCCTGAGCCGGGCCGAGGTGGTCGAGAGCGATCAGGGACGGGACTTCCGCTTCATGAAAGCGATCCCGACCCAGGAACTCTGTCTGGCCTGTCATGGCAAGACCATCGCGGAGCCGGTCGCTCAAGCGCTCGATGAGCACTACCCGAACGACCGCGCGCGCGGCTTCGAAGTCGGCGACATCCGCGGTGCCTTCACGCTGTCCAAGCCACTGACCGACTGAGCCGGTGCCGGGTATCGATCCAGCGGCGCGGTCGTCACTGACGACCGGCGATCGGGCCGCCTGATTCATTGAGGGGTAGAGATCATGTCAGGGGCGCGATTCGACATCCTGTTCGACGGCACGCTCAAGCCGGACGCCGATCCGCGTCTGGCGCGCGAGCGTCTGGGCGCGGCCTTCAAGCTGGACGCGGCCGGCATCGAGCGTCTCTTCACCGGCAAGCCGGTCGCCGTCAAGCGCGACGCGGACCTGACCACCGCCGCCCGCTACAAGCGCGTCTTCGAGGAGGCCGGCGCCATCGTCACCCTGCGTGCGATCGAAGCCTCCGAACCAAGGTCCGACACCGAGGTGGGCGCCAAGGCAGACGGGGTGTCCGCAAACCTCACCGCCGAGGGCGGCTTCGAGTTCCTCGAAGAGCCGCCCAAGGTTAAGATGCCCGACCTCGATCTCAGTCACCTGAGTCTGGTCGGTGGCTCGGACTGGAGTCTGGCCGACTGCGAGCAGACACCCGAGCCGGTGCACATTCCCGACATCAGCCATCTGCGTCTCGACGAGATCGAGCCGACCCCGGACGACAACGACCCGACTGGACAGAATCCCGCCCCATGAGCACAGACTTCGACCACATCGTCATCGGCGCCGGCATCAGCGGACTGGGCGCCGCGCACTTCTCCGCCCGGCGCGGCCTGAGTACGCTGGTGCTCGAAGCCAGCGACCGCGTCGGCGGCTGCATCAACAGCCAGATATTCCCCGCACTCGGCGGCTTCTGGACCGAGGCCGGCGGACACACGTGTTTCAACAGCTATGGCCACATGCTGTCCATCCTCGACGATCTGGGTCTGACCAGTCAGGTCCATCCCAAGGTCAAGGTCGGCTACAAGCTCTGGAAGGAGGGCAAGCGCCGCTCCATCCTCTCGGCCCTGCATCTGTTCGAGGGTGCGCGCTCGATTCCCAAGCTGTTCAAGGAACCCAAGGACGGGCGTAGCGTGCGCGACTACTATGGCGCCGTGCTTGGCCGGCGCAATTATCGGGATCTGCTCCAGCACGCCTTCCAGGCCGTCATCTGCCAGCCGGCCGACGACTACCCGGCCGAGGCGCTGTTTCGACGCAAACCACGCCGCAAGGAGGTCATCAAAGCCTTTACCTTCGCCGAAGGAATCGCGACCATCCCGAACGCCATCGCGGCTCAGAATTCGCTCGACGTGCGCACCGGGCAGCGGATCGAGCAAGTCGAATCCGAGGGCGAGGGTTTCCGCGTCCGGCTCCAGGACGGCACCGCGATCAGCACCGCCCATCTGACCCTGGCCGTGCCGCCCGACGTCGCCGCCAAGCTGCTCCCGGCCGGTTTCGAGGACGCACGCGCACTGGTCGCCGGCATCGGCATGGCCGAGATCGAGACGCTGGTGCTGGTCTTGCGCCAGGACGATCTGGAACTGCCGCCGATCGCCGGCCTCATCGCGGTCGAGGATGCCTTCTATTCGGCCGTCTCGCGCGACTTCCTGCCCGACGAGCAATATCGCGGCTTTGCCTTCCATTTCCGCCCCGGCGTGCTCGACGCCGACGCTCAGGTCCGCCGCGCCTGCGAGTCACTGGGCATCGCGCCGGAACGCCTTGCCGCCCAGTCGCGCGTCCACAACCGTCTGCCTGCGCTCCGTCAGGGCCATTTCGCGCTCGTCGAGCGACTCGACGCCGCCCTCGCCGGCAAACGGCTGGCCCTGACCGGCAACTGGTTCCTCGGCGTCTCGATGGAAGACGCCCTGACGCGCAGTCACAGCGAGCACGTCCGACTATTCGGCGACCGCACCTGAAAACATCTCACACACATGGAGAACACATCATGCGACGCGCACTGATCCTGCCGCTGCTGATCGGCGCCCTGTGCGGCAACGCACTCGCCGAAGAGATCGGCAGCGTCTCGACCAAATTCAAATGGATGGGGCCCAACGACAAGATCGTCGTCGAGGTCTTTCAGGACGACGAGATCCCCGGCGTGGTCTGTTATCTGAGCCGAGCCAAAACCGGCGGCGTTTCGGGCGCAATCGGCGTGGCCGAGGACACGTCTGATGCTTCGCTCGAATGCGTCCAGATCGGACCCATCACGCTGCCTGACGATGTCCGCTCCGGCAAACGTAACGGCGAAGAGGTGTTCAAAAAACGCACCTCGCTGATCTTCAAAAGTCTTCAGGTCGTACGTTTCTACGATGGACCGCGCAATGCCCTGGTCTATCTGACCTACAGCGACCGCATCATCGAGGGTTCGCCCAAGAATAGCGTCTCGGCGGTGGCCATCCAGCCGTGGAAGACAGAACCCGCTCAGCCGACGGTTAAGTAGCCGTTACTCGATTGCGAGTTCCAGAGGAATTCTTCGAACCGTGCCACGCCACAGCCTCGGACAACCCGCGCGGCCAAGAAGGGGCGGCCGGTTCGAAAAGAATTTTAAAAGGTGGGTGTCAGAACAGATCGATCAGGAGGCGTTGGGCTTGGGCTACGGCCAGATCCTTGGAACCGGAGGCATCCGAGCCGCCGAACTCCAGAACCCGGAGCTCGACCGGAGCCACGCCACGGCCGAGCATGCCCAGCTCACGTGCCGCTTCCTTGGAGAGGTCGATCGAGCGGCCATGCACATAGGGGCCGCGATCATTGATGGTGACTTCGACCGAGCGGCCGTTGACCTTGTTGGTCACCAGCACCCGGGTCCCGAACTCCAGCGTGCGATGCGCCGCCGTCAGTTCGCTTTGATCGAAACGCTCGCCGCTGGCGGTGCGGCGGCCATTGAAGCGATCTCCGTAGTAGGAGGCCATACCCTCGGTGGTGAGGGCCTGAGCCTGAGTCATTGGCAAGAGCGCAAGTGCTAGAGCCAAGGGTGATAGCCAGTTGCGTCGATGGACCAAAACGCTTCCTCCGCGTGTCGTTTGGTGTTTGGGCGCTGTGCAAGAACCCTTCGGATACTCGTTCGCGGCGAGATCCTAACCGCCATGGCACCACGGAAGCAAGTTTTAGTTTCGCCAGATCCGGCAAGGATTTAGCGCATCTATCTATTGTATCTTCTAATCATGGAACTATTGTCAGGCCATCGCTGTCGCGGCTTCTGAGCCCAGCCCAGGGCTTTTGCGTTAGCGCTCACGGCCATCCAGGCGCGTCAAACGTACACTAGACTCCAACGCCGGATCGGGCGCGGTCGTTTCGAGCGGCAGGAATTCATAGGCCGCGATCCGCGCGCGCTGAACCGGCTGATCGAGCGCCTCGGCCACGGCCGGATCGCGGCCATAGACATCACGACGCACGCGAAGGTTGCCCTCGGCGTCGGCGCGTGCCGTCAGATAATAGAGCAGGACGGGCAAGGGCTCCGACAGGTTGACATAGCGCGTCTTGGCGCCCTCCAGGACGCTGTCGATACGCGCCCGATCCCAGCTCGACTCCTCCAGCAGCAATTCGGCGAATTTCATCGGGTTCTGGACCCGCACACAGCCATGACTGAGCGCGCGCGCCGAGCGCCCGAACAGCGCCTTGCTGGGCGTATCGTGCATATAGACGGCATGGCGGTTGGGGAACATGAACTTCACCCGCCCGAGTGCGTTGTCCGGCCCCGGCTGCTGGACCACACGATAGCGTTTGTAATCGGTCGCATTGCCACCACTGACGCGGCGCCCCGTGCGACGATCGATCAGGATGTATTTGTCCGAGACCTTGGAGAACGTCTTCTGGATCGAGACCGGCATGGTCCAGGTCGGGTTGAGCACCAGATGATCGAGCCGGTCGCGGAACATGGGTGTCTGCGAATCCTCCTTGCCGACGATGACGCGCGTGCTCCAGGCGATCTCACGACCGCGCACCAGATGGGCCATATAGTCGGCGACATCGACGAAGACATAGTCGGGCGGCAGATCCTCGTAGAGCCAGCGCATGCGCTCCAGATTGATCCGGATGCGCTCGATCCTGGATTCGTCGACGGGGTCGTTGATTGCCGCGAGCGTTTGGGGACCGACCGCACCGTCGGCGCCGAGACCATGACCACGCTGGAAGGCGCGCACTGCCTCGCTCAGGGCGGCATCGAAGGTCTCGGGCCGCTCGGGTGGCGTGCGCTCGCTATATCCAAGCAGACGCAGACGCTCGCGCAACTGGGCGACACGCTCGCCCCGGCTGCCGAGCGACAGCACAGATCCGCCGGGCAGCGGCTCCAGCGCCTTGAGCTGACGCGCGCCGGCGTAATGACTCAGCGCGCGTTTGAGATCCTGGTACCAGAAGGGCTTCTGGAAGCGTCCGTCGAGGAAATCGGCCAGATCCCCGGCCTCCAGGGCGCCGTGCATGTCCGCGATCAGACGCTCGGCCGGCACCGGCGCGCGGTCGTTCCACTTTCGGTCAATGGCGACCGGATCGAGCTTGCCGTAGCGGGTGTGATGGGCATAGCGCAGTAGCGCATCGCTCAGCTGGAGATCGGCGGCGAGACGGGCGGAACCCTGGAGTGCGTCGAGCGCACCCGGACGACTCAGCGCGCGCAGGCGCTCGACGTGGAAGTCCTCGGGGCGGAAGCCTTCGGTGTCGCTCTGCTCGACGAGTTCGAGCAAGGCCTCGATCGGCGCCGGCTTGGACCAGGCCAGACTGTAGCCGCGCTGGACATAGAAATCGGCGAGCACGGCGGCCGAGAGCAGCGGTACGCCGTCGATGGCCAGCGTCCTGGACTCGCGGAACGCCTCCAGGGTCGAGGCGAGCAGTTCGCTCGCGCGCCCGGTCGCGGGCGTCATGAGGGTCAGCCAGGACAGCAGAACCAGTGGAAGCGATGCCTTCATGCGTTGTTCAAACCTCGCCGATGAGTTCGACCCGCCCCTGGTCGTCGACCGTCCCCAGGCGCACGGTGAAGCCCCACAGACGGCGGATGTGGCGCAGCATCTCCGGCACCGAGTCGCCGAGCGGACGGCGCTGGTGCGCGAAGTGACGCAGGGTCAGCGAACGGTCGCCGCGCCGGTCGACATTGTAGACCTGAATGTTCGGCTCGCGCGTGCCCAGATTGTACTGTTCCGCCAGTGCCTGACGCAGGGCGCGGTAGCCGCTCTCCTCGTGGATCGCCTTGACCTCCAGATGTTCCTCCAGATCGTCGTCGGTGATGGCGAACAGGCGGAACTCGCGCATCAGATTCGGCGACAGAAACTGGGCGATGAAGCTCTCGTCCTTGAAGTTGCGCATGGCGAAGTCGAGCACCTTGATCCAGTCGCCGCCGGCGATGTCGGGGAACCAGTAGCGATCCTCGTCCGTGGGTGACTCGCAGATGCGGCGGATGTCGCGCATCATGGCGAAACCGAGCGCATAGGGGTTGATGCCGCTGTAATAGGGTGCGTCGAACGGCGGCTGGAACACCACGCTGGTGTGCGATTGCAGAAACTCGATCATGAAGCCATCGCTGACGAGTCCGTCGTCGTACAGATGATTCATGAGCGTGTAATGCCAGTAGGTGGCCCAGCCCTCGTTCATCACCTGGGTCTGGCGCTGCGGATAGAAATACTGCCCGATCCGCCGCACGATGCGCACGATCTCGCGCTGCCAGGGTTCGAGGAGCGGCGCGTTCTTCTCGATGAAATAGAGGATGTTCTCCTGCGGCTCATCCGGCCAGCGCGCCTCGCTCCGCGACGCGTCGTGCTCGGCGGCCGGCGGCAGGGTGCGCCAGAGGTCGTTGATCTGCGATTGGATATAGTCCGCACGCTCGCGCTGGCGGCGCTGTTCCTCGGCCATCGACAGCGGCGAGGGTCGCTTGTAGCGGTCGACGCCGTGGTTCATCAGGGCATGACAGGAATCGAGCAGCAACTCGACCTCGTCATGACCGTAGCGTTCCTCGCACTGGGCGATGTACTTTCGGGCGAAGACCAGATAGTCGATGATGGCGTCCGCGCTGGTCCAGGTACGGAACAGATAGTTGCCCTTGAAGAAGCTGTTGTGCCCGTAGCAGGCGTGCGCGATCACCAGCGCCTGCATCGGCAGGCTGTTCTCTTCCATCAGATAGGCGATGCAGGGATCGGAGTTGATGACGATCTCATAGGCCAGCCCCATCTGACCGCGCCGATAGGTCTGCTCGGTGGCGACGAACTGCTTGCCGAACGACCAGTGGTGGTAGTAGATCGGCAGCCCGACCGAGGAATAGGCGTCGATCATCTGCTCGGAGCTGATGACCTCGATCTGGTTGGCGTAGGTGTCGAGTCCGTAGACCTCGTGGGCCAGCCGGCCGAGTTCCCGGTCGAAGCGCTCCAGGAGCGGAAAGGACCACTCGGATGAATCCGTGATGAGTCGTGTGCTCATGCAGACTGCCTCTTGAACAACTCGCGAAACACCGGATAGATGTCCTCGGCGCCGTCGATCTCCTGCATCGCGAAGTGCGGATGCGCCGCCATCACTTCCTCATAGGCATACCAGAGGCTCTGATGCTGGCGCGGCGTGATCTCGACATAGGCGTAATAGCGCATCAGCGGCATCAGCTTCTCGATCAGCAGATCGCGGCAGAGACTGGAGTCCGAATCCCAGTTGTCGCCGTCCGAGGCCTGAGCGGTATAGATGTTCCAGACGCTCGGGTCGTAGCGCTCCTTGACCACGTCATAGGCCAGATTGAGCGCGCTCGACACCACGGTGCCGCCGGTCTCGCGCGAGTAGAAGAAATCTTCCTCGTCGACCTCCTGGGCGATGGTGTGATGGCGGATGAAGATCACCTCGATCCGGTCGTAATTGCGCTTCAGAAACAGATACAGCAGGATGAAGAAGCGCTTGGCTAGATTCTTGCGTTCCTGGTCCATGGAGCCGGAGACGTCCATGATGCAGAGCATGACGGCCTTGCTCGTCGGCTCGGGCAGCTTGACGAAGCTCTGATAGCGCAGATCGAAGGTGTCGATGAAGGGCAGCGCCGCGATGCGGGTCTTGAGCCGGTCGATCTCGGCGCGCCGTTCGCCGATGTGCGGGTCGGTCTCCGGAATCCCGCCGGCGAGCAGGCGCTCGACCTCCTCCTCCAGCTCGCGGATACGAGCGCGCGAGGGCGCACCGAGCGCCGTCCGCCGGGCGACCGCGCCCTTGAGCGAGCGCACCACGTCGATGTTGGTCGGCGCGCCCTGGGTCGAATAGCCGGCACGCACCGTCTTGAACTCGGTGGTGCCGATGAGCTGGTTGCGCACCAGATTGGGCAGTTCCAGATCCTCGAACAGCAGATCCATGAACTCCTCGCGCGAGAGTTCGAAGACGAACTCATCCTCGCCCTGTCCGTCCCTGCTCGCGCGGCCCTGACCCGAACCGCCGCCCTGCCCGCCCTCGGGCCGGCGGATGCGGTCGCCCGACTCGAACTGCTTGTTGCCGGGGTGCACCATGTCGCGCACCCCGCCCTTGCCGTGATGGAACACCGGCTCCGAGATGTCGCGCGACGGGATGCCGACCTTCTCGCCGGAATCCATGTCGGTGATGCTGCGCTTGTCGACCGCGTCGGCCACGGCCCGCTTGAGCTGGGTCTTGTAACGCTTCAGGAAGCGCTGGCGGTTGACCGCACTCTTGTTCTTGCCGTTCAGACGCCGGTCGATGAAGTGTGACATAGGGACTCGCTGTGACGCTGGCGGTTCGAGTTACTGCGACTTGCGCACCCGCAGGTACCACTCCGAGAGCAGCCGCACCTGCTTGGGCGTATAGCCCTTGTCGGTCATGCGGTCGACGAACTGGTCGTGCTTCTTCTTCTCGTCGACCGACGCCTTGGCGTTGAAGGAGATGACCGGTAGCAGATCCTCGGTGTTGGAGAACATCTTCTTCTCGATCACCACGCGCAGCTTCTCGTAGCTGGTCCATTTCGGATTGGACCCGGCGTTGTTGGCGCGCGCGCGCAGCACGAAGTTGACGATCTCGTTGCGGAAGTCCTTGGGGTTGGAGATCCCGGCCGGCTTCTCGATCTTCTCCAGCTCCTCGTTGAGCATGGCGCGGTTCATCATCTCGCCGGTGTCCGGGTCGCGATATTCCTGATCCTGGATCCAGTAGTCGGCATAGGTGACATAGCGGTCGAAAATGTTCTGACCGTACTCGGCATAGGACTCCAGATAGGCCGTCTGCAACTCCTTGCCGATGAACTCGGCATAGCGCGGCGCCAGATACTGCTTGAGGAAACCGAGATAACGCTCCTGGGTCTCGGGCGGCAGCTGCTCGCGGGCGATCTGGCGCTCCAGCACATAGAGCAGATGCACCGGGTTGGCCGCGACCTCGCTGTGGTCGAAGTTGAACACCTGCGACAGGATCTTGAACGCAAAGCGGGTCGAGATGCCGCTCATGCCCTCGTCGACCCCGGCATAGTCGCGATATTCCTGCACCGACTTGGCCTTGGGGTCGGTGTCCTTGAGGTTCTCGCCGTTGTAGACGCGCATCTTGGAGAAGATGCTGGAGTTCTCCGGCTCCTTCAGGCGCGTCAGGACCGAGAACCTGGCCATCATCTCCAGGGTGCCGGGCGCGCAGGGCGAAGCGGCGAGCGAGCTGTTACGCAACAGCTTCTCGTAGATGCACACCTCTTCGTCGACGCGCAGGCAGTAGGGCACCTTGACGATGAAGACACGGTCGAGGAAGGCCTCGTTGTTCTTGTTGTTGCGGAAGCTCTGCCACTCGGATTCGTTCGAGTGCGCCAGGATGATGCCCTGGAACGGCAGCGCCGACAGGCCCTCGGTGCCGTTGTAGTTGCCCTCCTGGGTGGCTGTGAGCAGCGGATGCAGCACCTTGATCGGCGCCTTGAACATCTCGACGAACTCCATCAACCCCTGATTGGCCCGGCACAGCGCGCCCGAATAGCTGTAGGCGTCCGCATCGTTCTGGGCGAAGCGCTCGAGCT
>ERZ1673962.1016-NODE-1016-length-15393-cov-111.381732_pt1 | contig 15393 bp, 16 predicted proteins | sample MGYA00580188_ERZ1673962 | MGnify/ENA primary metagenome ERZ1673962 (study PRJEB41334, sample SAMN05608104) | rock metagenome | biome: terrestrial subsurface; feature: shale formation; material: shale | place: USA: Pennsylvania ... | reverse complement strand
GCGATTGCGGAACCGTAGAAAACTACGGGATTGATCCGGTCAGCCGGCGCTTCGGAATCATTGGGCGAGAGCTCAGCCTCGTTCATCAGTTCTATCTCCTGAACTTGTTCTGGCTTTTACGACATTGCGGTGCGACGTATTGCGGCAGGTGGCGGGCAAATCTTTTGAAATTGCTGCGCACCAAGGGCGGGATGGGCATGCATAGCGGCCGTACTGATGACAGCCATGCCCGTCGGCAAGATGCTGCCGACAAAAATGAAAATTGAATCATGCTCCCATAATGGCGAAGTCGGCGTGCATCCTACACGATAAGTGTCAATTTCGCGAATCACGGCGAAATCGGCACCATCCCATACGCCTTGATCCGACCCTTCGGTCATGCGAATCGCCTCGCCACGAGCGGCCCACCGCTCCGCCCCAGCTCGGCGTTTTCAGCGATTGTGCGCTGACTTATGATCGGCCCCGCGTAGCAGCATCCTTCTTCCCATTCCACCTGCAGAGATGAGTTCATGTCGTCCGATCCTCGCTTCACCGCCATGCCCGACGCCAACGGATATTTCGGCCCCTATGGCGGCCAGCTGGTCCCACCGCACCTCAAGCAGGCGATGGACGACATCAACCTCGCCTACGAGGAAATTCGCCAGCGTGATGACTTCCAGCAGGAACTGGCCGCACTGTTCGCCGACTACGTGGGTCGGCCAAGCCCGATCTTCCATGCGCGTCGCCTGTCCGAGCAGCTCGGCGGTGCGCAGATTCACCTGAAGCGCGAAGACCTGAACCACACCGGCGCGCACAAGATCAACCACTGCCTCGGCGAGGCCCTGCTGGCCAAATTCATGGGCAAGAAGAAGGTGATCGCCGAAACCGGCGCAGGCCAGCACGGGGTTGCCCTGGCTACCGCCTGCGCGCTGGTCGGCATTCCCTGCGAGATCCACATGGGCCAGGTGGACATCGAGAAGGAACACCCCAACGTCACCAAGATGAAGATCCTCGGCTGCAAGCTGGTAGCGGTCACCCGCGGCGCCGCGACGCTCAAGGAAGCGGTGGATAGCGCCTTCGAGGAATACCTGAAGGACCCGCACAACTACATCTACGCCATCGGCTCGGTGGTCGGCCCGCACCCGTTCCCGAAGATGGTCCGCGACTTCCAGTCGATCATCGGCACCGAAGCCCGTGAGCAGTTCCTCGCCAAACATGGCCGCCTGCCCGATCACGTGGTTGCCTGCGTCGGGGGTGGTTCGAATGCCATGGGCATGTTCACCGCCTTTCTCGAAGATGCCGCGGTCGAGCTGGTCGGTATCGAGCCAGCGGGTGAAAGCCTGGACAAGCCCGGCCGCCACTCGGCCACGCTGTCCAAAGGCAAGCCAGGCGAACTGCATGGCATGGCCTGCTATGTGCTGGAGGATGCCGATGGCAACCCGTCTGCGGTGCACTCGATTGCGTCCGGCCTGGACTACCCGGGCGTCGGCCCGCAGCACAGCTACCTGAAGGATCTAGGTCGGGTGAACTACCAGACCGCGACCGACCAGGAATGCCTCGACGCCTTTATGACCCTTTCCCGCGTCGAAGGCATCATCCCGGCCCTGGAAAGCGCCCACGCAGTGGCCTGGGCCATCCGCAGCGCACCGACGCTGAGCAAGGAAAGCCATATACTCGTCAACCTCTCCGGCCGCGGCGACAAGGATGCCGATTACGTCGCCAACCTGCTCGGTCTGTAGCGCCCGCGTGGCTGGCCGACGCTACAGCATATGCGCGTCGGCCGGCCGTAAGCGCAACCGACGGCCGTAGCGGGTAAGATGCGCAGCCGCCCGACTGCTTCCCAGGCCCGCCTTCATGGATCACAGCGTCTCGCCGATCGGCTACGTCCGCTCCTGCTTCAAGGAGAAGTTCGCCATCCCCCGCCAGCCCAGCCTGGCACCAGCCGCACGCGGTGTGGTGGAACTGCTGCCGCCGTTCGACAGCGGGGAGGCGGTGGCCGGGCTCGAGCAGGTCAGCCACGTGTGGCTGCTGTTTCTCTTCCATCAGGCGCTGGAAAGCAAACCCCGCCTCAAGGTCCGCCCGCCACGTCTGGGCGGCAATCGCATGGTTGGCGTGTTCGCCACGCGAGCAACGCACAGCCCCAATGGCATCGGTCAGTCGGTGGTCAGGCTGGATAAGGTCGAGCCGGGACGACTGTTCATTTCCGGCATCGACCTGCTGGACGGCACCCCGGTGCTGGACATCAAACCCTACGTGCCCTACGCCGATGCGCTGCCTGACGCACGCAACGACATGGCCGCCGACGCGCCAGAGTTGATCGAGGTGCAATGGTCGGAATCGGGGTTGCTGCAAGCCCGCCGCGAAGCGCTGCGCCTGGGCGAGCCCTTGGTCGAACTCATCGCACAGTGCCTGGCGCAGGACCCGCGCCCGGCCTATCAGAAACCCGAACCGGAACGGCGATACGGCGCGCAGTTCTGGGATGTGGACGTGCGCTGGCATTACCCGACGCCAGGCGTGATCCGCGTTCTGGAAGTCGCGCCAGCAGCGCCGCAACCGGCCTAGGGCCGGCGCGGCGCCCCTCCTCACTTGCCGGCGGGCGTCAGCAACAGACGCTGGTTGCCGTAGACCTTGTCGAGATTCTCCGTCTTGAACGGGAAACTCATGTAGTTCGCCTTCATCCACGCGTCGATGCCATCGGCGTAGTGAGGGCTGGCCGGATTTCCCGACTGGCCTGAACTGTTGAGGCCGATCATCGGCTCGTCGCGGCCAAAGTCGACGAGGATGCGCATCGCCGGGATCAGCCAGGTATCGAAGTCCGTTCCCAGATGATAGGCCGAGGCATTCAGCGTGCTGTGGTCGCCGCCCATGGCAAAGGGGCCGCGATCCAGGTAGCTGCCGATGGCGTTGATCTTGCTCCGCTGGCTGGCCGGCATATGCGGCGCCAACTGCGTCGCGCCAGAGGTCCAGCTGGCAGTGTGCAGCTTGCCCCACTGCCACGCACTGCGATCGTTGCCTAGGCGGCCTTCCAGCAGACTCACCGCACCAGCAAGACTGCGTGCCAGAATCGCCGGCTTGTCTTCGGTTTGCGCAGTCCGCTGGTCGTTCCAGAACGGGCTGTCTTCACGTCCGAGCAAATGGTCCGCCTGCGCCGAGTAGGACGTGTTAGCCGTCTGCACCAGCGCTCGCCACGCCTGCGTATCTTCCGGCCCAAGCTCGTCGAGGAACGTCTGCCGCGCGCTTTCGTGCAGGAAAGCGCCATACAGCGCAGCATCGGCCGAATCCGCAGCGAGCTTGCCGTCGAACGCCATCAGTCGATCCAGCGCTTCTCGCGCCTTGCTGCGTTCGGCGGCCGGCAGTGCATCGATCGCCTTGTGCAATGGCTCGGCCATGCCCGGCGCCTCGAACATTGCCCTGAGCTTGGCGGCGAACAGCGTGACCTGGTCGTACTGCATCGCGATGGTACTGCGGGTGTCATGCTTGCCCCGCCCCGCCAGTTCTGCCAGGCGCTCATAGCGCTCGGGGCCATACCAGGAGCTGGAAAGCTGCATCCCGTAACCGCGCGGTACACTGCGATGGTTGGCGGTGCCGAGCCAGCCCTGGATAGGATCCTGGTCGTAGGGATGCAGCATCGGATCAGCGAAGCCGTCCCATTCATAACGATTGTCCCAACCCGGCGACGGCACCAGCCCCAATCCCTCGCGACGATTTGGGAAGCGTCCGGTGACCTGCCAGCCGATTCCCTGCTGGTCAGCAAACACCAGATTCAGCGCCGTCGCGCGAATTTCGCGGGTCGCCTCGAAGGCCTGATCCACCGATTGCGCGCGGGACAGATCGAAGAAGGCATCCAGGGTGCGATCGGCCTCCAGCTGCGTGGTTTTCAGCGCAAGGCCGTAACCACTGCGGAGTTGTAGCGGTTGCAAGGGGTGCTTGCGCTCGCCGAGCGCCGTGTTCAGCAGAGGCCCATTACGGGTTTCGTAGATGGTCTCGCGAATCGGCCGCTCGCCTTTGACGAAGTAGGTTTCGTGCCGCTCGCGGGCCTGCAGCCACTTGCCATCGGCCAGGTACATCAGCCGCGAGCCTTCGCGGCGCACCTGCTCGAGATAGAGGTCCTGATTGTCGCCCATCACCATGGTCATGCCCCAGCCGAGCTTGCCGTTAAAACCGGCGACCACTGCGGGCACCCCGGCGATGGTGACACCCGCGGCCTGGAACTTCGGTGCGCGGACCTGCATGAAATTCCAGTACGAAGGCATCGACAGCGGCAGGTGCGTGTCGTTGGCCAGAATCGGTTTGCCGCTACGGGTGTTGCTGCCGGCAATGGCCCAGTTGTTCGACGCAGCCATCCCAGTCGGCGTCAACGATGCCAAGTTTTGCGCCGCCTGCTCGATCGCCGCCAGCCCTGGTACCGATCCACCCAGCGCGAGTCCCTTGAGCTTGTCGGCTTCGGCGAACGGCAATGCTTCGTCCGGATAGATCGGCAGCAACCAGGCGAGCTTATCGCTACCCACCTTCTGCGCCAGCAGCAGCGCCGCCACTTCTTCCTGCAGATTCTGCGAAAGCCCGAAGTTGAGCAAACAGAACACCAGCACCGAGTCCTCGGGCTTCCAGTACTCGGGCTTGTAGCCGGACTCGGCAAGGTCCATCGGCAGCTTGTCCTGATGGCGATACAGGTAGGCGCTCACGCCGCGGGCGTAGACCTCGAAGAACTTCTTCATCCGCGGCGAGGACTCGCGATAGAGCAGCTCGGCGCTCTGGCGCAGATTCACCGCGCGCATGAAGCGGTCGGTCTCCAACACGCCGGGGCCGACCATCTCCGCCAATCTCCCTTGAGCCATCAGCCGTAGGCTGACCATCTGGCTCAGACGATCGGTGGCGTGGACGTAACCCATGGCGAACAGCGCATCGTGGAACGACGAGGTTTCGATCAGCGGCATGCCCAGCGAATTGCGCCGGATGCTCGCGCTGCCTGCCAGGCCGGTCAGCGGCTGAATGCCCTGCGCCGGCGGCAGGCTGGCGCTGTAGCGATTATCGAGATAGGCCTGACAACCGCTAAGGCCGGCCAGGCCGAGCGCGGCCCCCAGCGTCAGGCGAACCAGGGCGAACGGCAGACGCAGAGACATCAAAGACTCCTGAGCGAGCTTGGCAAGGGATGGTACTGACAGATTAGAGGGCGCGCGGCGAAGAAGATCGGTCGATCAGGCCGCGTCGCGGGATTTTGGCAGAGCTTCGTCGAGCAGCCAACGGGCCGAACGCCGAGCCTCGGCCTTGTGCTGCAGCTCGAGGGCACTGAACTGCGCTTCATGTCGGCGCCGCTCCTGCTTGTCCAGCGCCTTCCAGGCGGCATGGGTCGGCACTTGCTCGGTGGCTTCGAACAGCTGCTGGAAGACCTGACAACGAGGATGCTGCCCCAGCGCCACATCATAGTTGTCGAGCAGCACCTTGATGCGGATTGCCCCTTCGATGAGCGGGACTTGCTCCTCCAGCAGGCAGCTGGCGAGGATTCGCAGATCCTCCGCCAGCGCGGTCTGCTGCTGCGTCCGCGCCTCTGCCTGCAACCGCTCGTTGCGCCAGACACGCCGCCAGAGATACAGCGCATAGCCGCCCAGCGCAGCAATCAGCAGCGTGGCGATGACGAACAGACCGATGGCCAGGGTCATGACAGGCTCAGGCGCCGTGGCATTTCTTGTACTTCTGCTGGCTGCCACAAGGGCACGGGTCATTGCGACCGACGTCTTTCAGCGGATTACGCACAGGTTCGTGGCTGTGATTGCAATGCGGGCCATGAACGTGGTGATGGTCGTGATCGTGGTTGCAGTCGGGACCATGTACGTGGGGTTCTTGACTCATCTGGGTACTACTCCGGAATAAAGTTGCCCGGGATTATCTCGCCATTGTTGGAAATGTGCACGCGCCGGCCCATCATCAGCCCGGTCTTGAGCTCACCGGCCAGGCGGTAGGCGATCGGACGGTCGGGTTTCTCCAGCAGGCGCACGATGTACTTCATATGACGCCAGAGGTTGGTGTGCACCGGCACTTCGTAGTACTCGAAGCTGTTGGCGGGCACCGTCAGCCAGCCACTGGACTCGCCGCTGGCCAGTTCCACGTCGTTGAGATGGACTTTGTAGATCAGCCCGCGCACCGGCAGACTGTGATCGTTGGGGTTGTCGATACGAAAGCGCAGCATGAATTGCTGTTCCAGCAGCCGCGCCTTGATGATATCGACCTTGGTGAGCTCGACCGTAGGGTCCTTGAAATCGCCCGAAAACCAGGTCGAGCATCCGGCCATGCCGCCAAGCAGGCAGAGCAACACGACGGTTCTAAGAATTCTTATTGTGCGTGCCTGGCAAAACATTCCGGTACTCCAAAGGACGGCCAAGTGTAGCAAGCAGCATGCTTGCCGCAACGGGGGCCACCGCAAAAATACCAGTCTCAGGCCGCAATATGACAACGACGTTTCAGACAAAGCGCTCCCGCATTGCAGTGCGCCGCGGATCACTCACGTCGCCAGCACGTTTGCGAGGACCTGTCGCGCCTTGCCTATGCCGGCAGCCAGTGCCGCCTCGATCTCGGTCATGGTGATCACCCCGCTCGCCTTGCCGGCCGCCGGATTGACCACCAGCGCCAGGCAGGCATAAGGCAGGTCGAGTTCGCGCGCCAGCGCAGCCTCGGGCATTCCGGTCATACCGACGATGTCGCAGCCGTCGCGTTCCATACGGGTGATCTCCGCTACGGTTTCCAGCCGCGGACCCTGCGTGCAGCCATACACACCGTGACTGCTGAACGCATAGCCCTCGGCTGCGAGTGCGCCGATCAGGCGCTCGCGCAGCGCTTCGTCATAGGGATAGCTGAAATCGATGTGGGTCACGTGATCTATATCGCCTTCGAAGAAGGTGTGTTCGCGACCGTAGGTGTAATCGACAATCTGATGGGGTACGCAAAAATGTCCGGAGCCCATGGCCGAATGGATGCCACCGACCGCATTGATTGCAAGAATCGCCTCCGCCCCGGCCTGCCTCAGCGCCCATAAGTTGGCTCGGTAATTCACCTGATGTGGCGGAATGCGGTGCGGATGGCCATGCCGTGCAAGGAACAGCACCTCTCGGCCGCTGTATTCGCCACGCAGGATCTCACCGGACGGGCGCCCGTAGGGCGTATCGATGAGCTGCGCGCGCTGCATCTTGAAGCCGCTCAACTGAGTCAGGCCGGTGCCGCCGATGATGGCATGGACAGTCATGGGTATTCCTTGAAAGAAAAAGGGTCAGTCAATCAGGTCGGCGGCCTTGAGCGCGCCAATCGCGTCAAGCCAACGCGGATTCTGCTTGTACTCAGCAGCGAACTCCCGGCGAGCGCGCATACGCGAAAGCGCAGGCGGCGCAGTGACGCTGAGGCGCTGCAGCGCAGCCAACGCGAGTTCAGCCGCCGCCCGATCATTGCACACCAGCCCCATGTCACAGCCGGCAACCAGCGCTGCCTGGATGCGATCGGCCGCATCGCCGGCGACGTGCGCGCCCGCCATCGACAGATCGTCACTGAAGATCACGCCCTTGAAGCCGAGCTCGTTACGCAGGATGTCCTGCAGCCAGCGCCGCGAAAAACCTGCGGGCTGGTCATCGACCTGAGGATAGATCACGTGCGCCGGCATGATCGCATCGAGCGTGCCGCTCAGCGCCTTGAAGGGAATCAGATCACAGCGGCGCAACTCTTCAAGACTTCGTTCGTCGACCGGGATTGCGACATGGGAGTCCGCCTCGGCCCAGCCATGACCGGGAAAGTGCTTGCCGGTTGCGGCCATACCCGCCGCGTGCATGCCACGGATGAACGCGTCGATCAGCACTACGGCGGCCTGCGGATCGCCTTCGAATGCACGCGTTCCCACCACGGCACTGCGCTGGTGGTCAAGATCGAGAACCGGTGCGAAGCTGAAATCCAGGCCCGCAGCGAGTACCTCGGTCGCCATCACCCAACCGCAGGCTTCCGCCAGCCGCGGCGCGTCGGAGCAGCGCGCAAGTTCGCGCATCGGCGGAAGCCGTACGAAACCCTGGCGCAGCCGCTGAACGCGGCCACCCTCCTGGTCCACCGCCAACAGCAGGTCTGGCCGCACGGCTCGAATCGATCGACACAACTCGTCGACCTGGCGCGAGTGCTCGATGTTTCGGGCAAACAGAATAAGCCCGCCGACCTCGGGCTGGCGAAGCAGCTGGCGATCTTCGGCAGTCAACCAGGTACCAGCAATGTCCAGCATCAGTGAACCGTGCATATGCAGAAGGAATCCTTATTCGAGTTCAGCGGCAGCCCAATCGGGACAGGGCGCCTCGTCGATGCGCACCGCACAGTGAGGCGGCACCAATGGGAAGAGTTGCAGCAGGTCGGCATTGCGCATGCGAATGCAACCGTGGGAAAGAGGCACGCCCATCGGCTCACAATCGGGGGTACCGTGAATGTAGATGTAACGGCGGAAGGTATCGACCTGCCCCTGGCGATTGACTCCAGGCTCGCACCCGCTGAGCCAGAGAATCCGGGTCAGGATCCAGTCACGACCGGGAGAAATTCCGTGAAGCTCAGGGGACCATACCTCCCCTGTCCAGCGCCGCCCACGCAACACCGCACCTTGAGGCAAACCGTCACCGAGGCGCGCACGCACCTGATGCAGACCGCGCGGCGTGCAACCGGAACCGTTCAGCTCGCCCGCACCATTGCGTGCCGTAGAGACAGAAAAGCGCAGACGCAACTGGCCCTCGGCAAGGCCGTAGAGCTGCTGATCGGCGATGGAAATATGCAGAAGATCGAGAAATGCCATGGGCGGCTAGCTTAGCCGATCACCCGGCAGGCTTGTAGCTCAAGCCTTCGCCGGGATAGCCGCCGCATTGCGCCGCGCGATCGGTTGCGCCGCCGCCAGCGTGTTGTCATCAATGCCACTGTCGGCGCGCATGCCGGCCGCGAGAAACGGCACCATCATACGCATGACCTGCTCGATCGAGGTTCTGACGCCAAAATCGTTCTCGGAAATAGCGCGCAGTGCCTTGATACCCGACATGCTGAATGCCGCCGCACCAAGCATGAAGTGCACACGCCAGAACAGTTCGATGGGCGGAATGGCCGGCGCCGCGTCATGCACCTTGAGCATGTAGCGACGGAACACCTTGCCGTACATGTCTTCCAGATAGCGGCGCAGGTGGCCCTGGCTCTGACTGAAAGACAAGCCCAGCAGGCGCATGAAGATGGACAGATCATCGCCGCTGCGCGGTTTGACCGCCAAGGCCTGCTCGACGAGGATTTCCAGCAATTCCTCGAGCGTGTCCTTCTTGTCGGTCAATGCCTCGCGTCGATCCAGTTCACGCTCGAGACTGGCACAGAATGGCCCGAGAAAACGCGAGAACACCGCCTGGATCAGCGCCTTCTTCGAACCGAAATGATAGTTCACTGCCGCGAGGTTGACCCCAGCCTTGCTGGTGATCAGGCGAAGCGAGGTTTCGGCGAAGCCTTTTTCCGCGAACAGCTGTTCCGCTGCATCAAGAATGCGCTCAACTGTTTCCGACTGCGCCATGCCCCCTCCGAAAGACAAACAACTGTTTGAAACTTACGTTTCACCGACCGGCAAGTCAACCACGAAACGCCTTGTGGCACTAGCGTCATTGTCGCAGACAGACCACGGAGCACGCAGGATGTGCTTTCAAACCATCATAATCATTCGTTGCCAAGGCCGGATCACTGTATATAATCCCAGTCACTGTATAAAAGAACAGAGACCGACATGATCAAGCTGACGCCTCGCCAGACGGAAATCCTCGCGTTCATCAAGCGCTGCCTGGAAGACAATGGGTATCCACCCACTCGCGCAGAGATCGCTCAGGAACTCGGCTTCAAGTCACCCAACGCTGCCGAAGAACATCTCAAGGCACTTGCCCGCAAGGGCGCTATCGAGATGACGCCCGGGGCGTCTCGCGGGATACGTATTCCGGACTTCGAACCCGCCGCATCCGAAAATGGCCTGCCGATCATCGGCCGCGTTGCTGCCGGCGCGCCGATTCTGGCGCAGCAACATGTCGAAGAATCCTGCCAGATCAGCCCCGCGTTTTTCCATCCGCGCGCCGATTATCTGCTGCGTGTCCACGGCATGAGCATGAAGGACGTCGGCATTTTTGATGGCGACCTGCTGGCCGTGCACACCACCCGCGAGGCCCGCAACGGCCAGATCGTGGTTGCTCGCGTCGGTGACGAAGTCACGGTGAAGCGTTTCAAGCGTGACGGCAAGAAGGTTTGGCTGTTGGCTGAAAACCCCGAGTTCGCGCCCATCGAGGTCGACCTCGAACAGCAGGAACTGGTGATAGAAGGCTTGAGTGTCGGCGTAATCCGCCGCTAAGGAGAAGGTTCATGCAGTACCAGACCAGCACTTCCCGGCCCCAACTTTCGTTGTTCGACGGCGTCATTGCGCAAAGCCTGGCACCGTTTGGCAACCTGAAACCACGCAACAAACCCGAGCAGGACAAGGAATATCTGAGCGAGTTGAGCCTGAGTGGCAGCAGCGAGCACTGCCACCTGCTGCTTGCCCCGATCCTGCGTGAACTCGGCGATGCAGCGGACAGCCGCTGGCTGACGCTGATTGCCCCGCCTGCTTTCCTCTCGCAGAACTGGCTGCGCAAGTGCGGTCTGAATCGCGAACGCATCATCCTGCTGCAGCCACGCGACGCCGAGGGCGCGATGGAACTCGCCTGCAAAGCCCTGGCCTCGGGGTGCAGCCATACCGTGGTCAGCTGGTTTGATCAGCTCGATGGGGCAACACGTAGCAAACTATGCGCAGCCGCCAGCCTGGGCGCAGCTCAGAGTCTGAATATTCGTCTCGGATGTTGAACCGCACGGCACAGGGACGTGCTGAAAATCGCAGATGGAATCCTGAAGCTATAGCGCTCGAGCAATAGCTCACTCAGTGCAGAACACGTGGCTCTTCATCGTCACGCTCGAAATCCCCTTCCGACATGCGACCGGCCATCTGAACGCCGACATTGAACATCGCCTTGGCAATCTCGACGTGCTGCCCCTGTAGAAATAGCTTGGCGTCTTCCGAAAAATTCAGCGTGACCAACACCTCTTCGTCCTCGGCACGACGAAGCACGATGCGCCCGTCAGGTAGCTCGACGATTTCCAGAAAAGATGTAGGCATGGATCAGCTCCGCGTGAAAGGCGTCCATTGTAGCAGCCGACCAGCCTCAGGACAGCCTTTGCAGGCCTCAAGCTCCTTTCGCTAGCAACACCCCGATAGGTAGCAGCATCATGCAGCCGTGCATTGCCCGACCAACAAAACGATGCGGCTATGGATACCGACACGTAGCATGCACAAAAAAAAGCGCGCGCCGGCGCTCGATAAGGATTGTGTATGACAACCCGCACCTTGCTGCTTACCGCCTTGGCCATGCTTGCATTTGCCGGCAACTCGATCCTATGCCGTATCGCCTTGCGAGACACCGCTATTGACCCGGCCAGCTTCACCGGCCTCCGTATACTGGCCGGAGCGCTCACGCTCTGGCTACTGTTGCGAATCGGCACGCCGAGACAATCGCAGGGCGGAGATTGGTTCAGCGCCTTGGCGCTGTTCGTCTACGCCGCTAGTTTTTCCTACGCCTATATCAACCTGGATGCCGGAGCCGGCGCCCTGCTGCTGTTCGGCGCGGTGCAGTTGAGCATGCTTGCTTGGGGATTGCTGCGGGGCGAGCGCTTTAGCGCTTGGCAGATTGTCGGCTTGCTGTTGGCATTGAGCGGATTGCTGATTCTGCTGCTGCCGGGAAGCAGCGCGCCGGCATTGGACGGCGCACTGCTCATGCTGCTGTCCGGTGTCGCCTGGGGCATCTATTCGCTGCGTGGACGGGGCGCGAGCAATCCCCTTGCAGCAACTGCGGGCAATTTCATCAAGGCCGTGCCGCTGGCCGCAGTGCTTTGTCTGGTGACACTTGGCCAGCAGCAATGGGATGCGCCAGGAATCGTGTACGCCCTGCTCTCCGGGGCGCTGACCTCTGGCGTCGGCTACGCCATCTGGTACGCGGCGCTGCCCGGTCTTGCGGCAATACAGGCGGCGAGCGTCCAGCTCAGCGTTCCGTTACTCACAGCCATCGCCGGGACTGTGCTGCTGGGTGAAGCGTTGACGGCAACGCTGATCATCTCAGGTGCGGCGATTCTCGGCGGCATCGCCATGGTCCTGAGTATCAGGCACCGCGGCTGACGCCACGGTCCCGAGTGTCACCATTCGGTCAGCGACTCACGAAAACGTAATGCCAGGCCCTTGAGGTTCTGTCGCCAGGCTTCCAGCTCGACGCGCGACAGCGGTGGCACATCGTCCTCGACACTGACTGCCTCGATCAACGGCTGGCGCGGATCAGTCTTGGCCTTGGCAGGAGCGCGTGGCGGCTGGGAGAGCTGCTTGTAGGCGGTAAGCAACTGCCCGAGCCAGGTGCTTGGCTGCTCCGACAATTCCAGCAATTCGGCGAGTTCCGGGCTCGGCGCAGCCTCGAGCACGCTGCGGGTCAGAAATGCGTCGACGACAGGCGCATCCGCACCGGGCGATCGGTAGTAACCGGCGATCTCATGGCACAGTCCAAGCAAGGCGCCGTAAAGGTGGAACAGGCAGGCCTCACGTTCGGCCTGAATCAAACCTTGAGAATTCATCGAGGCAGATTCTTCGGCCTTGCGCCAGCTTTCCAGTGACAAACCGGCGAAGAAGATCTTCTGGTTGGTACGTGTGTAGAGCTCGTGAGCCATGGCATGCTCTCCGAAAGAAGATGGACAGAGAATGGACCTTCACAGGTTGCCGAACCAGATCGGCTGACGAAGTGTCAGCCAATCTGAAGAACGCACTCGGTGCAGCCGGTCTGCTGAGCGGTCGACCGCAAAGAAATCAGCGTTTGTCTTCGACCTTCCACTTGCCGCCGTCGTAGAACGCTTTCCAGCCGGTCGGCTTACCGTCCACTTCGGTCTGCACGTACTGCTCCTTGGTCTTGCGGCTGAAGCGGATAACCGCGAAGCGGCCTTCCGGATCCTTCTGCGGCGCATCGAGCAGGAAGTGGTACTTGGGATCGATCTCGTCCTTGTGCGGGATCAGCTCACGCACCAGCGGCGCGCGGGTTTCGCGATTCTTCGGGAACTGACTGGCAGCCAGGAACAGACCGGAAGCGCCATCGCGCAGTACGTAGGTGTCGTCGACCTTGTCGCACTTGAGCTCGGGCATCTTCACCGCATCCATCTTCGGTGGCGCGGCTTCGCCATTTTTCAGCAGCTTGCGGGTGTTCTTGCATTCGGCGTTGGTACAACCGAAGAACTTGCCGAAGCGACCGGTCTTGAGCTGCATTTCGCTGCCGCACTTGTCGCATTCCAGGCTCGGGCCTTCATAGCCCTTGATGCGGTACTGGCCTTTCTCGATCTCATAACCCGAGCAATCCGGGTTGTTGCCGCAGATATGCAGCTTCTGCGTCTCGTCGAGCAGATAGGCATCCATCGCGGTGCTGCAGATCGGACAGCGGTGCTTGCCAAGCAGCACGCGAGACTCGGACTCGCCCTCGTCATCGGCAGCGATCTCGTCGCCCGGAACCAGGTTGACGGTGGACTTGCAGCGTTCCTTCGGCGGCAGGCTGTAGCCGGAGCAACCGAGGAACACGCCGGTGGAAGCGGTACGGATCATCATCGGCCGACCGCAGACCTTGCACGGGATATCGGTCACGGTCGGCTGATTGGCACGCATGCCGTTCTCGCTGGCCTCGGCAACCTCGAGCTTCTTGCGGAAGTCACCGTAGAATTCGTCCAGTACGTGCTTCCAGTCGCGCTCCCCCTGGGCGACGTCGTCCAGATGCTCTTCCATGCCGGCGGTGAAACCGTAGTCCATCAGATTGTTGAAGCTCTCGGACAGGCGCTCGGTGACGATGTCGCCCATCTTCTCCGAATAGAAACGGCGGTTGTGCAGCGAGACGTAGCCGCGGTCCTGGATGGTCGAGATAATCGCGGCGTAGGTGGACGGCCGGCCGATACCGCGCTTCTCCATCTCCTTGACCAGGCTGGCTTCGGAGTAGCGCGCTGGCGGCTTGGTGAAGTGCTGGCTCGGGTCGAGCTTGAGCAGCTTCATGTCGTCGCCCTTGTTCATCTCCGGCAACACGTCATCCTCACCGGCCTTGCTCTGCTGCGGCATGACCTTGGTGTAACCGTCAAACTTCAGGATGCGGCCCTTGGCGCGCAGTTCGAAATTGCCGGCAGCGACGGTCACGCTGGTGGAGAGGTACTGTGCCGGCGGCATCTGGCAGGCTACGAACTGGCGCCAGATCAGCTCGTACAGACGCTCGGCATCGCGTTCCATGCCCGAAAGCTGGGTCGGGCGCAGGTTGACGTCGGACGGGCGAATCGCCTCGTGCGCTTCCTGCGCGCCTTCTTTGCTCGAATAGACATTCGGTTTTTCCGGCAGGTACTTGTCGCCGAACTCGCTCTCGATGAAACCGCGCACCATACTGATCGCGTCAGCGGAAAGGTTGGTCGAGTCGGTACGCATGTAGGTGATGTAACCGGCTTCGTACAGGCGCTGAGCCATCATCATGGTCTTCTTCACACCGAAGCCGAGGCGATTGCTCGCCGCCTGCTGCAGGGTCGAAGTGATGAAGGGGGCCGAGGGCTTGCTGCTCGTCGGCTTATCTTCGCGCTTGCTGACGCTGTACTGCGCGCCCTTGAGTTTCTCCAGTGCAGCGGTGGCTTGGGCTTCGTTCAGCGGCTTGAAGGCTTCGCCGTTCTCACGCGCGACCTCGAAACGCACCTTGGCCTGCTGCGCATTCGCCAGGTCCGCGTGAACTTCCCAGTATTCTTCCGGAACGAAGGCGCGAATCTCACGCTCGCGCTCGACCACCAGCTTCACCGCTACCGATTGCACTCGGCCGGCGGAAAGCCCGCGAGCGATCTTCGCCCAGAGCAGCGGCGACACCATGTAGCCAACCACCCGATCGAGGAAACGACGCGCCTGCTGTGCGTTGACCCGGTTCAGATCGAGTTCGCCAGGCTTGGAGAAAGCCTCCTGAATCGCCTTTTTGGTGATCTCGTTGAACACCACGCGCTTGTAACGGCTGTCGTCGCCGCCAATCGACTCGCGCAGGTGCCAGGCGATGGCCTCCCCCTCTCTATCCAAGTCGGTCGCGAGATAGATGGTGTCGGCTTCCTTGGCCAGACGGCGCAGTTCCTCGATGACCTTTTCCTTGCCGGGCAGGATCTCGTACTTGGCCTTCCAGCCGTGCTCCGGGTCGACCCCCATGCGGGTTATGAGTTGACGCTTGGCCTTCTCCTTCGGCGACAGCGCAGGCGCTTCGGCGGCCGCAGCCTTGCCGCGCTTGACCGGCTCCTTGTTGGCAGAGCCGCTGGTAGGAAGGTCGCGGATATGGCCGATACTCGACTTCACCACGT
>ERZ1673962.1015-NODE-1015-length-15406-cov-6.276399_pt1 | contig 15406 bp, 23 predicted proteins | sample MGYA00580188_ERZ1673962 | MGnify/ENA primary metagenome ERZ1673962 (study PRJEB41334, sample SAMN05608104) | rock metagenome | biome: terrestrial subsurface; feature: shale formation; material: shale | place: USA: Pennsylvania ... | reverse complement strand
CTGGCCTGGCAGATAGCGCCGGCCTTTACGCAGTCTTCGATCTCAAACCATCCCCAGTGGCAGGCGCCTACCTGGATCCCCAGTTCGCCAGCCAGCCAGCGGTAGGCCTGGCGCCTATCCATGCCAGCTGCCTGCATGACCTCGTGGAAAACGGTTTTGTGCTTCTTCCTGGCGTCCCGCAGCTGGGCATCAGCTAGGGTTCCCAGGGGTATGTCAGTGAAAGGGTGAAGCCCCACGTAGGCGCCGCAGCTCTCGCACAGGTACACATAAGGCCACTCGCCGTAAGAGCGTCCGTTGTAGACCTCGGCGTGATGCCCGATGAAAACCGGTGTGCTAGGCCCGCAATACCGACAGTTATCCGGCGCCGGGAGCGGGTTCTTTACCCGCCGCAAGGCCTTGCGACTCACAAACGGGAGAGGGTGCGGAGCGTCCAGGGGAAACTCCGAGTATGCCCTTGGGTCAACGGACGCCATGGCGAACCTCCCGCTGGATGTGCTGCCCAGGCACCCGCAAGCACGGGAGCGAAAAGCTGTCAGAACCCGCCAATGGGGGGTTAATGTTCAGCGGGCGGATATGCCCGGTAAGCAGGAAATAGGCGAAGACGCCCATGCCAGAACGCACTCCGGTCTTGCTATGGAGTGATTGGCGGTGAGAGTGAACGGTGCTAACTGATACGTGGTGGCGCTCTGCCGCCTGAGCTTCGGTTAAGCCTTCAGCCCAGGCCAGCAGTTCGCGTACTTCAGCGGGGGTTAGAAGATCCCCAGGCTCTACGATGTAGAGCAATAATGGTTGCGTTGTCATACATTGATCCCTCCGTGTTCGGAAGTAATGTATAACTAGACACACATAAACGCAAGTGAAAAAATACTACAGAAACTGCGAAGATTGTCCTACGATGGCCGCAGACTTCCAGCGAGATCCTGGATTAAGTGAAGTTTCTCCAGTGCCAGTCTTGCCAGTCTGGGGGTGATGTCATCCAGCACAACGCTGCCGGTTTCGGGCAGCTCCTCCAGGTGTAGCAGGATGATTTCAACCTCTCTAACCTCAGTCTCTATCTTCTTCGCAATTTCTTTTGTTCCCACAGTCAGTTTCCTATGCTGAAAAAAAGTGTAGCCGGAATACTCGGTTCCGGCTGTCCGCAAATATAAGCCATTCTCAGGTGAATTTAACCTGCTTTCTTTCCGGCCTCCTCAAGAGCGTGGTAATCCCTAATCATTTCAATGATTTGTCGCTTTCTGTGCGCCGGCAGTGCGGCGAACTTCTCAATCATTATGCCTACCTCCCTGTCGGTTAATGCCTCGTCGGTAATCCCCTCCAGAAGCAGTATGGCCGGGTGGAGCTTGAAGCTGGTGGCGACAGCTTCCAGGGTGGCCAGCCTGGGGGAAATCGGCGAGTCCTGAGTCTCAAGGGTGGAGATGGTTTTCTGTGAGACGCCAGCCATTACAGCGATCTGCTTCTGCGTCTTGCCCATGACCATCCGGAGTCGGCTTGCGTTGTGGGCAAGCACGTTTTGGAGCTTTGCCATGTGTGTTTCTCTCTAGCGTTTGGGTTTTGTCGTCAGGTGTTGCTTTGCGTGGTGTGGTGTTGCGGGTGTTTCCGCTCCCCGCGAGAGATATTTTACTGCTTGCATAAAGTAATTAGTGTTGTGTAACCTTAGTGATAAATCACTACCGAGGAGTAGCGCGGTGGCAAGCAGCAGACTGATTGACGAGCTGGCTAAAGGCCTTAAGGCCGCACAGACAGAAGCAGGCCATGGCGTTATTGCCGCCATCGTTAAGGAAACGGGCGTCAGCCGCGCCACCGTGGAGCGGGTTCTGCGTGGCACAGCCAGCGGCATGAAGGCCGAGACCATCGAGGCGTTGTGGGGCTGGTTGGCACGGTACGGGTACATGGGCAGCACGTTCGATTTCAGTGTTTGCACCAGTCTGTACGAAAAGCGAGCAGCCTGAATCCTCTGAACAGTTGAAAAGTTGGTTGGCGCCGGCCAGGGGCGCTCTGAGTACCTGGCCCGGTGCGCTGACTGAGCCGGAGTAATTGCAAGCCAGGTTGGGTCTGGCCCATAGAAATCAGCAGCAGCACAAGCCCGAAGGCTCTCTAGCGACCTCCGCCCCGGGTGATTGTGCCGAGTGACTGCCGCAAGCAGTCGATACCGGGAATGATTTTGGCGGGTGCGAGTGGCGCCGCTCCCTGGTTCAACTCCAGGCAGAGTCATTCCCGGTGTGTGAGGGGTTGGGAGTTCCCGGCCGACACGCCAATGCAATGACAATTGCGAATCTGTACTGCCCGTCGCGGCTCTGCCGTGGCTGTGGCCGACGATACGGCGCCGAAAGGCGACATGCGTTGACGGGCTTTTATTCACCAGAGGGGTATCCCAATGGCGCTGAACCATACCGAAGTGGAGAAGATGCTGGACGAGCTTGGTTGCACTGGCGACCGCGTAACCAGTGAGTTAATCAAGTCCCGCATCGTGGAAGTGGAATACCAGACGGTAACTCTGTGCGGCCAGAAGTTCATGTACTGCGGAATCAAGATGGATAACGGGTTTGTCGTGACTGGCAAGCCGTCCGTTTGCATTGATCCGGAGAACTGGCGCGAGGAGGCCGGCAAAAAGATCAGTTACGACAATGCGTTCAGTGAAATCTGGCGGTTGGAAGGCTACCGGAAATTATCGGGCGCATAAAAAAAGCCCGGCAAAGGATCTGGAGGGATCAGCCGGGCTTTTCTCTCACCGCCGCGAGTCAAAGCAACAGGAGATTTGATAATTATGCGGAACATTTACCAGGAGTGCAAGCGCCGCTTGCAGCTGGCCCTGCTTCAGCGCCGAATCCGGCGCCTGACCGACCGATTGATCCAGGAAGCCACCAGGACGCTCGACCCAATTCCCTTGAAGGAGCTGCGGGAGATCGAACAGGTACGTCTTCGCCTGATCCGGCAGCGCAACGCCCTGCGCACTATCGCGGAGCTGGAAAAGATCGAGCGTGAGCGGGGGCTGGCATGACTATCAGGAAAGCCGCCGAGGTAGAACTTTGTTGTCAGGCGAGGGTAGCTCAATGAGTTTGGACGCAACGCGATGGGCCTGGCAGCAACGCGACATCACCGCTGCCCAAAAGCTGGTGTTGTTGTCCCTGGCCGACCGAGCTGGCGAAGACCACACGGCATGGCCGACCAACGAACGGCTAACCAATGATACTTGCCTGGACAGAAAAACCGTTCTGTCTGCCCTGGCCACCCTGTCTCTGAAAGGGTTTATCCGGGACACGGGAAGGCGAGTAGGCCGCACAAAACAGGTGAAAGTCTGGCAACTCATTGATGTAGAAGGCCGGCATAACAGTACCGAAACCGGGACGCTTAAAGAGTCCCAAAAACGGGATGCTTCAACAGTACCGGAATCGGGACGCTTAAACAGTACCGAAACTGGCACCCTTTCATCGTCAAAGGATCCCGAAAACGGGACAGGTAAAGAGTCCCAAAAACGGGACACAGAATCTACCAGTATTGAATCTAATAAAGAAACCCCCCTACCCCCCGCTGACGCGGAGGGTGCCGAAGGATCGAAAGAGGGCGACGGCAAGGCCAAGAAAGCGCCGAAGCCTCGCAAGCCCAAGCCGGACTATGACGGTGTTGTGGAAGCCTTCAACGAGATCCTTGGCAACGACCTGGCCGAAGTGCGCATCGTCAACACTGCCCGCAAAGGCCTGATCGAAAAAATGTGGAACTACAAGTTCTCCGCCAAATCTTCAGGCGACTCCGTGGATTTCTGGCGCCGCTACTTCAAGCACGTACTTCGCAGTAAGCCGCTCACCGGACGGAAGCCCGGCTTTGACTGGCGCCCAGGTTTTGACTGGCTGATGAAAGAGAAAAACATCATCCGAATCATCGAGGGCGAGTTCCACCAGGGCGAAGACATCCGCGACGACCTGGATGAAGACGGGGGTGAAGCATGAATGCCCAGTTTGATTACTACGAGGCCGCCGTTCTAAGCCTGACGCTGAGATCTGAGTACGCCGCCCAGGTGTTCAGCCGTGTGAGCCCGGACGACTTCAGCCCGGAGCTGCGCGACTACGCCCAGGCCGCCAAAGATCTTCTTGAGGACAGCAAACCTGTAGACCTGATTACCGTGGCCGAGCTGATGGAATCCCGTGGCGTGGTCACGCCCGGCGCCATGCTGGCCGACATCTTCGAGCATACCGGCAGAACCAGCATTGAGAACCTGGACGCATACTGCGACATCCTGGCCCGTCGAGGCCTGCGCCGGGGGCTGTCTCAGGCCACGATGAAGGCCCGTGAGCTGATCGAGACTGAGGAAAACCCCGAGGTTGCGCACGAGAAGGTTCTGGCCCTGTTCGAGTCTCTGAAGAAGTCCGATAAGGCCGACAAGAACTTTTGGGATATGACCCGTGCCGCCCGTGCGTTCTTCGAGGAAATGGAAGTTCGCAACGAGGCCGGCGGAGCCCTGATTGGCCTGTCCACCGGCTATCAGATGCTTGACGACCGTATCAACGGGCTCCGTGGCGGGGATCTGGTAGTCGTGGCTGGCCGCCCGTCGATGGGTAAAACCACCTTTGCCATGAACGTGGTTGAGCATAACGCCGTGCGCCAGAACCTGCCCTGCCTGGTGTTCAGCATGGAAATGGGCGCCACTCAGATTATCGAGAAAATGACGGCCAGCCTGGGTGGTATCAACATGACATCCCTGCGCCGAGGCGCCCTGACGGACGAGGAATGGGCGAAGTTTGGCGCGGCAGGCTCACTGGTAGCCAAGGCCAACTTGCACATCGACGACCGTGGCGGTCTGTCCGTTGCGCAGATGCGAGCCCGGTGCCACGAGGTCAAGCGCAAAACCGGACACCTGGCGCTCATCATGGTTGATTACATCCAGCTCATGCAATCCAAGGGCGCCGAGAACCGCACCAACGAAATTACCAAGATTTCCGGAGGCCTGAAGGCTCTAGCCAAAGAGTTCGACTGCCCCGTTATCGCTCTGTCCCAGCTAAACCGGGGCGTCGAGCAGCGCCAGGACAAGCGACCAGTTATGTCCGACCTGCGGGAGTCCGGCGCTATCGAGCAGGACGCCGACATCATCATCTTCCCGTACCGGGGTGGCTACTACGACAACCCGGACGACCCCGACCCCATGGCCGAAATCATCTTCGGAAAGATCCGGATGGGCGAGCGCGGAACGGACTACCTGGAGTTCCAGGGCAAGTATTCGCGGTTCAAGGCCTTCAGCGGAGCGATTGATTTTTCAGCCATGGAGCGGGAGAGGGTGGCACGGGAGCCGAAAGCCAAGAAGAAACGAGGGATGGAGTTGTGAGCAGTACCAGAACCTGCCGGAACCGGAGAGAGAGCTGGGATCTTCCCGGCTACTGGGTACAGGACGGCTACAAGCCGGACGGAAGCCGGAACATGATTTTCCACACAACCAGGTGGGAGCCGATCAACTGCGGGTATGACGCCGCCGAACGGGCTGCTGACGACAGCTGTGGCAGCTGCCCAAGGAGGCACAAGCTATGAAGGCTCAGATTTACAGGGCGAACACGCCGGAGAGCTGGCGCTACCAGATGGAACTGGCTTACCGGCATGGGCAGAAGCTGCTGGCCGATGGCCCGGTGGATATTCGCGTCATGCCGGCAGCCCGGCACCGGACAGATCCCCAGCGCCAGACCCTCTGGATGTGGCACGGCCAGGTAGCCAGCGAGCTGACTATCCGGACGGGCCGCCGCTGGACGAAGGAGGACGTTCACGAGCTGGTGTTCCTGGAGCGCTGGATGCCGGTGTTCGAGCTGCCGCTACCAGACGGCGCCGGTGTACTCCTGCGCCACATGCGCACAAGCGACAAGCAGACCCCGGACACCTGCGAAGAAAACGACCCTCGCAAGGTCATCACAAACGCCATGGATCAATACCTGGCATGGATAACTGAAATGGGGATCGAGGTAACGGTGCCTGACCCCGTGGAGTGGAGATAACGCCGTGGCAATGACAGAAGAAAACCGCCGTTTACATAACAACATCAAGCGCTCGATTTTTGGCGACAGCGACGAGCCGGCCAGCAAGGGTGTTCTCAGCGCCAAGCGCAAAGAGAAAGGCCAGGTATCGGCCAGGATTGCCGAGGATACCGCCGCATTCCTGGCAGCCGGCAAGACCATCAAGCAGCTGCCGAGCGAGCAGGTGCCGCCAAAGAAACGCCCGGCCATGCAACAGTACGGAGGGGGAGGCTTTTTCGAGCTATGAGCCTGACCCGGAAGACGCCGCTGAAGGCGAAGACGCAACTGAAAAGCCGCAAGCCGCTGGCCCAGGGTAAACCCCTGGCGCCCGGCAAGCCGATGGCGCGAAAGCCCATGAAGAAATCCGCCCGCCCTAAGCGCACCAAGATACGCGACAGCGCCCGGGGGGAGGCCTGCCAGGTTCGCGTTGCCGGTATCTGTAACGGCAACCCGGAAACCGTGGTGCTGGCCCACCGCAACGGCGCCGGAATGGCCTGCAAAGCCAGCGACGATAATGCCGCCTACGCCTGTAGCGCCTGCCATGAGTGGCTGGACGGCGGTTACGTTCGGTACGGGTACACCCGTTCAGACCGAGACGCGGTACACGACAAGGGAATTGTGAGGACACGGGAAATCCTCAAGCGAAAGGGGCTTTGCCAGCTCCAGGAGGGCGCCGCTTGAACGCTGAACACTACGACCTGCCCTGGCCGCCGAGCGTGAACACCTACTGGCGTAGCGTGGTTATCAAGCGAGCGGTTCGAGTGCTGATAAGCCAGGCAGGCCGCAACTACCGCAAGGCTGCCATCGAAGCGATAGGGCGCCGGGAAGCTCCGCCACTGTCCAGCCGGCTGTCTGTGCGAATCAACGCCATGCCGCCCGACCGCCGCAAGCGAGACCTGGACAACATCCCCAAGGCGGTGCTGGACGCCCTGACACACGCCGGAGTATGGGAGGACGACAGCCAGATCGACCAGCTGCTTGTGACCCGGGGAGACGTTACCAAAGGCGGAGAAATCCGCGTGAGCATCATTGAACTGGAGGAGAAGACCGATGAGTGAGACCACACAAGGCTATTCCCGCATGGACATCGTTGGGCAGAACGGCAATGACGGCCAGCACTACGAAGACCGTGTAGCGCGTCCCGAAGACCTGGATAAGCCAAACGCGCCCGGATTGAGCGCCCGGCCAACCATGGCAGACAAGTATCCGGCCTACCACAAGGATGTCAGGCACCTGGAAACCGTGGACGTTTACCGGGTACACCGGCTTTTCAAGGTGTTTGACCCCGAGCTACATCACGCCAGCAAGAAGATCCTGCTCTGCGGGGTACGCACGGGAGGCAAGCCGGCCAGGCAGGAGATTGTGGAGGCCCGCGATACGCTGAATCGCTGGCTGGAGATCTTAGACGAGGACGAGAAAAGGCAGCTGTGACAAGTAACGAGCCGTTCTTTCGCTGCCCGTGCGGGTATGACTTTGAAGAGATCCTGGGCGCCTACGGGTGCCCAAACTGTGAGGGCGAACACTTTGCCAGGCTTGTCGAAACACACGATGAAGGATGCGCAGGAGGTGAGGAAGCTGGCCTGCAAACTGGGGATCCAGCCGACTCACGTACACGCTAACCAGCTGCTTGACCTGGCGGAAGCCAGGGACAGGGAAGGATACCGCGCCAAGCTGGACGAGCTGGACAGGGAGTATGGGGATGGGTACGGCGATTCAGTGAACGCACACGCCAAGCGGCAGCTCAGAATGCAAAACGCCAACCGGTATAACGGCTGGCGTTCTGTGTGGCAGGAATGGAAGAAGTCTACTGCTGTAGCGCTTTGCGATCCCGAAGCTGGAACAGGGCCGTAAAGAACTCCCTTTCCGCCCAGCCTCCAATCCGGTCTATCCAGTCTTTCCGCTGATCCCCTTCCAGGCTGCTAACAGCCTCGATCACGGAAGGGCTGGATAGCCAGTTGTAGGCGCCGCCCGCCTCAAGAGCCGGGCTGTACTCCTGGCGCAACTGCTCCTCGTTTCCGTCCCAGTAGGCCGCTTCAGCGCCGTCGAGCAAGTCTGAAACCGTCCCGGCCAGCTCCACAATCCGACCACTATCGAAATGGTGAGTGTAGCCGTCATCGGTTTGCAGCTGGACGCCGCCGGCATTGTCAAAGATCAGGTCAAAGTTGGTCATGGTTCACTCCGGTTTTGAGTAGGTAACAGCGTGGCGTATGGCAACGGACAGCGTGGGCAGCTCCCAGCGCTCCTGGTAGGCCTTGAGCCTGGCCAGGGTATCGTCGGAAACGTCAATCCGCCTCAGCGCTTTCCGCTGCCTGTGCCGCCGCACACGCTCCGCCGCTTTGCTTACAGCCATGATGCGGTACGCTCGATGTATTTCATTCGCGCCTCAACCACCGCTTCACCGGCCAACAAGGTGCCCTTGTCGTCGGAGGCCATGTCATAAATGGCTTCAAGGGGCAGGTTTTCGCTGATGATTTTGAGGATAAACTGCTTCCCGCTGGGTGCGATGAATGCAACGCTCCCGATCTCCGTGGCCGTCACAAACGCAACGAGGTGGCTTACCGGCTGGCGCCCAGTCCGCACATCTTCCAGCTCGGCATGGAAAATGCGTTCTTCGCCGTCATGGGCGCCGGAAACGGAATAGCCGTTGCGCTGTAGGAAGCTGATTATATCTTCCAGCACCCGTCGCACCTTTTGTATGTGCGTGAGCTTGGTGCCATCCTTGATGGCCTTCTCGACATCTACCGCGATGTCGTAGGAATTGCGCCCGCACTTACTCATGTAGTTTGGCTTTTCGTTGAGCGTCAGCAGGCACTGCTCAAGCAGGGACTTGTCGATGGTGATTTGTTGTGTCTGACTCATGTTGTTACCTCAGTTCAGTTAAGTATGGTTGACAGGAGCCCCGAAGGGCTCCGATTGATTACATCAAGCCGCGCTCGGCCATCGACACGCTTTCGGAATGGCTTACAACGAAATGATCCAGAACACGGCAATCCACCAGCCCAAGCGCTTCCTTCAGGCGCCGCGTCAGAGTGAGATCTGCCTGACTGGGCTCGCATACGCCAGAGGGGTGGTTGTGGTAAAATATGACCGCAGCGGCGTTTACTGAAAGCGCCTTTTTGACTACCTCACGCGGATATACAGCTGCTCCGTCAACAGTTCCTCGGAACAGCTCGCCCATTTCGATCAGGCGGTGGCGGTTATCCAGAAACAGGCAGCCGAATACTTCGTATGGCACCTCGCCCAGCTTTACCCGCAGCAGCTGGCGCGTAGCAACGACAGACTTCAACGGCTCCCCAGGGCGGTGGCGTTCTTCCAGGATGCTTAGAGCCTTGTCGATTACGTCCTGGTCAGGGATCCCGGCAAAGACATCGGTGGCTTGGTTTCGGATAGCGGTTACGTTGCTCATAATGTTTGACTCGCGGTAGTAGGGGAGCCCGCAGGCTCCCTGGTTAACAGGGTTAAGCGCTCAGTTCGTGGGTGCCACGCTCGGCCAGCTCGATAGCCATCAAGACCGTGTGGCCAAGCCGGATACTGAAGTCATCGACGACATCCACGTTGCGGAAAGCCGGCAGGCCTCGCATGACCTGGTTGCAGCAGCCGGAGAACATGAGCAGCGCTTTCGGGATACTCCCGGTACAGCGCTCCATGCGATCCAGCCAGGCATTCAGCACGATGGATTCCTCAAGCCGGATCAGCGTCCGGAACTCGTCGGCATCCAGCTGGGTAGCCAGGGGTTCAGGGTAGAACTGGAAGCTGTAGACCTGGGAAGCCATGCGGCAAGCCTCGGCAATATCGGCGCCGGCCATGGTGTTGAACTCGCAGGCCTTGTGCTGGTGAGCCGTCAGGGACTCAGGGAAAACGATTTCACTGGTCAGATGGACATACCAGACCTGGCCTTGCTTGTCGGTGCCTTTGACGTAGAAGCGCATACCGATACCTCCTTATGCCACTTGGAACTGGTAGGTCGAGACATCCCCAGGCAGGGCGCCGCGAACATCCGGGGTTCCATGCTCCTTGTCGTCGGATACTCCCACGCACACGAACATGCCGTATTCACTGGCCTCGCTGTCCAGCCAAGCATCCAGCTCCGCCTCCTCGGAAGGCTCCAGGCCGGAGTAATCCCCATACAGCAGAGCCGTGGCCCAATGGGAGTAAAGAGTTACGTCAACAAATTGCGGTTCTGTTTTCATGGTGATCCCTCCAGATCAGTTAACTTCAAACTGAGTTTAGTATCCGTTACGACGTAACGCAAGTAATAAATCACTACAAACACACCTTTTTTACTTGATTACACTCCCCAGGACGCTAGAATTACCCGTTGTTGGTCAACTTTTGAGCGGGGCAGTATGCAAGAGAAGTCGAGCAAGCAGATTGTGATGGAGGCCATCGAGGATCTTTACTGGCAGGAGCAGGTTGTTACCCGTGAAGCCCTGGTTGAACACACTGGCCTGAAGCGCTCGGTGATCGACGACAAAGTAAAGGCGCTCCGCGCCGATGATATGGTTATATCCAGGGAGCGCGGCATCTATGAGCCCGCCAAACGCCACCCCCCAGCCAGGCATTGCAGCATATCCTTCCTGCCGGACGGTATGACCATCTTGGAGCTGGGCGACGATATGCTGAAGGCCACGCCCCGCGAAGCCCGCAACCTTGGTCTGGCGCTACATGGATGGGGAACCCAGGCCATCGAGCTGGAGCGCTCCCGACAGAACGAGAGACACAACGCCGAGCTGCTATCCCGTGTCCGCGACCTGGAGCGCATTGTCCGCACCCTCGTAACCGCCCTACAACCCTCGCCATAGCACACCCTGTAGAGTTAGACCCGCTGCCGCACCCGCCACACCATTGGCAGCATGACGACGACAGAAAAGGGCTCTACGCCCGCACCCAAGACCAAAAGCAAGCGCGTTACGCCCGACTGGGAGCGTATCGAGCTGGATTACCGCGCCGGAGTGAAAAGCCTGCGAGAAATTGCAGACGGCTCCGGTGTAAGCCATGTAACGATCAGCAAGAAAGCGAAGAAGCTGGGCTGGACTCGGGACTTGTCGAAGAAGATCCAGGAGAAGGCCGACGAACTGGTTAACAAGGCAGAGGTTAACAGCCAGGTTAACAGGGTTTCCGCTGTTTCCGAGCGTGAGACCATCGAAGCGAATGCCAGCGCTGTAGCCAAGGTGAAACTGGCCCACCGCCAGGACATCCAGCGCTCCCGGAACATCACGATGTCGCTACTTGATGAGCTGGAGCAGCAGACCGGCGCCGAGAACGTGGCGCTCTTGCAGCAACTGGGTGAAATGCTCCGCCAGGAGGACGACAAAGGCGTAGACCGCCTGAATGACCTGTACCACAAGGTCATATCCCTGCCTCAACGCGCCAAGACGATGAAAGACCTGGGTGAATCCCTCCGTGTGCTTGTCGGACTCGAACGCCAGGCCTTCGGCATGGACGACAAGGACAACGCTCCAGCTGACGGACTCACCGCCCTGCTTAACTCGATCACCCAGCAAAGCAACAGCAGCTTTACGCCCGTGGTGGACGATCCAGAGCTTCCGGACGCTCCCGCACCCAGCGCATTGCCGATGAACCAGGACGACGAGGACTGACCGTGACTGAAATCGCGTTCGACGAGCCCCTGGTTGAGCTGCCCACCGATGCGGAGGAGCTGGCCCGCTGCCTGGCCGATCCTGAGTGGCGCCTGTTCTCCGGCTGCCTATACAAAATCATGGTCAAAGGCGACGACGAGAGCGACGAGGCTTTTGTGGTGCCTTTCAAGCCGAACGCAGCACAGCGCCGCTTTATCCGCCGATTGTGGCACCGGAACCTGATCCTCAAGGCCCGTCAGCTCGGCTTCACCACGCTAATTGCCGTTGTGTGGCTGGATCACGCCCTGTTCAACGGCAACCAGCGCTGCGGCATCATTGCCCAGGACAGGGAAGCCGTAGAGACCATCTTCCGGGACAAGGTGAAATTCGCTTACGAGAACCTGCCCGAAGAAATCCGCCGGCGCTTCCCCCTGGCCCGTGACAGCGCCGTTGAGCTGCTATTCGCTCACAACAACAGCTCGGTGCGTGTGGGTACATCCATGCGTTCAGGCACCATCCACCGGCTCCACATATCGGAGTTCGGGAAGATCTGCGCCAAGTACCCGGACAAGGCCAAGGAAGTAATCACCGGCTCCATACCAGCCGTGCCGCTCACTGGTGTAACCGTGATCGAATCCACCGCTGAAGGCCGGGAGGGCGAGTTCTTCAAGATGGTGGGCATTGCCGAGAAGAACCACGCCAGCCGCAAGATACTGACCGCCAGGGACTACAGGCTCCACTTCTATGCCTGGTGGATGGAGCCCAGGTATCGGATGGACGCCCGCACCGTGACTGTCTCCCTGGAAGACCACGAGTATTTCGACCTGGTGGAGCAGCGCATACGCGAGGATATGGGGCAGGACATCACAATCGACCCAGATCAACGCGCCTGGTACGTAGCCACGAAGCAGGCCGACTTCAGTGGCGCCGAGGAAAAAATGTGGCAGGAATACCCATCTTTCCCTGCCGAGGCCTTCCAGGTCAGCACCGAGGGCAACTACTACGCCAAGGACATGCTTCAGATGCGCAAGCGCGGCGGCATTACCAGGGTGCCAGCGCTGGATCTGCCCGTGAACACGTTTTGGGATATTGGCCGTTCGGATGGCTGCGCTATCTGGTTTCACCAGCAGCTGCGAGGCGAAGACCGGTTTATCGGCTACTACGAGGCCCACGACGAAGACCTGCGCCACTACGTTGCCGCTCTCAGAGCCACTGGGTATCTGTTCGGGACGCACTACCTACCGCATGACGCTGAACACAAGCGGCTATCGGACTACAACAAATCGACCATGGAGCAGCTGCAAGACCTGATGCCGGGTGAGCGCTTCCGCATTGTGCCCAGGATTACGGAGCTAATGACCGGGATCTATGCCACCAGGAAGCACATGAAGGGCTGCTTCATCGACGAAACCAAGTGTGCGCAAGGCATTACCAGGCTGGAAGGCTACCGCAAGAAGTTCAGCCGGACGGAAGACCGGTTCATCGACCAGCCGGACAAGAGCAACGGGTGTACCGAAGGGGCAGACGCATTCAGGCAATGGGCGCAAGCCAAAGAGCTGAACATGCTTGACCAAACCATCATGGACTACGAAGAAGCCGAGGCGCCGGACTGGCGGCTGTAAAGGGGATAACCATGCAATCCGACATCAACGCAATACCGGAGAGCCTTGAGCTGGCGTTCGAGGAATACTCCGAGATCTTCAACGAGATCGAAGAACAGCCGTACTGGCGTGTGGTAGCCGACAAGGAAATGGACTACGCAGACGGCAACCAGCTGGACAGCGATCTACTCCAGAAGCAGGCCGAACTGGGGATCCCTCCGGCCATTGAGGACTTGATAGGCCCGGCCCTGCTATCTATCCAGGGTTATGAAGCCGAGACCCGGACAGACTGGCGCGTAACACCCAACGGCGAGACCGGCGGCCAGGACGTAGCTGACGCCCTCAACTACAAGCTGAACCAGGCAGAGCGAGAGAGTAAGGCCGACCGTGCCTGTTCCGATGCCTTCCGCCCTCAGATTGCCGTAGGCCTTGGCTGGGTGGAGGTACGCAGGGACAGCGACCCCTTCAAGTATCCGTACAAGTGTGTGGCGATACACCGCAACGAGATCCACTGGGATATGAAGGCCAAGGAGCCGGACTTGTCGGATGCCCGCTGGTTGCGCCGGCAGCGATGGTTGACCGCTGACCGTCTGGTACTGGCCTTCCCCAAGCACAAGGAGCTGATTACCAAGCTGGCGATCAATGGCGCCGATTGGTGGTCAGAGACCGACGCGGGAACGCTGGACGGAGGCCAGAGTACAGGCCTACAGAACGCCTGGAACCACGCACGAGCCTGGACGCACCAGGAAGACCGTTGGTACAACCACACGAACAAGGAGCTGTGCGTATCGGAGGTATGGTATCGGCGCTGGGTACAGGTGCCAGTGCTGAAGACTCCGGACGGCAGGGCTGTGGAGTATGACGAGAACAACCTGAACCACGCCGTTGCCGTAGCCAGTGGCGTCAAGATCACCAAGGCCATCGTTGCCAGGGTGCGCCGAGCGTACTGGATAGGCCCGCATAAGCTGGAAGACACAGCCAGCCCCTACCCGCACCGCCATTTCCCCTATGTGCCGTTCTGGGGTTTCCGGGAGGACAACACCGGCATTCCCTACGGCTACGTTCGGAGCATGAAGTATGCCCAGGACAGCCTGAACAGCGGCCAGTCAAAGCTGCGTTGGGGCATGAGTGTGGCGCGAGTGGAGCGCACCAAGGGAGCTGTGGCGATGTCGGATGCCCAGTTGCGCAGGCAGGTAGGCAGACCGGATGCCGATATTGTCCTGGATGCCGACCACATGGCCCGCCCTGGCGCCCGCTTCGAGGTCAAGCGGGACTTCCAGCTGTCTGACCAGCACTTCCAGATGCTCATGGACAACCGGCAGACCATCGAGCGCGTATCCAACATCACCGCCGGATTCATGGGCAAGCAGGGCACCGCCCGTTCAGGCCTGCAAGAGCAGACCCAGGTGGAGCAGAGCAATCAGAGCCTGGCCCGCATCATGGACAACTTCAGGGATGCCCGCACCCAGGTAGGCAACCTGCTTATGGCCCTCATCATCGAAGACCTTGGAAGCCAGCCGCAGACCATCATCATCGAAGGCGATGCCGTGCGGGAAGACCGCGCCGTGGTCATCAACAAGCCAGAGGTGGATCCGGAGACTGGCGTTACCTATCTGTCCAACGATCTACAGCGCACCCGCCTGAAAGTGGCCCTGGAGGACGTACCAAGCAGCAGCAGCTACCGTTCGCAGCAGCTCAACGCGATGTCGGAGGCCGTGAAGTCTCTGCCAGCGGAATACCAGGCAGCCGTCATGCCGTTTATGGTCAGCCTGATGGATGTCCCGTACAAGCGGGATGTCGTGGAGGCTATTCGCCAGGTACAGCAGACGCCGAGCCCGGAGGAGATCGAGCAGCAGAAGCAGGAGGCTATCAAGGACGCACTGGCGAAGGCAGGCACCGACCTGAAGGCCAGGGAGCTGGATCTGAAGGAGCGCAAGGCAGACAGCGAGATCAAGGGGCTGGATGCCAAGGCCGTACAGATAGGCGTACAAGCGGCATTCTCTGCTATGCAGGCAGGCGCACAGATAGCGCAGATGCCGGCCATAGCGCCGATAGCCGATGCCGTCATGCAAGGCGCCGGATACCAGAGGCCCAACCCGATGGGGCACGATCCCAACTTCCCGACACCGGAGCAGGCCGCGATGGAGCAGGGAGGCTTGCCACCGGAGCAGCCGCCCTTACCGCCGGAGCAGGAGGCTATACCGCCGGAGCTGGCCCAGGTCGAGCAGAACACCAGCCC
>ERZ1673962.1014-NODE-1014-length-15415-cov-4.227279_pt1 | contig 15415 bp, 14 predicted proteins | sample MGYA00580188_ERZ1673962 | MGnify/ENA primary metagenome ERZ1673962 (study PRJEB41334, sample SAMN05608104) | rock metagenome | biome: terrestrial subsurface; feature: shale formation; material: shale | place: USA: Pennsylvania ... | reverse complement strand
TCTGTATTGGGGCGAGGCCTGGCTGCCGCACCTCCAGGCCCGCACCCGACCCGCCGCCGCCGCGCTCGATGAGGCCGCGGCCATCCTGAACGCCCAGCCGCCAGTCGACCCGGTTTGAACAGCACTGATCCGATGCCGAGTGTCACGCCCGATCTGATGCCACCTGAGGCACCGCTTGTTCCAGTCTTCCCGCTCGGCGGCGCGGCGCGCGCGCTGGCGCTCTATCCAGGCACGCCCGGCGAGGTCCGGGTGCACTGGCGGCTGAGTGCCGACGAGGTCGTGGGGCAGGGGGCGCGCTTTCCGAGCGTGGATGGCGCTCCGGAGGCCGTACTGCGGCTCGGGCGTCTGCGCGCCGGGGGCGGCTCCGAGCCGGTCCACGAGCGGCGTCTGCGTCTGTCCGGACTGAGCGGGAGCGGGGAGGTCGCCTTCCGGATCGGCGACGACTTCGGTCTGTTCGAGGCCGAGCTGGGGCTGATGAACTCCGGGGGCGGCTGGCTGCTGCTGGCGCGCTCCAACCGGCTCCAGTCGGCGCGTGGACTGGGGCTGGAGTCACTGCGTCATCCGGATTCGTGGGATCGTCCGGAGGCGCCGAGCCAGACGATCGACTCGGAACCGTCGGCGAGTCCAGTCTGGCCCACCGATGCCGCGACAGCCGGAACCGCCGAGAGGTCCGAAACGCCGTCCACCCTGGTCGGCTGGCCGGACACCGCCGGCGTTCGCGTCCCGACCGCGATCCCGGTACTGAACTACGCCGACCCGGCCCCCGCGACGACCCGCGTGGTCATCGAGGCCGAACTCCGTATCCACGGCTGGAGTGCGCCCAACACCGAGATCGATCTCTTCGGGCAACGATATCGCGTGGGTCCGGGCGGGCGCTTTCAGCTCAACGTCAAAGTCGAGGATCCCGAGCTCATACGGCGCGCCCTGGAGCGGCATCCGCCGCCCGAGTCGGTCGATCCACGCGAATCGCCCTCCTGACTCCAGCCGGATCGAAACGATGCATATCGCCATGGTCAGCGCCGAGTGCGCACCCATCGCCAAGGCCGGCGGTCTCGGGGATTTCGTTCAGGGTCTGGCGCGCGAGCTGGCCCGCTGCGGCGAGCGCGTCGAAGTCATCCTGCCGGCCTACGACGGTCTGCGGCTCGCGTCCTCGGATCAACCGCGCCCGCTCGGCATCGCGTTCCAGGTTCCCTTCCGGGGTGTGCCGATCGACTGCCAGATCCTTGGTCTGAGCCTGGATGGCTATGAATGCCGCCTGATCGCCCCGCGTTCGGCGCAGCGCTTCTTCGAGCGCGGTCGCCTCTATGGGGAGCCGGACGACGCCGAGCGCTTCGCCTTCTTCTCGCGCGCCGTCGCGGACTATGTCTCGCGCTCGGAGTCGCGGCCGGACGTGCTGCATTGCAACGACTGGCAGACGGGGCTGGCGCCTGTGCTGCTCGCCGAGCGCCGCGAGGCGCTCGGGCGGATTCCGGTCTGCTACAGCCTGCACAATGTCGGCTATCAGGGTTGGGTCGAGGCCGATCTGCTGACGGCTGTCGGGCTGGACCCGGCGCGCCTGCTCACACCCGAGCGGCTGGCCGACCCCGGCGATCCGCGCCGTGCCAATCTCATGAAGGGCGGCATCGCGGCGGCCGATGTCGTCAACACCGTCTCGCCGCGCTACGCCTGGGAGATCCAGAACACCGAGCAGGGGATGGGACTGCAAGCCTGGTTCCAGCGTCATGACTACAAGTTCGGCGGCATCCTCAACGGCATCGACGAGACGGTCTGGAATCCGCTGACCGATCCGCTCATCCCGGTCGATTTCGGACCCGAGACCCTGCCGCGCAAGGCGCTCGACCGCCAGGCGCTGCGCGCGCGTCTCGGTCTGGAGGAGGCGAGCGATCGGCCGATCATCGCCGTCGTCAGCCGTCTGGATCGGCAGAAGGGTGTGGATCTGATCGCGCACGGTCTCCAGTATGGACTGGCGTCCGGCGCTCAGATCGCGCTCCTGGGCAGCGCGATCGAACCGGCCATCGCCGAGCGCTTCGCACAGCTCAAATCGCGGCTGGAGACCAGCCCGCACGCCCGTCTCGAACTCGGCTACGACGAGTCGCTGGCTCACCTGATCTATGCCGGGGCCGACCTGATCCTCATCCCCAGTCTCTACGAACCCTGCGGTCTGACCCAGTTGATCGCCATGCGCTATGGCACCGTGCCGATCGCGCGCCGGGTCGGCGGCCTGGCCGACACCATCCAGGACGCCAACTACTCCAGCGCCCCTTTCGAATCGCGCAATGGGTATCTCTTCGATGAACCGACCACCGAAGCGCTGGAGGGGGCCATGGATCGGGCCATCGCACTCTGGCGCGACCACCCCGACTATTTCAGCCGGTTGCGCCTCAATGGGATGCGGGGCGACTATTCCTGGCGCCGGCCGGCGCGGGAGTATCTCGATCTCTATGCCTACGCGCGGCAGGCTCAGTGCGCGCGCGCGTCGGCCTCGTCCAGGAGATGACGGATACCCGCCAGCGCCAGATCGCCGACATCCGAGAATTCGATCCCCAGACGCCAGGGTTCGTCGCTCGTCGACAGCGAGATCCAGGCCACCGAGCCGACGGCCTGAATCCAGGCGGAGGTCTCGCTCGACTCCAGTTCCACCAGCAACCGCGAGTGGATCGGCACCATCTGAGCGCTGCGCACCTGCATGCCGCCCTCGCTGATGTCGCGCGAGGTCACTTCCTGGATGCCAGGCACGGCGCTGAGCGCCTCCAGACTGAGTGGAAAGATCCGGGCCTGTCCCGTCCAGTTCACCCGCCGGTGACACCGCCGCTCATCGACCGTCTTGTCTGGGATCATACTCTCGGCCCTCATTGCTCGAACAAAGAACACCGTGCCCTGGCCATCACCAGGCACGACAAACGCCTCCTCCACTTCGATCGATATACTTTAGTATAGATCCATCGTGCCGTTCGAAGACCGAACCCGTCTCCAGTCATCGCCTCCGCCACACATCATGTCCAGCTCTCAATCACCACGTCCGCCACGCCTCATGGGTATCCTCAACATCACGCCGGACAGCTTTTCCGACGGCGGCCGATACCTGGAGCGCGAGGCGGCCGTCGCGCGCGCGCTCAGGATGCTGGAGGAGGGCGCCGACATCCTCGACATCGGCGGTGAATCGACCCGTCCGGGTTCGGCTCCGGTGCCGCCCGAGGAGCAGGAACGGCGCATCCTGGACGTGATCCGTCAGCTGCGCGACTGTATCCCCGCCAGGATTCCGCTGAGCATCGATACCACCTGGGCGCGTGTGGCACGCGCTGCGCTCGCCGTCGGCGCCGACTGGATCAACGACACCTCGGCCGGGCTCGACGACCCCGACATGCTGCCCCTGGTCGCTGAACTCCAGGCGCCCATCGTGCTCATGCACCGTCGCGGCATGCCCCGGACCATGCAGCGTGCGCCCGAGTACCGGGACGTGGTCGTCGAGGTCCGTGATCATCTGGCCGCGCGCGCCGAGGCCGCCCTGGCCGCCGGTGTGCGCGAGTGCGATATCCTGCTTGATCCGGGCATCGGCTTCGGCAAGGATCAGGAGCACAATCTGAAACTGCTGGCCGGATTGGGCCGCTTGGTCGAGCTGGGTTTTCCGGTCCTGCTCGGGACGAGCCGCAAGCGCTTCCTCGGTGCGCTCTGTGGCGATGTGGCGCCGGACGAGCGGGTAGCGGCCACCTGTGCCACCACGGCGCTGGCTGTCATGCAGGGTGTGGACATCTTTCGCGTGCATGATGTGGCCGCCAACCGGCAGGCCGCCGACGTCGCCTGGGCCATCGCATGCCGCTCGACAGGTGAGTGAACCTTGAACAAGACCAACAACGGCGTTCAGTCGCGTTCGGCGAGCCACTGGTTCTTGCAGCTCGTCGGCTCAGGACTCGGCGCCCCCTTGCAGATACTGACCCTGGGACTGGTGGGGGCGGGCATCTTCGTCGCCGTCACCCTGCCCGAGCTGCCGGACGTCCAGACCCTGCGTGACGTCCAGCTCCAGGAGCCGCTGCGTGTCTACAGCGCCGATGGACGCCTGATCGGTGAGTTCGGCATCGAGCGCCGGCGTCCGGTGTCGATCCGCCAGATCCCGCCGCTGGTCATCGACGCCTTCCTCGCCACCGAGGACAGCCGCTTCTTCGAACATCGCGGCATCGACACCCAGGGTCTCGGGCGCGCCGTCCTGAGCTACCTGAGCACCGGCGAGAAGGCCCAGGGCGGCAGCACCATCAGCATGCAGCTCACGCGTAACGTCTTCCTCTCGCCCGAGAAGACCTTCCAGCGCAAGCTCGCCGAGGTGCTGCTGACCCTGCACGTCGAGCAGACCCTGACCAAGGAAGAGATCCTGGAGCTCTATCTGAATCAGATCTTCTTCGGGCATCGTGCCTACGGCGTCTCGGCAGCGGCGGCCTTCTACTACGACAAGCCGCTCGACCGGCTCACGATCGCCGAGGCGGCCATGCTCGCCGGCATCCCCAAGGCACCCTCGACCAACAATCCCGTCACCAATCCCGAGCGTGCCCTGGAGCGGCGCGACTACATCCTTGGACGCATGCTCGAACTCGGCTACATCGACGCCGGACAGCACGCCGCCGCCATCGCCACGCCCGACACGGCCCAGGCCCATCGGCCCGGCCCGGACCTGGAGGCCGGCTATATCGCCGAGATGGTCCGCGCCGAGATCGTGCGCTTCTACGGCGAGGAGGCCATCAATCGCGGCTATCGTGTCGCCACCACGCTCGAACCGCGTTTGCAGGTCGCCGCGCAGGAGGCCGTGCGCCGCGCGCTGCGTCAGTACGACCGCCGTCACGGCTATCGCGGCCCGGAGGCGACCCTGGACCTTGCCGGATTGAGCGAGGCCGAACTCGACGCCTATCTGGACGAGGTCACGCGCGTCCCCGATCTGGTTCCAGGACTCGTGACCCGCGTCTCGTCGGTCGGCGCCGAGATCTACATCGGCGGCGGTGAGCGGGTCGAGCTGCCGCGCAAGGCGCTCAGCTGGGCGCGCACCCAGCGCAACCTGGCGCGCTGGCAGGGCGAGCGACGCCGTGGCCCGCATGCGGTCGCGGTCGGCGATCTGGTGCGGCTCAGACGTTCATCCAAAGGCGACTGGGTGTTGACGCCGATCCCGGCCGTCTCCGGCGCCCTGGTCAGCCTCGATCCGCATGACGGCGCGGTCCGGGCGCTGGTCGGCGGCTATGCCTTCAGCGACTCCAAGTTCAACCGTGCCGTCGACATGCGCCGCCAGCCCGGCTCCAGCTTCAAGCCCTTCGTCTATGCCGCCGCGCTCGAACGCGGCTGGACACCGGTCAGCCTGCTGCGTGATCAGGCCGTCAAACTCACGGGCAATCAGCGCTGGAACCCCAAGAACGCCGACCACCGGGAACTCGGTCCCATTTCGATGCGCAAGGCGTTGGCGCTCTCACGCAATCTGGCGAGCATCAATCTGTTGCAGAGCATCGGTCTGGAGGAGGCGCAGACCTACATCCGTCGCTTCGGCTTCGATACCCAGGCCCTGCCGCTCGGATTGTCCATGGTGCTCGGCACCGGCGAACTCGCGCCGGTCAAGCTCGCCGAGGGCTATGCCGTCTTCGCCAACGGCGGTTATCACGTCACACCCTATTTCATCCAGCGCATCGAGGACGGTGACGGTCAGATCGTCTTCGAGGCCCGTCCGGCGCGCGCCTGCCCGGATTGCTGGTACAAGACCGGCGGCACGTCCGCCACCACGCGCGGACTGGCCGCTCAGGGACAGGGGCTGGCCGAGCGCGTGATCGATCCGCGCACCGCCTACCAGATGACATCGCTCCTGCGCGAGGTCATCGAGCGCGGCACCGGCACCCGCGCCAAGAAGCTCGACCGCCCCGACATCGTCGGCAAGACCGGCACCACCAACGACATCCGCGACTCCTGGTTCGCCGGCTATCAGGCCGAGTTCGTGACCATCGCCTGGATGGGCTTCGACGATTTCGGCAAACTCGGCCGGGGCGAGGAGGGTGGCAAGGCGGCGCTCGGGATGTGGGCCGACTTCATGGAACAGGCGCTCGACGGGCGCCCCGTCGCCACCCTGGACCCGCCGTCCGGACTCGTTGAAGTTCGGGTCGACCCGGATCGCGGGGTCGAGACCAAGGCCAAGAGCGGTGTCGTGGAACTGGTTCAGGAGGAGTATCGCGACGCGCTGCTCGGCCCCGAACCGATCAAGGTCGCCGGTCCGGCCACGGCTGGCGAGCGCACCGACCGGGGTTCGGGCCGGCCCCCGGCCCCGCGCGTCATGGATGATCTCTTCTGAGTGATGATTTATCCCGAGCGCAGCGGTAGACTTGACGGCTTTCACCCACATCACTCCATGAGGTTCCGCCGTGGTCGCCCCCGAGTCAGACTTTCACCGCATCAAGCGGTTGCCGCCCTATGTCTTCAACATCGTCAATGAGTTGAAGGCCGAGGCGCGAGCCCGGGGCGAGGACATCATCGACTTCGGCATGGGCAACCCGGACCAGGGCACGCCCCAGCACATCGTCGACAAGCTCGTCGAGTCCGCGCAGCGTCCGGATACGCATCGCTATTCGATGTCGCGCGGCATCCCGCGTCTGCGCCGCGCCGTCTGCAACTGGTATCGCGATCGCTTCGACGTGCATCTCGATCCGGAGAGCGAGGCCATCCTGACCATCGGTTCCAAGGAGGGGCTGGCCCATCTGGCGCTCGCCACCATGGGCGCGGGCGACACCGTGCTGGTGCCCAATCCGGCTTATCCGATCCATCCCTACGGCTTCATCATCGCCGGGGCCGACGTGCGTCATGTGCGGCTGACGCCGGACGTGGATTTCTTCGAGGAGCTGCAGAAGGCGATCCAGGAGTCCTGGCCCAAGCCCAAGATGCTGGTGCTCAACTTCCCCGGCAATCCGACCACGCAGTGCGTCGAACTGGACTTCTTCCAGAAGGTCATCGACATCGCACGGGAGCATGGGATCTGGGTCGTGCACGATCTGGCCTATGTCGATATCGCCTTCGACGGCTACAAGCCGCCCTCGATCCTCCAGATCCCGGAGGCCAAGGACATCGCCGTCGAGTTCTTCACCCTCTCGAAGAGCTACAACATGCCCGGCTGGCGCGTCGGCTTCATGTGCGGCAACAAGACCCTGGTCTCGGCGCTGGCGCGTATCAAGTCCTATCTCGACTATGGCACCTTCACCCCGATCCAGGTCGCGGCCATCGCCGCGCTGGAGGGGCCGCAGGAGTGCGTGCGTGAGATCAGCGACATGTACCAGAGCCGGCGCGACGTGCTGTGCGCGGGCCTGAACGCCGCCGGCTGGCCGGTCGAGCCGCCGAAGGCGACCATGTTCGTCTGGGCGCCGATCCCCGAGCCCTATCGGGCGATGGGATCGCTGGAGTTCTCCAAGAAGCTCTTGCGTGATGCCAAGGTCGCGGTGGCTCCAGGCATCGGCTTCGGCGAATACGGCGACACCCATGTGCGCTTCGGCCTGATCGAGAACGAACACCGCACGCGCCAGGCCATCCGCGGCATCAAGGAGATGTTCCGGCGCGACGCGCGCGCGGGCGCCTGATCCGAATCCTGGAATTGACACAGCTTTGAGGTAATCGCATGGATCCGGTGAAGATCGGTCTGTTGGGTTTGGGGACCGTCGGCGGCGGCACGGCGACGGTGCTGACGCGCAATGCGCGCGAGATCGCCCGCCGCGCCGGTCGCGGCATCGAGATCGCCCGCGCGGCCGCGCGCGAGTATCGCCCCGAGCTGATTGAGGGCCTGGACCAGATCGGTCACATCGGCGACGACGCCTTCGATCTGGTCGAGGATCCGGACATCCAGATCGTCGTCGAGCTGATCGGCGGCTATTCGCCGGCGCTGGAACTGGTGATGCGCGCCATCGACAACGGCAAGCACGTCGTCACCGCCAACAAGGCCCTGATCGCCAAGCACGGCAACGAGATCTTCGCCGCCGCGCGTGAGAAGGGCGTCATGGTCGGCTTCGAGGCGGCGGTCGCGGGCGGCATCCCCATCATCAAGGCGCTGCGCGAGGGTCTGGCCGCCAACCACATCGAATGGATCGCCGGCATCATCAACGGTACCGGCAACTTCATTCTCAGCGAGATGCGCGACAAGGGACGGGCGTTTGCCGACGTGCTCGCCGAGGCTCAGGCGCTCGGCTATGCCGAGGCCGATCCGACCTTCGACGTCGAGGGCATCGACGCGGCGCACAAGCTCACCATCCTCGGCTCGCTCGCCTTCGGCATTCCGCTGCAATTCGAGCGCTGTTTCACCGAGGGCATCTCGCGCATCGACGCCCAGGACGTGGCCAATGCGGCCGAATTGGGCTATCGCATCAAGCATCTGGGCATTGCGCGCCGCTCGCCCGGCGGGATCGAGCTGCGTGTGCATCCGACCCTGATCCCAGAGCGGCGGCTGCTGGCCAATGTCGATGGGGTCATGAACGGGGTGCTGGTCAAGGGCGATGCGGTCGGGCCGACGCTCTACTACGGGGCTGGAGCCGGCGCGCTGCCGACCGCCTCGGCCGTGGTCGCGGATCTGGTCGACGTGACGCGCGCCCTGACCACCGATCCCAACAACCGGGTGCCGCATCTGGCCTTCCAGCCCGACGAGCTGGCCGACACGCCGGTACTGGCGATGGAGGCCATCGAGACCTCCTACTATCTGCGGCTCACGGCGCTCGACCGACCCGGTGTCATGGCACGCATCGCCAGCATCCTGGGCGAGGAGGGCATCAGCATCGAGGCCATCAAGCAGAAAGCGCCCGCCGAGGGCGAGACTCAGGTGACGCTGGTCATGCTCACCCATCGCGTGATCGAGGGCCGGATGAACACCGCCATCGCGCGCATCGAGGCGCTGGATTCGGTGCAGGGGGCGGTGGTGCGCATCCGTATGGAATCACTGTCAGGCTGAATCAGAGATACAGCAGCCCCAGGATGACTCCGCCGAGCAGGAAGCGATAGAGCGCGAAAGGCAGCATGCTGATGCGCTCGATGAAGCTCAGGAAGAAGCGGATGGTGAGATAGGCGACCAGATAGGACACCATGGCGCCGAGCACCAGTCCGCTCCAGTCGACCGGCTCGGCGGTCTGAACCAGCTCCAGCGTCTCCAGCCCGCCGGCCATGAGAATGGTCGGAATGGCGAGCAGGAACGAGAAGCGTGAGGCGGCCTGACGCGTGAGCCCGAGCAGCAGGCCGGCCGTGATGGTGATGCCCGAGCGCGAGGTGCCGGGGATGATGGCGACGGCTTGCAGCAGACCGATGACGAGCGCATCGCCCCAGCCGAGTCCGTATTCGTCGCGCGCGCGCCGTCCGCGCCAGTCGGCCCACCACAGCAGCAGACCGAAACCGATGGTCGTACCCGCGATCACCAGGGCGATGAGCTGATCGTCTTCGCGCAGCCATTCCAGCACCGACTTCAGCGGCAGTCCCAGCACCACCACCGGCAGCGTGGCCAGCACGATCATCCAGCCGAGCCGCGCGTCCGGGTCGTCGAAGCGTCGCGTGCGCAGCGAATCCAGCACCGCGACCAGCATGCGTGCGATCTCACGCCGGAAATAGAACACCACGGCAGCGAGCGTGCCCAGATGGACGGCGACATCGAAGGCGAGGCTCTGAAGCTCATAGCCGAACAACAGTGGTGTGAGCACCAGATGGCCCGAGCTGGAGATCGGCAGGAATTCGGTGAGGCCCTGGACGAAGGCCAGGACGAGGATTTGGATGGTTTCCACTGACGCAGCGCTCTCGGAGACAGGGCGCGTAGTATAGCGCCGGATCAGTCGCAAAGTTCCAGCATTCGCCAGGTCTCGACGGGCGGCAATCGGGCGCGCGCCACGGCGGCGATATAGCCGGGGGCCGGGACGAGGTGAGCGATCTCGGGTGCGGCGCTTCCGGGCGGGCGCGGGCGGAAGAGTCCGCGCCCATCGCATTTGACGTCGGCTTCCAGAGCCGTCCAGGCGAGGTGGAAACACTCCAGCCGCTCAGGCTCGGAGAGCGCTTCCAGTTCGGCGACCGTCGCCGGCTCGAACAGACGCCGGGCGATCGCCGGCAGATTGGCGCGCGGACGGACCCACTCGCAATCGACGCCGAGCGCGGCGTCCGGGCCGGCGCTCAACGCCACCAGCGCCAGATCGCCGCTATGGCTGAAGCTGAAGGACAGCCAGCGGTCGGCGCCATCCAGATAGGGCTTGCCGGTCGGGTAGCGTTCGATCCGGATCTGTGTCGGCGGCCGGTCCAGGTAGGTAGCGAGGATACGGTTGAGACCGGCCAGGGCGCGGGTATAGCGCGCCCGGTGCATGTCATGACGCAGGGCGTCGACACGCGCGCGCTGCGCCTCGCTCAGCAGTGTCCTGCACCTGTCCGGATCTGCCCCGCCTTCACCTGTGTCGATGCGCCACAGATGCAGCTCACCCGGTTCGAGTCGCGCGTCGAAATCCGGATTCGGTCGATTGGGCGCCGAGCGCCAGGGAGCGATGTGACGATTCATGTGTCCAGTCGATCGATCGAGTGTGTCCGCCGTTCGTGCGACGGCCGTATCCATCCGCGCGCGGATGAAGCGCGGCGCGTGTCGCCGTATAATCGCGCATCCAGCCATGATAGGGGATGGACGTGCGAAACCCGGATGACTCATCGCTCGAAGCGCGTCTGGAGGCGCTGTGCGCCAAGGGCTGTCGTCAGGTCCGGCGCGACATCGCCGCGCTCGAATCCGGCGCCGAGCTGCCCGAGACCCAGGGACTGACCGCCGACGAGCGCGTCCGGTTGCTCGCCGAGCTGAAACAGATCATGGCTGTCTATGGCGATACCTGCCGTCTGTGATCCAGTGACCGTCCCGCGTCGCCCATCCGTCCCCAACCCCCGCTTCCGATCCTTCAGACAGAGTCCGCTCATCCATCATGACCCCGATCATCGAGACCATCAGTCAGGAACTCGCCGCGCGTCCGGCCCAGGTCGAGGCGGCCGTGAGGCTGCTCGACGAGGGCGCCACCGTGCCCTTCATCGCGCGCTATCGCAAGGAGGCCACCGGCGGTCTCGACGATATCCAGTTGCGTCATCTCGAAGAGCGGCTCAGCTATCTGCGTGAGCTGGCCGAGCGCCGGACGGCGGTGCTCAAGAGCATCGAGGAGCAGGGCAAGCTGACCGCTGAACTCCAGACCGCCATCGAGGCCGCCGACACCAAGCAGCGGCTCGAAGACCTCTATCTGCCGTTCAAGCCCAAGCGGCGCACCAAGGCACAGATCGCGCGCGAGGCCGGACTGGAGCCGCTGGCCGATGCCATGCTCGCCGATCCGTCGCAGTCGCCCGAGTCGCTGGCCGCCGGTTTCGTCGATGCAGGCAAGGGCGTGGCGGATGTGGCCGCCGCGCTGGAGGGCGCGCGTCAGATACTGATGGAGCGCTTCGCCGAGGACGCCGAGCTGGCCGGCCGTCTGCGCGATCATCTCTGGGAGCAGGGCATTCTGGTCTCGACCGTGATCGCGGGCAAGGAGCAGGAGGGCAACAAGTTCTCCGACTATTTCGACTATCGCGAGCCGATCGCCAGGGTGCCCTCGCATCGGGCGCTGGCGCTGTTTCGCGGGCGCAATCAGGGCGTGCTCAACCTGGAGCTGCTGGCGGGGGAGGGCGAAGATCCCGAGGCGGTCTGTCGCGGGCTGGTCGCCGCGCGCTTCGGCGTCCGCGATCAGGGGCGTCCGGGCGATGGTTGGTTGCTGGAGACGGTGCGCAAGGCATGGCGCGTGAAGCTGTTCACCCGGCTCGATCTCGAACTCAAGGGGCGGCTGCTGGAGTCGGCGGAAGAAGAGGCCATCCGGGTCTTCGGACTCAATCTCAAGGCGCTACTGCTGGCCGCGCCGGCTGGACGGCTACCGACGCTCGGGCTGGACCCAGGGCTTCGCACCGGGGTCAAGGTCGCGGTGGTCGATGCCACCGGCAAGGTCGCCGCGACCGATACGATTTATCCGCATGTGCCCAAGAACCAGTGGGAGGCCTCGATCGTGCGGCTGGCGCAACTGGCTCGTGCGCATGGCGTCAAGCTCATCAGCATCGGCAACGGCACCGCCTCGCGCGAGACCGATAAGCTCGCTCGCGACCTGATCGCGCGCCATCCCGAGCTGGGGCTGAAATCGCTCGTCGTCAACGAAGCCGGTGCCTCGGTCTATTCGGCCTCGGAGTTCGCCTCGAAGGAACTGCCCGAGCTGGATGTCTCGCTGCGCGGCGCGGTCTCGATCGCGCGCCGGTTGCAGGATCCGCTCGCCGAACTGGTCAAGATCGAGCCCAAGGCGATCGGTGTCGGCCAGTATCAGCATGACGTCAACCAGACGCGGCTGGCGCGCACCCTGGACGCCGTGGTCGAGGACTGCGTGAACGCGGTCGGCGTGGATCTCAATACCGCCTCGGTGCCGCTGCTCACCCAGGTCTCGGGACTCAACCGCAGTCTGGCCGAGAACATCGTCGCCTTCCGCGAGGCCAATGGCGCCTTCTCCAGCCGCAAGAAATTGATGGCGGTGCCGCGTTTCGGCGATAAGGCGTTCCAGCAGAGCGCAGGCTTCCTGCGCGTTCCCGATGGCGAGGAGCCGCTCGATGCCTCGGCGGTGCATCCGGAAGCCTATCCGGTGGTGCGACGCATCGCCGAGTTCACCGGCAAGGATGTGCGCGGTCTGATCGGCGATACCGCGACCCTGCGTCGGCTCGATCCGGCCGCCTTCACCGACGAGCGCTTCGGTCTGCCGACCGTGAAAGACATCCTGGCCGAGCTGGAGAAGCCCGGCCGCGACCCGCGTCCCGAGTTCAAGACCGCGCAGTTCAAGGAGGGCGTCGAGACCCTGAAGGATCTGGAGCCGGGCATGATCCTGGAAGGCACTGTGACCAATGTCACCAACTTCGGCGCCTTCGTCGACATCGGCGTGCATCAGGACGGGCTGGTGCACATCTCGGTGCTGTCCGACCGCTTCGTGAAAGATCCGCACGAGGTCGTCAAATCCGGCGATCTGGTCAGGGTCAAGGTGCTGGAAGTCGATCTGGAGCGCAAGCGGATCGCCTTGAGCCGGCGTCTGGACGAACCGGCAGAGCGCGCGCGGTCGGAGGCGGCGGAGCGGGGCGGTCGTCAGTCCCAGCCCAAAAACACCGCTTCGGAAAAGGCGCGCGGCGGCGGCAAGGAGCGTAATCGTCCGAGCAGCGCGCCGGCGTCCGGGATGGGCGGCGCCCTGGCCGATGCTTTTGCCAAGGCGCGTAAGTCTTGAGTCCTGACTGTCAACGAGCGCGCCCCGTTTTAGACGCAATCAGCGTATCCCGAGCAGATCCAGAACCAGCGGCCACTGATCCAACAATGTCTGCGGTGAGATGAACCAGAGGCTCCAGAAGGCGACATGCAGACAGACGATGATCCAGTAGACCGCCTGATAGCTGGCCTTGACAGTCTTGTGACGCATGGTTTGCTGGGCGATATAGGCACCTGGCCAGCCGCCCAGGGCTTCGGCTAGATGGAGCGTGGATTCGGGGACACGCCATTGTCCACGAATGGCGCTCGATTTGTCGCGGGCGTACAGCAGAAAGGCCGCCAGACTGGCGGCTGGATAAGCGATCAATGGAATTGGACTGATGGGAAGCAGTGTGATAGCGCCGGCGATACAGCCAAGCGCCAGCAGTGAGACGAACAGCGTTTTGGCGTCGAGCTTCAGGGGTCTCAAGGTCTCGTCCTGCCGCCTGTCGCGCCGTGCACCTTCCCGCTGTCGATCGCGCGCGCGGGATTCATGCGTGGAAAATGGCTGTCTGCCGTCCTCCCGTGCCGGTCGACGGCGACTGATTTCACCCGCCGGTTGGGGGCGGTCGATTCCAGGTACTGCATTGGCCAGGACCGCCTTGAGTACACGCGGCCCGCATCCCTGTGGGTCATCGGTCGCACTGAATATCAATCGGGTGCCAATATCCGGAACCGGGCGCATCGGCAAGGCGCTGATATGCACAAAGACATCTTTGCCGCCGTCGTTGGGCCGGATGAAACCGAAGCCCTTGGCATCGTCCCAGCGAACCAAAGTTCCTTCACGCAACGGGTTCCTGTCTGTTTGGAGATCCATGAACTGATGCCACCCTTGGAGTACGAGTCGATTGGATAATTCTCGCTATTGTGCCGCTTCGCCGCTCAGTGGCCAATGTCGTTCGCCGCATGAGATCGCGAGGAGTGGGCGATGAGTCGCAAGCCGGTGTGTGATCGGCTGGATCGTCGGCTACTGGCAGCACCTTCGTCCATCCACGGCCAAGGCTGTTTCGCCCGAATCGGTTTCGAGCCGGGCGAGACGATCGGCACGTTCGAGGGTGTGGAGGTCACGGAAGACGGTCCCCATGTACTCTGGGTCTATGATCCCGAGCGCGGTCGCCTGACCGGCCGACGCGGAACCAATGTGCTGCGCTGGCTCAACCACAGCGATGATCCGAACGCCGAGTTCGACGGGTTCGAACTCTATGCGCGGCGGACGATCGCAGTCGGGAGTGAGATCACCATCGACTATGGCGCCGGCTCGTCATGAGTCGTGCAGCCGATAACACCGAGGTCGTCGATATGCAGGAACGTCCCGTCATCAAGACCGCCATCCCCAAGCGTCGTTATCAAGCAGGGCGCCATGCCGCCTCGCTGCTCGGCGAGATAGAGAGCGGCGACGGTCGCCGCTATCGCTACATCTGCGCCTTCGTGGCCCAGGGACAGGCCGAACCCGTGCTCTATGTCTGCTCCGAGCCGACAGCACCGGCCGACCAGGCCGCTGGCGCCTATCGGCTGCGGGTCGTGAGCGAAACCCTGACCGAGACGCTCGACACCGACGACAGCTGGGGCGATCTCGACCGCTTCGCCGAGCAGGCGCTCAAGGTCGGCACCCAGATGCTGGGGCTGCCCGAGTCCGGTATCGTGCGGCTGCTTTGAGCTACGTGTCACCGAGCAGATGATGGAAATTGGCCAGCCGCTCGGGCGCGATCAACCCATCCTCGACCGCCTGACGAATCGCGCAATCCGGCTCCTGATCGTGCCGACAATCGCCGAAGCGGCAGCGCCCCAGATGCGGCCGGAACTCGCGAAATCCCTGCTGGAGGTCGGCGCGGTCGATGTCCCCGAGCCGGAAACTGCGCACGCCGGGCGAGTCGATCAAACACCCATCGCCGCTCAGACGATAACAGGTCGCCGCCGAGGTGGTGTGACGCCCAAGTCCGGTCGCCTGCGACAGACGCCCGATCTGGATCTCCTGATCGGGCAGCAACCGCTTGACCAGCGACGACTTGCCCACACCCGACTGACCGACCAGCACACTGGTCTGCCCGGAAAGCTCGGCGACGAGTCCGCCGATCGACTCGGGTTCGAGCAGACTGATCCAGAAGGTCCGGTAGCCGATGGCGCCGTAATGGGCGAAGCGCGTCT
>ERZ1673962.1012-NODE-1012-length-15418-cov-142.492807_pt1 | contig 15418 bp, 16 predicted proteins | sample MGYA00580188_ERZ1673962 | MGnify/ENA primary metagenome ERZ1673962 (study PRJEB41334, sample SAMN05608104) | rock metagenome | biome: terrestrial subsurface; feature: shale formation; material: shale | place: USA: Pennsylvania ... | reverse complement strand
TAGTGCGGTTCTGTTATCCATACCATCCGGGATGTTCCATTCGGCTCCTGAGACGAACGAAAGCCTGGAGCGGATCTGGCTACAGGAGATTCCGCGTGCCTTGGTCGGCTATCTCGATGCACTCGGGTGCTGAGCAGTAAGCAAGCTGTGTCGGCTCACCGGTACGAACAAGGATGAAAGTGATAGGTTGTAAAATTTTTCTTCTTTCGATATCCCACGTGATATGAATAAGCGATGCGCATGCTGCGGAAAGATGCACAATCTCCCCGTCAATTACGAAGTTGTAAGTACGAGTTGTTGGGCGGCACCTCCTCGAACAGATGCCTCGGATCTGCCAGCAGGTAACCATGCAGTCGTCGTGACTTGCGTGGTCCTGTCACCTCGCAGGTCCAGATGTTCAGACCATTGACCTGCTTGCGGTGCAGTTGCAACTTTTCGAAGCGCTTTTGCACCCACTGCCAATCTGCAACCTGATCCTGCTTGGCGAGCGTGGCCGTGTTCGGGTGCTCTTGTGCGTAGCGCTGAAACACACCGGGGCTAACCAGAAATGCCGTGTCGGCCACGGTGTGCACCAGGGCCCTGGCGTCATTGATGATGAGTTTGCGGCTCTGTACACGCTGCCGCAGCCAAGCCAGGAAATGTTCGCCGGAAGGTGACTCCGGTGAGTTTCCACCGTTTTCGATGGGCGGAAGTACAGCGGCAGGGGGCAGCATTGAATCGTTCGCCTGGGAAGGTGCGGCCGGGTCATTGATGCCCGTTGCTGGGGGTGGTTCAACCTCCGGCCTCTGTGGGTGCGGTTCGGTATCTGAGGTGCCGAGCAATGCCAGCAGGGCGTCGACGCTATCGGCAGCGGGTGCAGCAGAGGCCGCACGTGCGGCGGTCGCCACGGGTGAGGTTTCACCGCTATCGATGAATGATTCTGTGGTCGCATCGTTGCGCTCTACCTCAATCACGACAGTGCCAGTGAACGGCTCCGGCCGACCATCTCCCTCCCAGATCAGAGCCGGCGCCAATCGCAGCAGTGTGAACGTGTGCGACCAGCCTGCGTCGCTCGTGACCGTTGCTCGCCAGATTGCCTTGCCGTCAGTGGTGGGCTGGAGCATGCCGTGATCCTGCAGCACGTTGAACACGGCAGTGTTGTTCGCGGGGATACCTTCGATACCCTGTGCCAGCAAGTGCGCGCGCAACTTGTCCGAAACAGTCTTGCTGACCAACCACAGGGAATCCTGCGTCAGCCAGCCGTCCGACGCCTGGGGTTGGTTGAGTTTCAGCTCCTCCTTCAGCAGGTAGCGCAGGCCATCGAGCAGCTTGCGCTGCAGCGCTTGCTTCGGGGCCGCCATAGCCCGTGCAGGATCGCCGCCCAGGGCCTGGGCAACCGAAGCACGGTCGGCCTGAATGACCAGCTCACCGAGGACGCCGGCGTGTTCGTACTGGCCGGCCAGAACGTACAGCAGTGCGGACCAAAGTGGCGGGAAGGTGCTGAGCCAGTCGAGAATCTCGCCATCGAGCACCTGGCGATACAGCAAGCCCGTGGCCGCGTTGTGTAAGCGGTATTCGCGATCCTGCCGGTAGCGGAATCGGTAGGGGCGTGCCAGCGGGCTGTGCCAGGGGTGCCAAATGCTGCCGTCGGCATGTTCGACGTGCAGATCGACAGCGATCTTGCCGATGTCATGCAGCAGCGCGGCGTAGGCTATGGCGGCGGTCCAGGCTTCTGCCTGCACGACCTGGTCCTCGGGTGTGGTGCCACTGGGTAGCAGGTACGACTGCCGCAGTTTGAGCGCATACGCGACGATTTCCAGGCCGTGGTCCAGCATCCCCCCTTGATACGCATGGTGATGCGCTTCCGACGCAGGAAACTGCTGGACCAGCTCGGCATAGCGTTGCAGCGGAGCCAAGTAGAGTGAAGCGAAATGCTTGCGCGAGAGCGAGGTGCGTTGCCAGATGTGCTCCAGCAGTTTCTGCCGGCGCGCTGTGGACAGCAGGGCGGCGACCGACTCCGGTCGCATCAGCCCTTTTTCCATGTCTCCGGTGGAGGAAAGCGAGGCCGTTACTGGTGGGCGTTTTCGTTGGAATAGCGAGAGCATCGATGGCACCTGGAGTTGAGGCAGGCGAGGGCCTTTTCCCTTTCCGGGTAAGCCCGTTTCCCTTGAGTCCCATTCCCTTGCGCCCTTGCTGGAATCCTTTGATATAGCAGGCGCGAACGGCCATCCGCGAGCGTCTATGCGGTGTGGGTGATTGCTCTTTGAGGGCGCCCCTAGAAGGAGCACGTTTGGCCGTGCGCTTTGCTCAGTTCAGGCAGGGCCTTTCCTCGTGACTTCTAGTCTCTTGCCCTTTTCCAGACTTTTGGTGCGGGCAGTTGCTCCTTTGCTGGCCCCAGACAATGCGGTGATGATCCAAACCGGATTGTTTAGAGAAGGCAGGCTGTTCCCGCTCTACCGTGGTGACCCACACAGGCCAGCCGGATGGACACCATGCCGAACCTATACCATAATGACCATATCAATCATATTGACCGATATGGTCCGAGGTGCGTCATGATTACCGAAGTCAGCGCCGTGAGCTTCCGGCAAAACCTGGGCGAGATGCTCAACCAGGTGCAGTACCGCAACGACAGCATCGTCATCAAGAAGGACGGTAAACCGGTTGCGGCCCTTGTAGACGCCGAGCTGTTCGCCCGCATTCGACGCATGCAGGAGCGCTTCGATGCGTTGAACAGGCGGATCGGCGAGGCCTATGCCGGTGTACCGGTCGAAGATGGTCTGGCCGAGATCGAGGCTGCGGTTGCGGCTGAGCGGAAGCGGGGCTGATGGCAGGGCTGCGTGTGGTACTTGATACCAATGTGCTGGTGTCGGGCTTGGCGTATCCGGGCAGCGTGCCGGGGCGCATTGTGGCGGCCTGGCGCCAAGGCGGTCTGGATGTCGCGCTTTCGCACTACATCCTGGACGAGCTGGCCCGAGTGTTGCCGCGCTTGCCCCGAATCGGCATGACCCCCGTGGAGATCCGCGATCTGGTCGATAGCCTTATGTTCCTGGTCGATATCGTCGAGCCGGAGGGCGAACATGCGGCAGACCTGCGTGACCCGGCTGACCAGCTCGTATTGCTCACGCTGGTGGCGGCGCAGGCCGATTATCTGATTACCGGCGACAAGGACTTGCTCGCGCTGGCAAATCGGTATCCCATCGTAACGCCTGCGGAGTTTTGGTCGCGCCACGGTGTCTGACGGGTTGGCGGGCAGCGATGCCCGTTGCGTCTGAATAACCACGCGAGCCACGAGCACGGCTGAACCGATGTTGAGAGGGACACAACAGAACGACCAAGAGGTAACCCACCATGAAACCTTCTGCACAGCATTCATTCGCGGAGCGCCTTGGCCAAGTATTCGGCCGGATGCGGCGTGGATGCCTGCGTCAGGAGCGGGAGATAAATGGTTGGCTTGTAGAGCACGGTTTACCTGCGGGTGGAGCTACCGCCTTGCTCTGGATTATCAAGTTGGCGGTGCTCGGTGTGCTGCTATACGTTGCATTCTGGATGGTACTGGTGCTTCTGTTTGCAGTGGTTGCGGCATGGATGGTCCGCGACTCCGATGATGATGCGTCAGAAGAGTGGGCGGTCGGTGAGCAAGCTGAACATAAGATCAATCCTGGCTACCACCCGGCTCTTTACAACGACGCTCCCGATTCGCGTTATGCAGACGCGCAGCATGACGATGACTAACATCATCCTTAGCTGTCGGGATCACCGCCTACCTGAGTTTACCTGAGAGCATTCCCGGCGCTTTGCCTCCTGCTTGACTTACCGGCCGCGTGCCATCCGAGAGCCCTTGGAGCAGGCCGCCGGTGCGAACGCCGACCCAGGATAAGGCAGCGACCCAAAATGCAGGCAGCGTAATAAACATCGTCGCCATCACGAAGCTGACGACCATATCGCCGAAGGTATTATTCAAGCCGATCAGCGGATCGAAGTTTGCGTGCGGTCGGTTCCAGCCCCAGCCCCAGCCATAGAGCGCGTCGAGGATCGTCGAGTCGATCCAGCGCGCGAGCTGGAACCAGAAATCGACGAAAAACAACGCGAACTGTACGATGCTGATCGTGACTACGGTTTTGAGATCGTAGGTGCCGATAACCAGCACCAACGGGATGCAGATCACCAGTGCCATCTTTAGCAATGCCAGAACCATTGGCAGCGCCTGCCGCATCGCATCCATCGCGGGGAAGAATCCAATGGAACCGATAGTCAGCCCGGCGTCACTGACGGCACGGGTGGCGACATTGGGGATGGTCATTTCGATCTGGCCGCCGTAGTCGCTGTAGACCGCACCCTGGTTGAGCTTCTGCTGCCGGGGCGACGCGATAGCGCGAATCACCGAATCGTTGACTTGATCCTGTGACAGGAAACCGGCCCAGCCGCCGATCCGCGTCAGCAAGCTGGAGTCGACCTGGCCGAGCAGGCGCGCACGTAGTCCGTTCGTGCTGCCGGACCACCATTGACTGCAGGTTGGATAACCCGCGCCGCTGGGCACCTCAGTCAACCCAGCATCGCGGGCACTGTCGTAGGCCCAGCCCTCGCGTGGCGTCATTGCCCGGTAGATGTCGTAGTAACCCGCAGTGTTGAGGAAGAAGCGCGAACCGATCCAGGTCACGTCGTACATCTGCTCCTCGTCCAGGGTCGGGCGATTCATGAAGAGCTTGGCGCGTGCAGGTCCATAGCAGTCGTGAGTGAAATCGCTCACCTCTTGGGCGAGGACTGGATCATCGATGCGGGTGGCGTCGACCTCCATGCGCATCTGCCGCAGATCGGTGCCGCAGGGGATCGCCGCCACCGCAGCGCCGGTGAGCGCCCGCGAGACGGTGTGCATGAAGGCCCACCACACCGGCACTTTGGCCGACTGGTTGTTGAGGGTGCTGAAGGACTGGGACCAGCCTGTCTCAGCAGGCACCGGGACACTCACTTGGCATTGAGCTGAGCGGGTGCGATCGAACTGGAGCGTGTTGAAATCCACGTCGATGAACGGCATGCCCGCGAACAGGATAACCACGATGGATACATAGACGCGGCTCTCGATGCGCACGGCCGACAACGCGCCCTTGTTGCCTTCGTCGGCACCTTCGGCGCGAGCCTTGAGCCATTCCTGAATGATGATCGCTAAAAAGGGTATGGCGAATACGCCACTGGCGACGAGAACTGCCCAAATGCCGTTGTGGACGATCCAGGAGACAAGCGTCAGGTAATACTCAAGGTAATCGGTGGTGTAGAGGGTCATTGCAGCCTCCGGTTATCCGCCTTGTACGAACTGGCTGATTTCCAGTGCCGCTATTGCGATGACAGCAGCGATTTCGGCCGTCCGCAGGCGCCGGTGAGTGCCGGTTTCCGCCTCGCGAGCCAGTACACGGCGCCGCATCCAGCACCAGCCCCAAGTGGTGCCGGCATAGAGCAGTAGCCGCCAGGCCAGGAAATGGCCGCTATGATCATCCAGCCATTGCTGCCAACCCTCGATGCCGCCGGCCAAGTGGATGCCGACGACATTGGCAGTGATTGTCGCGACCAGTAGCAGAAGGACCCACAGCAGCGTCAAACTTGCGCGACGTAGCCAGTGGCGCCGCCACGCCATGCTCATGGAGTGCTCCCGCTGCTTGGTGGGCGCTGCAACTGATCGAGCCGGTCGCGGGTCGGATCACCTTGATAGATGCCTCGCGAGCCCGCAGAGCGTGCGCTGTGACGCTGGATGATGGCAGTGGGCGAATTGCTCGCCAGCTCGCGGCGCAGCTCCAGCTCGGTTTTCAGGTTATGGATTTCGCGGTCGAGTAGATCGCTTTCGCGTGAAACTGCTTTTTGCGCCAATTCGTTGGCTGCAACGTTCGGTTCTTTGCGTCCAGTCAGCAGGGTACGTTGCAGCAGCAGTGCTTTTTCGAGCACGCTGGACAAGGCGATTTCCGAAGCGAGGCGCCGCGCCAGGATGTCTTGGTCGGGTTCGTCGCGCAGTGCTTCAATCACGCCGCGCGTGATTGGCAGCGAGGCGCTGCCGGCCGTTTGTAAATTGTCGAAGCTTAGGGGCTGGCTGCCTGCGATCAGCCCCTGGAGTACTTCGAGCTTCTCCTCGTATTCCTCCTGGATCAACGGCGTCAGGCCGACTCCGGGCATCGTCATAGTCTTGGTGCATGCTTCGCACGTGCGCTGCTCTTGCTCGCCCAGCACCCGTACGGCCCAGGCTGAGGCTGCGGTGGGCGAGTTCCAGGTCTGGCAGGTCAGGTTGCCACCGCAACTGCTCGGATCGATCGTGCTGGTGTCGTCGACATCGCGCCCGTTAACCAGGTTGTAACCGGCGCGGGTAACATCACTGACGACGCGAATCGGGCGCTGCCCTGTGCCTCCCGCATTTTCGCCACCGACCCAGGTCACCCCTTCATTGCCGCGGCTCGCTTCGGTCTGCTCAATGGCAGATACGGCGTCGGTGCTGGATACGGCTTGCTTAAGTACCATCCCATCGGCGAGCTGGCTCCATCCGATCTGGCCGCCAGCCATGTCGCCCATCTTCTCCGCCATTGCGCGACAGGTCAGTTTGGAGCGGTCAAAGTCCAGCCGAGCCTGTAATACGCCGTTGGTGAGCAGGTTATAGAGCCCTGGGTCCGCCCTCTGGATGATCAGTGCTGGCAGCGACGCCACGGCGGCCGTAGCGTTCTGAATGACTGAGGACATGATGGTCTGGAACCCGTTGGTCACGCCGTTCAACTGGTTCTGGATCGTGGTCGAGATAGACATATCGCCGCAGATCAGATTGCTGTCCCAGCCGACGCCGACGCCAATGGAGCGCATATTGGACGCAGGTGTCATCGACACGGCCTGGCCGCCGCCGATCGAATACAGCACATCGTCACCGATCACGGAGCCCTGGTGTTGCACACCATGTTGGTTGACGCTGGTCTGAGCAGATGCATTGGTGCATGCCATCATCAAAACAGCGGTTAGAAGGAGAGGGCGCGGCGTTACAGCAGGAGAAGAAGTGCAACGGGTCATCATGGCCTGCCTCAGTTGAAATCGACGCTGCCAAGAAAGACCTGACCTTCGCGTTCGCAGCAGCTATAGGGTCGCCACAGCGCCCAGGCGTAATCACCCTGCTGCGCCTGCACGCGGTTTTCGGAGTGAGGGAAGACCGCGCACGTGCGGGAGAGCGTCGGTGTCAATTCCTGCCACTTGCCTGTCGTGGCGTCGCTCTCGATCAGATCTCCGGCTGGCCAGTAGCCGTCCGCGGCATCGGCGAGCAGAGGCTGGTAGAGGTGGATTTGGCCGCGGCGGGTGACGACATCCCCGGCACGTTGGGCCACCACCGCGCCGGCCATGTAGTCATCGCTTTGGTGCAGGAAGCCGCCGCGTGGATAGACGTTGCCCCAGAGGTTGCGGTCAGTGCGGGTGCCGATCTCGCGTTCGCCTGGAGTCAGCGCTTCGGGGTACACCATCTCGGGGATGTTGTAGCGCCACGCGATGGTGTCGAGGGTGCTTAACAGGTAAGGCATGAAGGCGGTGCCGGCACCTTCGCAGATATAGCCGAAGCCGGAGGCGAACTGGCTGAATACATAGCCGCCGGGGTGGCCGATCACGTCGGCGTTCTTGAACTTCGCCAGGTTGTTTTCGTGGTTCTCGTTGGTCGTACCATCGCCGCCGGCTTGTGCCGTGGCGTTGGGTTGGCTCATCGACTGCACATCCACCCATGGATTCGCGCCAGTGTTCGAGTAGCTGGACACAACCGCGTCGGGCACGTAATGCCTGACCTTGACCGAGGTCTCCACGGAGCAGCTGAAATACGTGCAGAGCAGCCAGAAACAGATACCGGCAACGCGATATTCCAGACAGTCCGGTGAGAGCGTCGAGGATGCGATGGTGGAGGTGTCAAGCGCGAACGACGGGGTCCCCGTCGTCAGCAGAATGGCGGCGATGCCGGCGCGCAGGCGGTGAGAACACATCATGGCTGCGTTCTCTGATGTGCTTCGATGAGCGCAACCGCCTTGGCGACGTCCGGCTCGCCATAAACCACATAGCGTTGATCAACCACTACAGCGGGGATCGTGGTAATGCCCAGGCTCCAGGCATCCACCACGTCTTGGTAAGCCGCACCAAGGCGTGCCAGGAGAGCGTTACCGCCGTCCTTCAGCCGCTGTTGCACGACTGCTGTACTGCGAGTGGGGTCGGCAGGCAGATGGGCACCCAGCTCGCCCTTGATTCGGGCCGGCTGATCCAGCTCGATAACCCGAACGCCGCTGGTAGCTAGTACCGGGTGCTGGCTATCGGTAACGACGAGAATGTCCTTGGCCTGCGCCTGCGTGCTTAGCAGCGCAGCGCATAATCCGGCGACGAGCGACCGCCACGATGAATGAGAAAGGAGAGTCGGTCGAGCCAGCATGTTGAACCACCGCAGAGTTGGCAATGGCGGTAGTCCACTTCAAAACGGTGTGGGTAACGACAAACAAACGGGAACCAGTGATCTCCGTTTTTACAGGGAAATGGCGCTGTGTGTTACGGGTACGCCGGCCCGCGCTGCGCACTTCTAGCCGATGGCTTAGGTGGCGCATGGCTGTTGCAGCCGGTGGGACAGACCACTCAGCCAGTTGGGGACCAAGGGGCTGTCATCAGGAGTCCAGGGAGTAGCTTTGTTCCGCCTTAGGGTTCGATGGCAACCTAAGACTCGCGCCCAAAGCGGCAGCAACCAGCAGCGCCATCAGCAAAATCATCGTAGTTGCGCCTTGGCCGCTCAGCACAAGCGCAGCCACAAACGGGCCGGCAGCCTGCGCCAGGAGCATAGGCCGCGCTAATGCTCCCATCCTGGTGCCAAACCCCTCCGCCCCGAATAGCGTTAATGGTAGCGTCCCTCTTGCAATGGTCATGATTCCATTGCCGGCACCGTAGAGGGCGGCGGCGACGAATGCTAGCCAAGGTATGCCAGGTGTGAACAGGAGTACGCCGGCAAGGCTCAGAAGAATGCCGATGCGCGCTGACCAAGTGGGGTGGAGATGCCGGGCGATGGAAAACTCCAGCAACCTTGCCACGACCTGCGCGGGGCCGATCACCATACCAATCGCGAGTACTGTGACGGTCGGGAGCCCCAGCTGTTCGAGTGCGGACAACAGGTGTACGGAAAAACTTGCCATGACGAATGCCATAACTGCCAGCAGCCCCGCGACCAGCATGAAGAGTCGACGGCTGGAGCGATCAGGTAATGGCGGGGGCCGTTCTTCGCCTGCAGAGCCCCCTCCAGCATCGCGCACGTGCGTTCTGGGGACAGCCAGCCAGTGGATCGACAGTCCAATCAACAGATGGGAGGCTACAAGCACCAGGCAGGCCTCACGCCAACCTAGCCAAGATTCAAGCGCGGCTATTGCGGGCCATCCCAGAGTGCTGGCGAATCCTCCGATCAAGGTCAGTCCGGTAATTGCTTCGCGCGCATGCTCTCTGAACAGCGTTCCGAGTGTTGCAAACGCGGCATCGTACAAGCCTGCCGCCATCCCCACTCCCAGCAGCGTCCAAGCCAAGTAGTAAAGCCATAGGGCATGTGCAAAGGACATGATCAGCAGCCCAACGCCCAACATCAATGAGCTGAAGGCGAGTACGGGACGTCCTCCATGGCGATCAATCAATCTGCCGGCCAGAGGCGAGCAAACGCCAGCAACCAGCATCCCCCAGGAGAGGCCTCCTACAACTGACGAGAGTGCCCATCCGGTGTCGCGTGCAATGGGCCCCGCCAATACCGCAGGCAGATAGAACGTCGAGCCCCACGCCAGAATCTGCGTGATGCCCAAGGCGATCACTAAGCGCAGGCGTCCAGTGGTGAGCGGCAGATGGGGTTCGATCTGGGTCACGGTCGCTCACTGCTATAGTTGTTAGTAGCAACAAGCTAGTCGATGCCCCCTATCCAGGTCAATTGAGCAACCATGGCTTGACGAACAATTCGCTGAGCAATAATGTTGCAGGTAACAACTAATCGGAACCGACATGCCAAAGATGCGTAATGACGACCTGAGCCAAGATGCGGAAGCCCTCTATGAGGCGCTAAACCAGCTGGTGCGGGTCTACCAGTTCCGTGATCGCGATCGTATTTGCTGCTACGACGTGTCGGTTACGCAGTGCTATGCCATCGAGACGCTGGTCAAGCAGGGGCCACTCCGCCTGCAGGGCTTGGCCGAGGAGATGTTTTTGGACAAGAGTACCGCCAGCCGTGTGGTTGATACCTTGGAACGCAAGGGTTACGTCTCGCGCGTCGAGGATTCGGAGGACCGTCGCGCCGTACGCGTCCAGGCCACCGAAGCGGGCACCAAGCTGTATGAACAGATTCGAGCGGACCTCATCGCTGAAGAGCAAGCGATGATCAGTGGCATGACGCCCGAGGTACGACAGGGGGCGCTCGTGTTGCTGCGTCAGCTTACCCGAGCAGCTGAAATTCGCTGCGGGCTGGCCACTGATTGCTGCCCGCCCCGATCGAAATAGGCGTGTAGAAGTATTCCTTTTTTTGCCCTGATTGTTGTTACTACCAACCGAGTTGTAAGCAAGACCAACCAGCCTAACGCCGGAGAATTGATATGAAACTGTCTGAACTGCCCGTCATTGTAATCGGCGCCGGCCCGGTGGGTCTGGCCGCTGCAGCGCACCTTCTGGCTCGAGGCGTGAAACCACTGATCTTCGAGGCGGGCGACCAGGCGGGAGCGAGTATCAGCCGCTGGGGGCACGTCAGGATGTTCTCGCCTTGGGAATACAACGTGGACAGGGAGGCTGCGAAGCTCCTGGCCGCAACTGGTTGGGTAGCTCCGGGAGCCGGGAGCTACCCAACTGGCCGCGAGCTTCTGAAGCAATACGTCCTTCCACTTGCCGCTGTACCAGTAGTCAGTGATTGCCTGCATCTGAAGACACGCGTGCTTGCGGTCTCCAAGGATGGCGCTGACACGCTGAAAAACAAGGGGCGTGCAGAGGCTGCGTTTCTGGTGCGCGTGGCGGGTCCCGAAGGTGAAAAGGACGTGCTTGCTCGGGCGGTGATCGATGCCTCTGGCACCTACGAGACACCTAACTGGATGGGAGCGTCAGGCATTCCGGCACTGGGTGAGTTGGAGGCAAAAGCGCATATCGTCTACGGCATACCCGATGCTTACGGTAATGAACATGATCGATACCGCAATCGCAGGGTATTGGTTGTGGGTGGAGGCCACTCAGCCTTTAACGCCCTGCAGGATCTGGTTCAGCTCGCTGCCGACGCACCTGCTACCAAGGTGTACTGGGCCATTCGAGGGCACTCGCTGGAGCGAATCCTGGGAGGTGGGGCCAACGATAAGCTCGCGGAGCGAGGCAATCTGGGCATGCGGATCAAAGCGCTACTTGACCAGGGGAAGATCACCTTATTCAAAGGCGTTTCGATCAGCCATGTCGACTCCACTGAAGCAGGGCTCATCGTCCACAGCAACGGTGAAACGCTGCCGGCAGTGGATGAGATCATCGTTGCCACAGGCTTCCGCCCCAATCTTCAATTGCTAGGAGAGCTGCGCTTGGCGATCGACCCGGCGACCCAGAGCCCCGTTCAACTGGCCCCCCTTATCGATCCCAATGAGCACAGCTGCGGTACCGTTCGGCCCCATGGCATTGACGAACTGTCCCACCCCGACGAGGGCGTTTTTATTGTCGGCATGAAAAGCTACGGACGCGCGCCCACGTTCCTGATGCTTACGGGCTACGAGCAAGTGCGCTCGGTGGTAGCGGGTCTTGCCGGCGACTGGGAAGCTGCGCGTCGTGTTGAGCTTGAGCTGCCAGAAACCGGAGTCTGTAGCCTCCGGCCTGAACAGCCGAAAGGGGTGCCGAGCTGCGGTGCCCCTACGCCTGCTGCGCAACCCCCATGCTGTGACACTCAGGCGCCCCTTGCTGCACCTCAGGCTTCTGAATCACGTTGCTGTAACCCTACGAGTCGCGCATAAGAACTCGTTGCCGAGGCTTGCTCCGTTGACCTGCCATTAATCAGGCCGGCGGAGCGAAGCAGGCACATAAGATCGACAAGCCTTGGTGCTCTTTGACTTTTTATCGGTTGTCATCGGAGAACCAACATGCAGGCCGTACAAATTTATGACCCCGCGCTGTGCTGTAGCACCGGCGTATGTGGAGTAGAGGTGGATCAGGCGCTTGTCACCTTCGCAGGTGATGTGGAATGGGCCATACGGAATGGTGGCCAAGTCCAGCGTTTCAATCTGGCACACCAGCCTCAGGCGTTTGCCGAACAACCTGCCGTTCGCAACTTGCTGGAACGTTCGGGACAGGAAAGTTTGCCCGTGTCCCTCGTCAGCGGCGAAGTCGTCTTGACGGGCCGCTATCCGACGCGCACCGAGCTCGCCAAGTGGACCGGGCTTAACGAATCGCCGTTATCCGACGCATCGGGCAGCGAATGCTGTTCGGGACGTGGTTGTTGCTGAAAGGACCCCCTCATGAAATTTCTTAAAACTCCACCGCGCTTCCTGTTCTTCACCGGCAAGGGTGGTGTAGGCAAGACCTCCATTGCTTGTGCCGCGGCTGTTCAACTGGCCGGCGACGGCAAGCGCGTCCTGTTGGTCAGCACTGACCCAGCATCGAACGTCGGGCAGGTTTTCGGCCTGGATATTGGTAACAAGGTGACCGAGATCCGCGGTGTACCCCGTCTAGCCGCTTTCGAGATTGATCCGCAACAGGCCGCTCAGGCTTACCGGGATCGAATCGTGGGGCCGGTCAGGGGCGTCCTCCCGGAGGACATCGTCAAAGGCATCGAGGAGCAACTGTCAGGGGCCTGCACCACCGAAATTGCTGCGTTCGATGAGTTCACCGCGCTGCTGACAGACGACAGCCTAATCGCCGAGTTCGATCACATCATTTTCGACACCGCGCCTACGGGGCATACCATCCGGCTGCTGCAGCTTCCTGGCGCTTGGAGCGGGTTTCTGGAAAACAGCAAAGGCGACGCCACTTGCCTGGGTCCTCTCGCGGGCCTGGAAAAGCATCGAGCGCAATACAAAGTCGCGGTGGAGGCACTATCCGACCCATTACGCACGCGTCTCGTACTCGTCGCACGGGCGCAGAATGCCGCATTGCGTGAGGTTGCACGCACGCACGAAGAGCTTTCTGAAATAGGCTTGAAGCAGCAGTATCTGGTCGTGAATGGAGTACTGCCGGCCAGTGCTGCCGACGGTGATGAACTCGCCTCAGCCATCTACCGACGCGAGCAACAGGTACTGGCGAACTTCCCCGAAGTACTACACGCGCTCCCGCTCGACCAGCTCTCGCTCAAGCCTTTCAATCTGGTAGGTCTTGACACGCTTGGGCGCCTGTTCGCTGATATGAATAGCGATAGCGGGGGTATAACTGGCGGCGAGCCCGATCTGAAGTTTCCTGAACTCTCCATCTTGGTGGATAACATTGCGGCTGACGGACATGGCTTGGTGATGCTCATGGGCAAGGGCGGCGTAGGCAAAACCACCATGGCCGCAGCTGTTGCCGTCGACTTGGCTCGTCGGGGATTACCCGTGCATCTAACGACCTCCGATCCGGCTGCACATCTTGCCGAAACACTTGAAGGGGCCTTGGATAACCTGACGGTCAGCAGAATTGATCCGCAGGCCGAAACCGAGCGCTACCGGCAGCACGTGCTCAAAACGAAAGGAGCACACCTGGACCCCGAGGGCCTGGCTCTATTGGAGGAGGACCTCCGATCGCCTTGTACTGAGGAAATCGCTGTATTCCAGGCTTTCTCCAGAGTGATTCGAGAGGCCGGCAAGAAGTTTGTGGTCATGGATACCGCCCCCACCGGACATACGCTTCTTCTACTGGACGCCACGGGCGCTTATCACCGTGAAATCGTCCGGCAGATGGGAGACAGCAAGGTAAGTTACGTAACGCCCATGATGCAGCTGCAAGATCCCAAGCAGACAAAGGTATTGCTGGTGACACTCGCGGAAACCACCCCTGTTCTGGAAGCGGCGAATCTGCAGGCTGACCTGCGACGCGCTGACATAGAACCTTGGGCCTGGATCGTAAACAACAGCGTTGCGGCAGCCAGGCCAGTGTCCGCATTCCTGCGCAAGCGTGCCGAGAACGAGCGCCGTGAGATCGACGCGGTAGCCAAGGAGCACGCAACACGTTATGCGGTTATGCCTCTGCTTAAGGATGAGCCCGTAGGCCTGAATCGTCTGCAGGCACTCTTCAGAAGCGCGTAGAAAATTGCGAGGCGTTGCTCGAACCGAACAGCGCCTCGTCAAACCGTCCTCCCCGACACAAGACTGAACCTTCGGTTCCACCTCCCTTGCAGAAGCGCTCTCTGCTTAAGCTCGCGGTCCTGATAGCTGCGCCTAGTGCCAGCAGGTATGAAGCTATGGGGCAAACTGTAATAAAAATGAAACTTAACAGGCTGCGCTAGAAGTAGCGATGGGCCTGTTGCTACTTCCTGAAACTCGACTATAACTAGTCTGTGCGGCGCAATAGCAGCCTCACCATTAGCATCTGCTATCGTTCGAACGTAAAAATCCTACGTGCTCAAAAACAATAATTAAGTCCAGCAGCAACCATAATAAGAGAGGACGCAAATGGGTAAGTTAACACGTCGTATATTTCTAAAATACACAGGTAGTGGAGCGGCTGTCGGCACGCTTGCTCTATCAAATACTGCCTTTGCGCAACAATCCGCTCCAAGTTTTCCGCCTGGCTCTACAACACTTCCCTATCCCCAACAACCAATCGCAAAACTAAACGAGCTTCAGGTCAATAACCCTGTTTCCTTTTCCTATCCGGATAGCGCCTCACCCTGTGTCCTGATAAAAAAAGGTAAAACCGTTCCGGGCGGCGTCGGGCCGGATAAAGACATTGTTGCGTACAGCACGTTATGCACCCACATGGGTTGCCCTGTGCTTTACGATCAAACAGCAGAGACGTTTAAGTGCCCTTGCCATTACTCCATATTTGATCCAGACCAAGGCGGGCAAATGGTAACCGGTCAGGCAACCGAGAATCTGCCTCAGATCGTGCTTTCTTATAACGATGACGAGAAATCTGTTTATGCCATCTCAGTCCAAGGACTGATCTATGGAAGGCAAGCCAATATAATCTAGTGTGAGGATAGCCTGATGAGCCAATTCAAAGATCGAGTCCCGCTGCCACCGATAGATGCCCAGAAAACTAATATGGCTTGCCATTTCTGCATAGTTGGCTGTGGGTATCACGTATACAAGTGGCCCGCAAACAAAGAGGGTGGCAGGGCGCCCGAGCAAAATGCTCTTAACGTGGATTTCACCCGCCAAGTTCCCCCAATGCAGATCACCATGACGCCTGCCATGGTGAATCGTATTAAGGATAACGATGGCAGCGAACACAATATAATGATTATTCCTGGCGGTTGCAGGAGCTGAGTGCAACACGGTTATTGAATTGAAGCCGGAGCATC
>ERZ1673962.1011-NODE-1011-length-15423-cov-5.163717_pt1 | contig 15423 bp, 17 predicted proteins | sample MGYA00580188_ERZ1673962 | MGnify/ENA primary metagenome ERZ1673962 (study PRJEB41334, sample SAMN05608104) | rock metagenome | biome: terrestrial subsurface; feature: shale formation; material: shale | place: USA: Pennsylvania ... | reverse complement strand
TGAAGTTGTTGAAGAAGAAAGCACTAACAGCGGTAACGTTGAAATGGAAGAAACTACTACTGAAGAAAATACTGAAGTTGTAGAAGAAATGAACAATGAAGAAGAATCTACTGAAGTAGAAGCTGACGTTGAAGCTAACGCTGAAACTGAAGAAGTTATCGAAGTTGTTAGATAATTTCAAAACAAATAAAAAACTATACATAATATGTATAGTTTTTTATTTGTTTTATTTAATTTTTTTTATAAAATCCTCTATAATATTATAAACTAAATAAATAAAATGAGTTCATTAGAAAAAAAGTTGATGAAAAAATTACGTAATGCACTATGAGATTTTGAAATGATAAAAGAATGAGAAACTATATTATTATGAGTTTCATGAGGTAAAGATTCAATGGCATTATGATATTTACTAAATGAATATAGAAAACATGCAAAAGAAAAATTTGAAATAAGATGAGTATATATTTTTAAAGAATTCTTGATTGATTGTGATATAAAATTCGAAGAAAAAAGACAATATTTTGAAGATGTATTATGAATACCACTAGAAAAAGTAAACATAAATTTACCGCCTGAATCAAAACTAAACGATTGAGTATGAAAAAGTTGTCAATGGTGTGCCTATGCTAGAAGAATAGCAATGTTTAAGCTTTGTAAAAAATATAATGCAACAAAGATAGCATTTGGTCATCATATGGATGATATAGTAGTAACAGCTATGATGAATATGATAGAAGGTAGAAAGCTAAAAATTATGCCTCCTGTAAACAAAATGAGTAAATGAGATATTACTTTTATTAGACCAATGGCATATATAAGAGAAAAAGAAATATTGAATTTCGTTACTCAAAAAGAAATACCATATTCTCCTTGTTCTTGTCCAGTTTGAGAAACAACTATGAGAAACAAAATAAAATTTAATATAGTGTGGAAAAATGAAAGAGATTTTCCAAAATATACTGAAAATATGTTCTGGGCTTTAATAAAAGATTTTAGAGAAAAATACGAAAAAGATTGATATAGCATGTAATTTGCTAAAATAAAAAAAGAGTGTTAATATTTATTTATATTTAAATATTAAACTCTTTTTATTATGCCAGAAAGTATATATTCACTTAAAATTTTTGAATGATTTGATAAAGAAGTAATTGATAGTATTATTAATAATTGTGAAATAAGAGCTATATCATCATGAGAAATGATTATTGTTGAATGAGAAGAATCAAATTGAGAATGATATATTTTAAAAAGATGAAAAGTTTCTATCTCAATTAAATGAAACAGAATTGCTGAATTAAGCTCTGGTGATATTTTTTGAGAAATAGCATTATTAAATGAAGAAGAAAGAACTGCAACTGTAACTGCTAGTAGTGATATAGAAGTTATTGTTTTAAATTTAGAAAATTTAATAGAAATGATAAACAACGATGAAAACAAAATTAATAAAACTATAATGAATAGAATAGAAGAAAATCTAAAAATGTAATAAAAAAACTATGATAAATATCATAGTTTTTTATTTTAATATAATTCTAAAATTCTTCTTTCATTTTCTTATAAGCATAAATTTATTATCAATAAAATTTGCTGATACATCGAAGTTAAAATCATCTATTTTTTCTTCGTTTATATAAATAGCTCCTGACTTAACACTATTTCTAGAATTTGAATTTGAAGATTCTAGTCAAGACTTAACAATAGTTTCAAATAAGTTTTCCTCACTATATTTAAATCATCACATAGCATCTTTAAATGTATTTAATTCCTCATCATCCAAAGATTTTAAAATTTCTAATTTATCTACATTTCAAAACATAAAATTAGATATTTTTTCAGATAATTCAGCTTCTTTTGTTCAATGTATAATTTCAACAACTTTAAATGCAAGTATTTTTTGTCATTCCCTATTCTCTGGTTGATTTAAGTGATTTTTTACAATATCATCAATTTCTTCTGTTTCAATTAGTGTAAGCATTTTCATATATCTAGATAAATCTTCATCTGAAGTATTCATAAAATATTGATATATAAAATATGGCGTAGTTTTTGATTTATCTAAAAACATAGCATTTCACTCACTTTTACCAAATTTTTTTCATGTAGAATCAGTTATTAAAGGCCATGTTAATGCATGAACTTCTTTTTCATATTTTTTTCTAATTAATTCTGTTCAAGTAACTAAGTTTCACCATTGATCTTGACCTCAAATTTGAAGAGAAACTCACATATCTTTATTCAATTTTGAATAGTCATACCCTTGTAATAATTGATATGAAAATTCAGTATAACTTATTGATTTTGTAGGGTCTTCAATTCTTTTCCTAACATTTTCCTTTGAAATCATATTATTAACAGTTATGAACTTTCAAACTTCTCTTAAAAAATCTAAATAGTTCATATCAACATAAAAATCTTTATTATTTACGAAATCATACTTGAAATCATCTCACGTAAAGTTTTTTAAATTCATTAATACATTTGATATTTGATTTGATATCTTTTGTTGATTATTATCTAAATCATCCATAGATAAAAAATTTCTTTCACTATCTTTTCAACCTGGATCTCATATCATTCATGTAGCTCATCACGTTAAAGCTATATATTTATTTCATCTTCTCATGAAGTGAATAGCAACCATAAATCATATAAAGTTTCATAAATGAAGTGAGTCAGCTGTAGGATCAAAACCACAATAAAAAACACCTTCTCAATTATCGAATTTGTTAAATAATTCATCACTTGTATGTTGATATAATAATCCTCTATCAGATAATTCTTGTTTTAAACTTTTCATATACCTATATATCATCTTAAAAAATTAAATAGATTATGATAAATATATTTAAAAATAGCATTAAATCAATTAAAATTTGATTTTTAAAATCTTTTAGTTAAATTTATACAAATGTTTAAATTTTTTATACAAAAATTTCTATATGACCTTCTATGACAGAAAAGATTACATAAAAAATAACCCTTATACAACAAAAGAAAATTGCCAATTTTGCAAAGTATGAGAATGAGAAGAGGGTTTGTTATTATACAAAACTAAATATTGGGAAATTAGATTTAATAAATTTCCCTATTATTGATACAAACAAAATTTATTAGCTTTTCCTATTAGGCATATAGCATATACTTATGAATTAAAAAAAGAAGAATTAGAAGATTTTATAAATGTAGAAATTTTTATGAAAGATTATTTTTGAGAAAAAAATTATTTTTCATTTATTAGACAATGAACATGATGAAGAAGTGTAGAACATATACATTATCATTATTTAGAATGAATTTTTATACATTCTAAAGAAAATGAAAAATTATTTGAAGTAATTAATTAAATATTAAAAATGAAAGAATTAGATATATCTAAAATTTTTTGATCAAAATGTAGAACAAAGCTTTTAGAAAAATTTTTTTTAGAATATGAATCATGAAATAATGATTGATTTCATATGAGATGATTAGCAAGAGATTTAGACGAACAAATAAACTCAATAAAAAGAGAATTAGATAGTTTGACTGAGCTTTGAGTATTAAAACACAAAGTAGAATTAAGAAAAAAAATATTTTTTGTAAATCCAAAATTTTATTTAATTAATGATTTCACAAATATATTTTTAAAAACTTATAATCCATTGGATAAAGTAAAAAATTACTTTAAAAACAAACAAGATTTAGAGTTAATTATAATAAATGAAACTATAAAAAATAAATTAATGACTCCTTGAAAGTCTATACTTGATATATTTTTAATATGAGAAATAGATAAAGAAGAATTATGAGAATTTTTAGCTGAGACATTTTATTGAAGAAAAATAAAATATGCTATAATAACAACTGAAGATTTTTATAGAAGATTAGAGTTTTGAGATAAATTAATAAAAAATATATTAACAGAAAGATGAAACATATATCTTAGAGATACAATGAAAATAAAAGAAAAATTATGATAAAAAAGAAGATAGAAATACTATCTTCTTTTTTTACATTTTAACAGCTCATATTTTATGAGTATAGTTATTATATTTTATTTTATAATAAGTTAATATTCAAACCATTGCAGCATTATCCATGCAGTAAGTTAATTTTGTAGGATAAATAAAATTGAGTCATTTTTTTAATGCAAGCGTTGATATACTATCTTTTAGTTTATTATTAGCACTTACTCATCATGCTAACATTATAGTTTTCAAACTATGCTGATTTGCTGCTTCAATAAGTTTCCATGATAAAACCTCTGTTACTGCATTTTCAAATTCATAACTTATTTCCCTTTTATCATCTATAGTTAATTCTCATTTTTCTGCTATTCTTTTATCTACTTCCCTTTTTACACTTGATTTTAATCATGAAAATGAAAAATTAAATTCTCTTTTTACTAACCAAACTCTAGGAAAAAGATTAGTAGATTTTCATCATAAGTCTTCGTATTCTTTTGATAACTTTGATATAATAGGTCAACCTGGGTATCATAATCACATCATTTTTGCTGCTTTATCGAAGGCCTCTCATCATGCATCATCAGAACTTGATCACAACTTTTCCAATTCCCACATTGAGTTCATTAAATAAATATCATTATGCCCTCATGAAACAGTAAGGCAAGCTAAAGGAAATTTAATTTCAGACTCATCTCTATCCAAAAAATTAGAAAATATATGAGCTTCTATATGATTTATAGGTATAATAGGTATATTTAAAACACTAGACATAGTTCAAGCAACTGTAGTTCATGTCAATAGAGATGGTAATAATCCAGGATTAATTGTAACTCAAATAAAATCTATTTCATTTAAATCTGTTGATGTTGAAGATAAAACATTATCTAAAACTGAAAATATAGAATTTGCATGTTCTCTAGCAGCAACTTCTGGAACAACTCATCAAGTTTCATTATGAATTTTTATTTGACTAGCAGTATCCATAAAGATTAATTTATCATCTTCGAATAAAGCTATACTAGTATCATCACAACTCGTTTCAAAAGCCAAAATTTTCATCCTTTTTTTTAAAAATTATTAATAATATATAGATTATTATATAAACATTTAAATTAAATCAAAAATAAATATATTTAATTTGACTAAAAGTTAAATTATTTTATTATTAAAATAGCAATTTTTTCAGAAGTAAATTTAAAGGAGGTACATAATGGATAATATTGCAAAAGAGCTTAGCTTACTATTATCAATGTTTGAGAATAACCTAATTCTTCAAATGGAGATTATAAGTAGTTTGGTAATAGTTAGCTTAGTTTTAGGATTAGTTTATGCTGGTCTAAAACTAAAAAAAGTCAGAGAATGCTTCGATTGCCATATATATGACAATGAACCAGTAAACTTGAAAGAAAGACTAAAATTATATCTATCTGCACCGCTAATGAGTGGTAATGGTATTTGTATGTGGAGAGTATATCTTTCAATACCACTGGCTATTACTGCTGTTATAGTATATGACAATCAAATATACTCTTCTATAGTTTTACAAGTATATGTTTTTCTTTTTGTAACAGATGCTCTAGATGGAGCTGTTGCAAGAAGCTTAAACAATGTTACAAATATAGGTAAGGTATTAGATCCTTTCGCAGATAAATTTTTGGATTTAGTAGTTTTATCTATAGTTGTTTATTTTTCAGGAAATGCTTTTTTTATGGTATCAACAGCAATAATAATAATTTTTGATATCATTGGACAAACAATTCGAGGAAAAACTAAAAATCCTGCTGCTAATTGGGTTGGAAAAACCAAAACTGTGTTCAAAATAATAACAATTTATCTAATAAGTCTAAATAGATATGATTTGAATTTGGAGTACATAGGCTCAATATTCATAACTATAAGTCTAATTTTTACGATTGCTTCTTTTTATTTAAAAGCAAAAGAAAAAATAAAGTCAAAGTTTGAAGCATTGAGAAGATTAGTTGTAAAGGATTTAGTATAAATTAAAAAGCCGCTTAAGCGGCTTTTTTTATATTCAATATCTTTGCATAAATGCTTTATTATCTAGATCTCTTCACATAAAATCATAAAATAATTCTCATGCTTTTTTTCTAGTTCATTGTCATATAATAGTAGTTAATAATTTTTCTCATGTATTTGGAGAAAACATTCATAATTCTTTAATTCTTTCAAAAACATCAGCTTCTAGCATTTCTGCCCACATATATGAATAATATCAAGCAGAATAACCTCATCAAAAAATATGATTAAATGAACAATACATTTTATAATCATCTCATCTCTCAAATATAGAGTATTTATTAACAATTTCTAAAGTTTTTTTATCTAATTCTTCTATATTAGTTGGTATATCTGATGAGTAAAGTGACATATCTAATAACGAAAATTCATTTTGTCTTGCAACAAAGACTCAACTCATAAAATACTTTAGATTTTCTAATTTTGATATAAGTTCATCACTTATATTTTCTCAAGTTTCTACATGTTTGGCTAGTTTTTTCAAACTGTCTTTATCACTTACCCAGTTTTCCATAAGCTGACTAGGTAGTTCAACAAAATCCCATTCTACTCAAAATCATGATAGTTCAGAATACTTACTTTGAGATAATAATTCATGTAAAGCATGTCAAAATTCATGAAATAAAGTTTCGACATCTCTCATATATAATGTAGTTTTTCAAGAACTAGATTTTTGGAAATTACAAACATTCAAAATAACAGGAACTATAGTTTCTGGGAAATATTCTTTTGATCTCATATTATCAGCCCAAGCTCAAGGTCTTTTTCCTTTTCTATAAAAGGCATCTAAAAAATAATAAGAAATTAATTCCCCTCATTTATATATTTCATAAATTCTTATATTTTCATTATAAGATTCTTTTTGTAGTTCTTTTATTTCAATAGAATAAAATTTTTCAACAAAAGAAAATAAATAATTTAAAACATTTTCGAATTCAAAATATTTTTTTATTTCTTTTTCATCTAGGCTATATTTTTCTTCTTTTAAAATTCTTGAATAATATGCTAAATCATGAGCTTCTATATTATCTAAATCAAAATAAATCTTCAATTCAGAAATATCTTTATTAGCTTTTTCTCTAGCCTTTTTAGATATACCTTCTACTAATTCAAATATTTGTTCAGGAGATTCAGCCATTTTAGAATTCAAACTCAATTCTGCATAATTTTTATATCAAAGTATTTTAGCTTTTTCATCTTTAAGTCTCAAAATTTCTAAAATATTTTCTCTATTATCATATTTTCATTTTGATGCTGTTGTGTAAGAAGCTTTAGAAATATCTTTTCTAACATTAGTATCATGACAATATTTCATAAGAGCTTGATTACTTGTAGGATCGGCATCAAATAAATATCATCATTTATCTTTTCAAGCATCTTTTGCTATTTCAAGTATTTCTACTGGTAAATCTTTTATAATTTCGAAATCTGTAATAAGATATTCAAATTCTTTTTCTTCATCAACTATATTATTTGTAAACTTATCACTTAATTCTCATAGCTTTTTATTTATTTCTTTTATTCTATTTTGTTTGTCTGAATTTAAGTCTATTCATCTATCTTTAAATGCTTTTATTCTTAAATCTATTATCCTTCTTTGTTCATTATCTAATTCAAGATTTTCACTAACATATAAATATTTTTCAAATAAATCCTTAGAATAAGCTACTTCATTTGAAAAATCTTGTAATTCAGGTCTAAAAGATTCTATTATATTTCTCAATTTATCACTTGAATCAACATTTTCTAAATGATTTAATAAACTCCAAAAATAATCTAAAGGAGTCTCATCTTCAAAAGATTCAAAAGTTAAATCTTTATTATCAATTTTTAAAAGTTTATCAAATTCTTGCTTTTCTTTTTCTAATAATTCTTTTAATAATTCCAGAGAAACATCTAAAACTTCTTCACTATAAAGAAACTTTAAATCTGGAAAATTTTTATTTCTTAATTCTTCTAATATTCTTTCTTTTAACTTCATTTATTCTTATTTAATTTAATAATTTTTTGTAAATCTATTTTAATAAAAAAACTAGATTATTCAATCTAGTTTTTTATTTCAAACCCATCTAAATAATATAAAAAGTTATTTTTTTCTTTTATTGTAAAAGGATAAGTAGATTTATAATATTCTATTTTAAGAATATCTCATAATAATTCATAAGATATAAATTCAATAAACTCATTAGGTCAATCTTTTGGAGAAAAAATATTATTTATCTCTAAATTATTATTTATTTCTAGTATAAAAGTACCTCAATAAGTATTTTGTTCTAAAACTATTTTTTCATCGTTTTTATAGATTTCCTTATAGTACAATAATCATATCTCTTTTTTTTCTAGAGTATTAGTATTAAACAATATTGTTTTTCATCATTCATAATAATACCTATTAATTAAGAATATATCTCAATATAAATGTTTAATCTCTATTTTTTTTATTAATTCTCTTTGAATTTCATATAAATCGATATATGGTTTAACATCTCAGTTAGATATACAATAATTAAAATGATCACATGCATATCAAGGAGAAAAACTATCTAAATCATTTTTTTCTTCATATATAATAGTTCATTTATATTCTACATAAGTTTTTTCATCATTTTGCAAGATATTAATATTATCAACTACCGAATTTTCATTATTTATACTACTTTTACTTGAAGTCAATTCTTGAGTTTCAAAAATTTCTATTTTTTCTTCTATTTTGTTTTTTAAATTAACTCTACTTTCATGAAATTTTTCCTCTTTTTCAAATAAATAATCATTATCTTCTGAATTTGGATCTTTATCTTGATATTTAATATCAAAATATCATTTTGGAATATTGAAATCTGATTCTGTATAAAAATTTTGTTTTGAAAAATATAAAACTATAAAAAAAATAATTATTAATAAAGTAATAAAAAAGAAAAAATATTTAAATATTTTTCATAAAAGTTTTATTCTATTCATTTTAATCTTGTTTATAAATATATATCATATATAATACCATAAATAAATATAAAATTAAAAATATGATTAATAATTCGTGGAAAGAAATCTTAAATGAAGAATTTAATAAAGATTATTTTAAAAAAATAGAAGAAAAAATAAAAGAAGATAAAAAAAATTGAATAATTATTTATCCAGAAGAAAAAAACATATTTGCAGCATTTGAAAAAACTGATTTCAAAGATTTAAAAGTAGTTATAATATGACAAGACCCTTACCACCAAAAATGACAAGCTCAAGGTTTTTGTTTTTCTGTACCAAGTTGATTTAAACTACCTCCTAGCTTAAAAAATATATATAAAGAATTAAATAATTCATTAGGAATAGATAACTGATTAAATTGAGATTTAACAACATGGACTAAAGAATGAGTGTTCTTATTAAATGCAAGCTTAACAGTTCAAGAATCAAAACCAATGAGTCATGCAAAAATATGATGGGAAATTTTTACTGATAATATAATAAAACATATATCAGATAAAAAATCAGATGTTATTTTTCTTTTATGGTGATGATTCGCACAATCTAAGAAAAAACTTATAGACAAAGAAAAACATCATATTTTAGAAACAAGTCACCCCTCTCCCCTTTGAGCATATAGATGATTTTTATGATCTAATTGTTTTAAAGAAGTAAATAATATATTAAAAAATATATGAAAAAAAGAAATTAATTGGTTAATAAAAAAATAATGAAAGAATTTATTAGAAAAATATTATTATTCATTTTATATTGAGCAATATCAATATGGCCATGAATGATTATATGATATGCTTCATACTGATATTTTTGTCAAAATATAAATTTTGAAAATTTTTGCAGAATAAAACAATCATGAGATAGAATACATGATTTTGAATTTTGAGTACTAGCAATTTTATTAATATGGTTAATAATATTATTTATTATTTTTAGAAAAACTAAAAAAGAAGACTAAATTATTAGTCTTCTTTTAATAATATTTTTTTATTAAAACCTCATCTTAATTCCCTTTTAGTTTTTTGTACATTTAATAAATCTGCCTTATCTATTTTTTCATTTTCCAAAATAGAATCAATAACTTCATATAAATCTGCTATTTCTTCTATTATTTCAGATTTTGTTTTTGCATCTAACACTTCTTTTGACTCTTCAATTAATTTTTCAAATAATTTTGTTTTAAACTCTTCTTGATTAGCTATAGAAATAGAAATTTGTTCTCATTTTGCCTTAACTATTTCAGGAATTTTATCACGGATTAATTTTGATTTCATATTATTATGATAATTGATTTAAAATTTCATCAGTTTTTTTAGAATAACTAATTCATAAAAATGGGATTTCATAAACATGGCTTAGTATTATTGAATGTAATCTCATAGATATACAAAAATCAATTTTTTGGTTTTTATATATATCATAAACTCATTCCATATTTTCTATTATTTCAACTCATTTTTCTCAAGCAAAATTAGTTAAAAATAAAAAATCATTAGCCATATCATCATAAGGGTGAAAGCTATGTGGCATAAGTATAACATTAGCTCAATTACTTACTAAATAATTTATTATTTCTCTTATTCTTCCCTCTTCCATTCTATTTGAAATATTTGATTTTTTAACAAAGTATCATTGTCTAATAGCTAATCAAACTTTTTTTCATTCTAAATCAAAATCTTTAAAAATATTTTTATTAAAACTATATGAATTAACAACTCATATAAGAGATTTAACAGATGTTATATCATCTCATTTATCAAAAAAAACTGGATCTTTTTCTAAAAAACTATTAATTCATAAATTTGATAATAAATCTTTACTATAAGAATCTCTAACTTCTATTTTATTAGCTTTATAAAATATACTTTTAACTTTTGCTAAATTAGATTCATTTTTATATTTATTCATACTCTAAAAAAATTATATTTTTTTCTAAAAAAATTAAAAAATCTAACTCTAAAAAGCCAAGAATCCAAAGGTGATTTATTTGCTTGAATTTCATTATCATATATAATTCAACCTCATCATAGTATAATTAAATCTGATATAATAATAATTCTTAAAAAATTAATAAATGATATAAAATTTTTAAAGAAATTAATAGGGTTTTTAATTCATATAGGAAAATAATTACAATAAAAAACATTATCTTTTTTTAAAAAAATATTTTTTTTATCATAAGTAAAAACATAAAATTCTGTGTTATTTCAATATTGTTTTTCTAAAATATTTATTTCATTTTTTAAAATTAACTCATCTCCTAAATTTTGTGCTCATATTGAAGCAAAAATAGCTATTTTCATTTTTTTATACTAGTTTAACTTATATAATTTTTAGTATTATATATAATTTAATAAAAAATACAGGGGAAAAACTAATTATCATCTTTTTTTCTGTAACTAATTGCTTCTAATAAATGTTGTTTTTGAATATCTTTTACTCAAGCTAAATCTGCTATAGTTCTTGATAATTTAATTATTCTATAATAGCTTCTAGCTGATAAATTCATACTATCTACTGCTTTTTTCAAAATTTCTTCTGTTTCAATATCCAAATGACAATATTTATTTATATCTTTCGTAGTCATTTCACTATTAAACTTTAAACTGCTTCATTTAAATCTTAATTCTTGTATTTTTCTAGAATTTTCTACTCTATTTTTTATATCTAAGCTTGTTTCAACATTAGAATAATCTCAATCTATTTTAAATTTATTTGTATCAACTTTTGAAACTTCAATAAATAAATCAATTCTATCTACCAAAGGTCATGATAATTTCGATCTATACTTTTTTATTTGCTCTGCACTATCAATACATTCTCTATCAGGATCAGTTAAAAATCAACAAGGACAAGGATTCATACTTCAAACAAGTATAAATTTTGATGGATATCTAAAACTAGCATTTGCTCTATTAATATTAATTTCTCAATCTTCTAATGGTTGCCTTAGAACCTCTAAAACAGACTTATTAAATTCTAATATTTCATCTAAAAACAAAACTCATCTATGAGCTAAAGATATTTCTCAAGGTTTTGCATTTCTTCATCATCAAATAATAGAAATAGAACTAGCAGTATGATGAACAGCCCTAAAAGGTCTATTTATTATTAAAGGATTATTAGAATCAAGATATCAACTAATACTATAGATTTTTGAAACTTCTATTGATTCATCAATAGTCATATCAGGCAATATAGTTGAAAAAGTTTTTGATAACATAGTCTTTCATGATCATGGAGGTCAAGACATAATTATATTATGTCATCAACTAGCAGCTATTTCTAAAGCTCTTTTTGCATGTTCTTGTCATAATATATATTTGAAATCATAATTTGATTTTTCAGTTTTTTTATTAAAACTTAAAAAATCTACTTTTTCAAGAATATTTAATGGCTTAGTCTTATTTAACTGACTAATTAAATCACTTAATGAATCTACTCATATAACATCAATTCATGGTATAAAAGAGGCCTCATAAGAGTTATCAACAGGTATAAAAATTCTTTCAAATCAATTTTCTTTAGCTCATATAACACTAGGCAAAACACCATCAACTCTTCTTAGTCTTCAATCAAGAGATAATTCTCATATAAATATTGATTTATTTATATAAAAATTAGATAATATTTTTTGATTAAGAAGAATTCAAACTGCAATTGATAAATCAAAAATAGGTCATGTTTTTTTTATATCTGCTGGAGCCATATTTACAGTAATTCTAGAACTTGGTATTTTAAAATTACTAGATTTTATAGCAGATCTAAGTCTTTCTTTACTTTCTTGTACTCACTTATCAGGTAATCAAACTATTGTAAAACTAGGTAATCAATTATTTATATCAACTTCTACCTCGATTATATCAAAATGCAATCAATTAATAGCTATAGAGTTAATTTTACTAATCATAATAAAATAGTTATTATTAAATAATAACTAAATATAATAAAGCTATATTAAAAAAACATTAAAATAATTAATAATTTTGATTTTTTTTATTTTTTAGTAGAATAATTGTAACAATTTTAAAAATAATTTTTAAATATATGAAAAAAATAGCACTAATAGCAATTATGTCTCTTTTATTAGCATCTTGTGGAGCTAAAAATGAAACAGAAGAAACTAACACATCTACATGAACTCAAGTAGTAACTGAAGAAAATAATAATGAAGAAACTGCTTCATGAGAAGCTCAAAATGAAGATGAAAATACTGTAGAAGTTTCTGCGTCAGGTTCATCTCAAGTAGAAGTTTCTGATACAATTATAACAAGTGAAGAAGGTCAATTAGAAGAAAGTGAAGAAGCTGAAATGGAAAATCAAGAAGATATAACAGAAGAAGAAATATTAAAAGATATTGATGCTTTAATTGATGAAATAATTAATTCAACTGAAAATGAATGAAGTACTAAATAATTTAATAAGAAAAATAAACAAGGAGGAAGAAATATCTCCTTTTTTATTTGTATCTAAAAATTTAGAGATATTAAATCAAGAAGTAAACTGATTTTGATTAAACCTTTTAAAAGAATTAAATATTCCTAAGTTATACTTATATAGTTTAAAAGATAATTGAGAAAAAATAAAAGTAAAAGAAGTTAGAGAGTTTATAAAAAGATCCGAATCAAAATCATGATATAAAATCCAAATATTTTTTATAGAAAATATTTCTAGGCTAACAACTCAAGCAAGTAATAGTTTATTAAAGTTTTTTGAAGAACCATGAGTATGAAATATTATACTATGTACAAACAAATGAGAAAGTAATGTTTTAGATACAATACTTTCAAGGGTTCAAACTATAAATATAAAATCACAAAAAACTGACTCAATAGATAATTATTTACAAAATATTATTGATAAGTATATTAAAAATCAATCAAACGAGTTAATAAAATATATGTTTTCAAATAAAAAAGAAAAAGATGACTATTTATCTTTTTTAGAAAATTTATTATTATATATGATGAAGAACTTCTCTAAAACATGATTTTTGAATGAATTAAATCAAGATATAAATTTGATAAAATCAAATAATTTAAATCCAAAATATTTTTCTGACAAATGGATATTAAAAATAAAATAAATGCTTTTTCTCTTGTAGAACTAGTTGTATGAATAACTATATCAATGATACTAATGGCTTCAATATGAGTATTTGTTAATTCATGAATGAGTAATATTTTCTTACAACAAAAGTCTTTACAAAATGCATCTGATATAAATGATTTTGTAAAAAATATGTATGAAAATTTTTCAAATATAGAAGAAAAAAAAATATACAATATAGCTTCGACAAATCAAGATATTATATTTAGATCATGACAAAACTTAAACACATGATGATTTACTTATATATGAATTAGTGATATAGATTGATATTATTGTAAAGATTCAGAAAGTGCTGATACAGTAACTAAACATATGTTTATAAAAAACTTTATACCATATATAGAAAATACAGATGATATTTTAAACTACGAAAGTATTTTAAAATCAAATAATGTAACATTAAATTGAAATGATTATAAAACAATTCAAAAAGAAAATATAGTGGTAGATAGTTTATGAAATACAGTTATATGAAATGAAATTTTTTGAGATAAAATATCCCCTTGATTCAGCTGAACACTTACACAATTAAATTCTCCTACATGAATAACTACAGATTCTGAAGTTTTATATATTTCTGATACATTAAATGATAGGATCTTGTATATGTCATGATCTAATGTATATAAATTATTGGATCAAAATGATTGAATAAATGAAGCTACAGGATTATATTATGATAATACTAATAATGAATTATATATTTCTAATAGTGGAATGTGAGAAATATTAAAAGTATCTAGTAGAGTTTATTCAAATGCACCAAATAAAACATTTAGTTTCTCTTGAGTAGTAAATTCTTGAACAAGTAGATTTTATATAAGTTTTTTCAGAAATTGAGCAGAATATGATATAACATCAGCCCCGATTAATGAATCAAATATAGAAATATTATGAAAAAATTCTAATAATGATAAAGTAGAAAAATTAAATAATAAAATAGAATATTCATTTAGAGATGCTCTACTTAATTCTAGCTGAGCAGTTATGTTAGATTGATGATGAAATCCAATGTATACCAATAGATATGAAACATTTTCAGCATCTCAAACATATAACTTAGAAATAAAAAATTTAAATAACATTTTTACTGAAGAGTGAAACTATACTATAGAGTTAGAGATATGAAACTTTGATATTAGTTTTTATTATTATACTCAATGAGATAATAAAATATATACTCAAAATAATAATAAAATTGAAATTGTAAGAAGTTGATTAAACTACCCGAATGCCATATGGTGAAACCCTTGAACTAATTGAAGTCCACAAGATTCAAATTTTAATCAATTTGATATAAGTAGCTTATGAACTTTAAATATAAACTTAAATAATGATATAATACTAA
>ERZ1673962.1010-NODE-1010-length-15470-cov-109.818034_pt1 | contig 15470 bp, 15 predicted proteins | sample MGYA00580188_ERZ1673962 | MGnify/ENA primary metagenome ERZ1673962 (study PRJEB41334, sample SAMN05608104) | rock metagenome | biome: terrestrial subsurface; feature: shale formation; material: shale | place: USA: Pennsylvania ... | reverse complement strand
GCCAGGTCGGCAGCCGCGAGGACGGCTCACCCGAACCGGAGCTGGAGGCGCAGGTCCGGCGTGCGTTCGATAACCTGAACGCAATCCTGCAGGCGGCTGGCTGCACCTTCGACGATGTCATTGACGTCACCGTGTTCATGGTCGATCCGCAGGCGATCTTCGAGCGGGCCTGGAGCGTCGTGCCCGAATACTGGGGCGCAGCGCCGCATCCGACGCTGACTGCGGTTGGGGTTACCTGGCTGTACGGCTTCCAGTTCGAGATCAAGGTGATCGCCAAGCTGCCGGAACCGACCGAGGCTTGATTCGGCTCAGCCCAGCAGCGCCACCGTCTTGATCTGCGCCCAAAGCGCCTGACCGGGCGTAATGGCCAGCTGATCGGCCGAGCGCCGGGTGATGCGTGCCAGCAGTGGCGTGCCGCCGGCATCGAGGCGCACCAGCACGTGCGCCGGCGTATCGGCTGCGACCATGGCCTCGACCCGCGCCGGCAGGAGGTTTGTGATGCTGCTGCCTTCGGCGCGCTGCAGCGCCAGGCTCACGTCGCGGGCGTGCACACGAAAGCGCAGGCGTTGGCCCAGGGCTTCAGGGCGCTGCGATACCAGCACTTCGCCGCCGGGAAAGGTCAGCCGGGTGAGGTGGTAGTGGGCGTCGTGCCCAGCGATCTCACCCTCTACCACGACGCCGGCGTCATCGCTGAAGGCCGTCGGCAGGTTCAGTCGGGCCAGCGTCTCACGCAGCTCGCCTTGGGCGATGGCCCGTCCCTGCTCCAGCAGCACGACGTGATCGGCCAGCCGCGCCACTTCGTCCGGCGAGTGGCTGACGTAGAGCACGGGGATATCCAGCTCATCGTGCAACCGCTCCAGATAGGGCAGGATTTCGCTCTTGCGCTTGAGGTCGAGCGCGGCCAGGGGTTCGTCCATCAGCAGCAGGCGCGGGCTGGTGAGCAGTGCGCGGGCGATGCCGACGCGCTGGCGTTCACCGCCGGAAAGCCGGTCCGGCATGCGCTCGAGCAGATGATCGATACCCAGCAGTTCCACCGCTTGTTCCAGCGCTACACGGCGCTGTGGCGCCGGTACTCGGCGCATGCCGAATTCCAGATTGCGTCGTACCGACAGGTGGGCGAACAGATTCGCCTCCTGAAACACGTAACCAATGGGGCGACGGTGAGGTGGTACGAAAACGCTCTGTGCGCTGTTCTGCCAGCGTTCGCCGTTGACCGTCAGCTGCCCATCGCTGGCCCGCTCGAGCCCGGCCACGCAGCGCAGCAGCGTGGTCTTGCCCGATCCGGAATGGCCGAACAGTGCCGTGACACCGCGGCCGGGCAACTGCAGGTCGACGTCCAGGCTGAAGTCGGCATAGTCGAGGCGAAAACGTGCCTGGATTCCGCTGTTGGTTGCAGCGTCGCTCATCCCCGCCACCCTTGTTTAAGACGGCTGCCGTACAGAACCAGCAGCACCAGGAAAGAGAACAGCAGCATGCCGCCAGCCAGCCAGTGGGCCTGGGCGTACTCCATGGCCTCGACATGGTCGTAGATCTGCACTGACACCACGCGCGTCTGTCCCGGAATGTTGCCGCCGATCATCAGCACTACGCCGAACTCGCCGACGGTATGGGCAAACCCGAGGATGCTGGCGGTGATGAAGCCGGGGCGGGCGAGTGGCAGAACCACGCTGAAGAAGGTGTCCCAGGGACTGGCGCGTAGCGTGGCGGCGGCTTCCAGGGGCCGCTCGCCAATGGCTTCGAAGGCATTCTGCAAGGGCTGCACTACGAACGGCAGCGAGTAGAACACCGAGCCGACCACCAACCCGGCGAAGGTGAATGGCAACGTGCCCAGGCCAAGACTCTGAGTGATCTGGCCGATGAAGCCATTGGGACCCATGGCCACTAGCAGATAGAAGCCCAGCACCGTCGGTGGAAGCACCAGCGGCAACGCGACCACGGCCCCGATCGGACCCTTCATGCGCGAAGTGGTGCGCGCCAGCCACCAGGCGATGGGCGTGCCGAGCAGCAACAGGATCAGGGTGGTCACGCTGGCCAGTTTGAAGGTCAGCCAGATTGCCGCGAGGTCCACGCTGTCCAGCGGCATGCTGCTACTCCAGCCCGTAGCCATAGGACTGGATCAGCGCGCGGATCTGCGGCTGCGCCAGGTAATCCAGCAGCGCTTTGGCTGCAGGGTTGTCTTGCCCTTTGGTCAGCAGCACGGCTTCCTGGCGGATGGCCGGGTGGATGTCGGTGGGCACAACCCAGCCCGAGCCAGTAGCGATCCGGCCATCCTTCGCCACTTGGGACAGCGCGATGAAGCCCAGCTGCGCATTGCCGCTGGCGACGAACTGGTGGGTCTGCGCGATATTTTCGCCCTGCACCAGGCGGCCGCGCAGGGTGTCGTCGAGCCCGAGATGTTCCAGTGTGGCCAGGGCGGCAGCGCCATAGGGCGCAGTTTTCGGGTTGGCCATGGCGAGGTGGCGGAAATCGCCCTTGCGCAGCAGGTCAGGGCCGTCCTGCACCAAGCCCGCAGTCGGCGACCACAACACCAGGCGGCCAACGGCATAGGTGAAGCGGCTACCGGGTATGGCCGCGCCTTCCTGCTCGAGCCGCCCTGGCGTGGTGTCATCCGCTGACAGCAGGACCTCGAACGGTGCGCCATTGCGAATCTGCGCATAGAACTTGCCGGTAGCGCCGAAGGCGAGTCTGGCCTGGTGGCCGGTGTCACGCTCGAAGCGGCCGGCGATTTCCCGCATCGGTGCCGTGAAGTTGGAAGCGACCGCCACCTGCACCTGTGCCGCGAGGGCATTGCCGAGCGGCAGCAGGAGGAGGGTCAGTGCGTAGCGGAGTGCTAGAGATGGATGCATGCGGCCTCGTTCGGTGCAGAGCGGCTGGGGCGCATCATATTGCAGTTTGACCAAGCTGTGATTGACCGGACCCGCTTCGGTCTGTGCGGCCATTGTCGCGGGCTCGGCGGCAGAGTAGCGTTGTGAGCCCGCGACCGAAGAACTGGCCATGAATATCACTCGTCCCCTGGCGGCACTGACCCTGGTCTTTGCCAGCGCTTCGGTGGTCGCCGCCGAATGCCCGGCACTGCTGCAGCACGAGTTGCCCAAGCTGCGCTCCAAAGAAACCATCGATCTGTGCAGCCAGTTCCAGGGCAAGGCCCTGGTGGTGGTCAACACCGCCAGCCATTGCGGCTTCACCGGGCAGTTCAAGGGGCTCGAAGCGCTCTATCAGCGTTACAAGGACGACGGCCTGGAGGTGCTCGGCGTGCCCTCGGATGACTTCTTCCAGGAGGCCGATGACGAGGCCGAGACGGCCGAGGTCTGCTACGTGAATTACGGTGTGACCTTCACCATGACCCAGACGCAGCCGGTACGAGGTGGCGATGCGACGCCGTTGTTTCGCCAGCTGGCAGAGCAGGCCGGAGCAGCGCCGCGCTGGAACTTTTACAAGTACGTGGTCGATCGGGAAGGGCGCGTCGTCGCGCATTTTTCCAGCAAGGTCGCGCCGGATGACCCGCGCCTGATCGCAGCGGTGGAGAAGGCGTTGGAACGGTAGAAACAAAAAGCCCCGGCGGACCGGGGCTTTTTCGTTCTTTCGCTACATCAGAAGCGGTAGCTCAGAGCAGCGCCAAAGCCGTGGGCACTGTTTTCGTAGGTGGCGTTGTAGGTGCCACGGGTCGGACTATTCCGGCGAACCTTGGTGTCTTCTTCCCATAGATAGGAGTAGGCCAGGTCGACGGTGATGTCGTCCGTTGGGTTCCAGCCTAGGCCGAAACTCACCGCAGTACGGTCACCGGAAGGGATGCGCGGCGAACGATCCACATTGTTGGTGGGGCTCTGGTCGAAGGCCAGACCGGTACGCAGCGTCCACTCGCGGTTCAGTTTGTAAGCCGCACCGAGCGCATAGGACCAGGTGTCATGCCATTCCTGATCTTCGATGATCGGGTTGAGCGGGCCAGAAGGAAGTCCTTCGTTTTCGATGACGATCGCTTCGAAGCGGCTCCAACGTGTCAGCATGGCGCCGGCGTACAGCGTCCATTGGTCGTTGAGTTCGTGCGTGACAGAGACGTCGATGGATTCGGGCGTGGTCAGATCCAGCGATGCATCGTACTTGCCACCGAGCTGAGTTAGGCCGAAACCTTCTTTCAGCTCGGTATCGCCTTCCAGGGTGTACTCAACTTTAGAGCGATAGGTCAGGCCCATCCGAGTATGAGGGGTGAATTCGTAAAGGATACCGGCGTTGAAGCCAACGGCGGTGTCGTCACCTTTAACGTTTACACGCCCATCGGGAATTCCAGGTCCGAGGTACGTCGCGCTCTGAAGTTCACCATCGATGCGGTTTAAGGTCGGGCCGAAACCAACAGACAGTTTTTCATTGAAGCGGTAGCTGATCGTCGGTTGAACCGTGATGACTCTGACTTCGCTGTAGTCGCCGTGATAGCGACCCTGATAACCGCCTTCGTAGTCCGAAATCATGCCGAACGGTACATAAAGGCCTACACCCACGGCCCACTTCTCATCGATCGGCTTGACGTAGTAGCCCATAGGTACTGCGGTGAACGGGACCATATCGCCATCGTTACTGCCGCTAACGGGTGTGCCAAATGCAGTGGTAGCTGATGTGTCCTTTATATCGGTCTTCGCATGAATCGCCGCCATGCCGAAGCTGACTTCCTCACGCTTCAGGCGGGACATGCCGGCAGGGTTGCCGAACAGGGTGGTGGCGTCGTCGGCGGAAGAGGAGCGACCTGCGAAGGAGGTGCCCATGCCACTGATGCTTTGTTCGTTGAGGGCAAAACCGGCGGCCATGGCCTGGGTGGACAAGGCGCCTACGGCTACCGCGAGCGCGGTCTTCAACCATGTTGTTTTCATTGTTCTACTACTCCGGGATGAAAGCGGGTCGGAACCTAGCAACTTTCTCCGACAGGTAGCAAGACAATGAATTGCAATTTTTCGTAAAGATGACGACTAACGGTCGTGAAAACAAATGTAACTTCGGTGAAAACCCCGTGGACGTATTCTGACTGGCGAGCCACGCTGCGCGTTGGGCGCAGCGGGTCTCGTCGGTATCAGGCGCGTGGCCGGCTTGGGTCGGTGATCCATTCGCTCCATGAACCTGGGTACAGCGTCGCCAACGGGTAGCCTGCCAGACAGAGCGCGAACAGGTTGTGACAGGCGGTGACACCGGAGCCGCAATAGGCCACCGCGGTTCGCGGTGACTTGCCGTCTAGCAGCTGATTGAATCGGCCGCGTAGCTGCTCGGCATCGAGAAAGCGACCATCACTGCCCAGGTTCTCGCTGAAGGGTACGCAAACGGCACCTGGAATATGCCCGCCGATCGGGTCTATGGGCTCGACCTCGCCGAGGAAACGCGGCAGGGCGCGTGCGTCGAGCAGTGCCAGCTCGGGGCTATGCAGGCGTTCTTGCAGTCGCGCTGCATCGACGACCATGCTGTCGTCTGCGTTGCCGTCGAAATGGCCCGGCTGCACCTCGGGCGTGGTGCTTTCCATTGGCAACCCCGCTTCTCGCCAAGCGTTTACGCCCCCGTCCAGCAGGTAGACGCCCTCACGCTTGCCCAGCCACAGCAACAGCCACCACGCCCGAGCGGCAAACGCGCCGGGGCCGTCGTCATAGAGCACCACTTCGCTGCCGTCACCTAGGCCCCATTGGCGCAGGCGCGTCAGCAACTGCTCAGGATCCGGCAGTGGGTGGCGCCCGGTGGTGCCGGGGATCACCGGGCCAGACAGGTCTTTTTCCAGATCGGCGAACTGCGCCCCGGGAATATGCGCCTCCCTGTAACTACGTTCGCCATACGCCGGATCTTCCAGGGCGAACCGGCAATCCAGAATCAGCAGGTCGGGGGTGTGCAGGCGCTGGGCAAGCTCAGCGGAAGTAATGAGTTGGGCCAGTGGCATCGGTGCGGCTCCAGGCGGATTGATCGGCCAACACTACCAGCGCGCGTGGCGGTCATGAATGCCCCGGCCGCTCGGATGCTCGATATATACTGCGCGCCTCGTTCGGCCGCGCGCCGGTCGTCAGCCGAAAAGGAGGGCCGTGTGGCCATCGAAACTCAATGGGTTCTGGATGATGAACATCTGACCCGCCTGTGCGCCGAATGGCGCCAGCTGCCCTATGTGGCAGTGGATACCGAATTCATGAGGGTCGATACCTTCTACCCCATCGCCGGGCTGATACAGGTCGGTGACGGGCGGCGTGCCTATCTGATCGACCCGCTGAGCGTACGTGACTGGTCCGCGTTTGCCGCGTTGCTGCAAGACCCGGCGGTGGTGAAAGTGCTGCACGCCTGCAGCGAAGACCTCGAAGTACTGCTGCGTCTGACCGGTAGCCTGCCGCAGCCGCTGTTCGACACCCAGCTGGCGGCCGGTTACCTGAATATCGGTTTCTCCATGGGCTACTCGCGGCTGGTCCAGGCGGTACTCGGCATCGAGTTGCCCAAGGGCGAAACGCGCTCGGACTGGTTGCAGCGGCCTCTGAGCCACATGCAGGTGCAATATGCCGCCGAGGATGCCCAGCATCTGGCCGAATTGTACGAAGCACTGCTGCCGAAGCTGTCCGAGGACAAGCGTGCCTGGGTACTGGAGGATGGTGCCGAGCTGGTGGCCAACCTGCAGCGCGAATCCGATCCCGATGAAGCCTACCGTGATGTGAAGCAGGCCTGGCGGCTCAAGCCGCAGCAGCTCGCCGTGCTCAAAGTGCTGACGGCCTGGCGCGAGCGTCAGGCCCGTGCGCGCAACCAACCGCGCAATCGCGTACTGCGCGAAGCCAGTCTCTGGCCGCTGGCGCGCACCCAGCCGCGCGATCTGGTGACGCTGGCCCGGATCGAGGACATGCATCCGCGTACCGTGCGCCAGGATGGTGAATTGCTGCTGGAGATGATCCGTGAGGCCGCGGCGACGCCCGAACAGGATTGGCCGGCACCGCTACCGGAACCATTGCCCCTGGAGGTGTCGTCCGTACTGAAAAAGCTCCGCGCGGTCGGCCAGCGCGAAGCGCAGGCGCTGGATATCGCACCGGAGCTGATGTTGCGCAAGAAAACGCTCGAGGCGCTGCTCAAGAGCGGCTACCCCGATGGACCCTATGAACTGCCCGAATCGCTGCGCGGCTGGCGCCGTGAGCGAATGGGGCAAGCCCTGCTCGATGCTCTGGAAAAACGACCATGAAAGTCATCTGTTCCATCTACAAAAGCCCACGCAAGGACGGAATGTACCTTTACGTCGAAAAGCGCGATGCGCTCAAGCGTGTCCCCGAAGGTCTGATCGCGGCGTTCGGGCCGCCGCAGCTGGCCTTCGAAATGGTGCTGACGCCCGAGCGCCAACTGGCACGCGAAGACATCACCAAGGTGCTCGCCAATCTCCAGGCACAGGGTTATCACCTGCAGATGCCGCCCGCCGATGACGATTACATCGAGCATCTGCCCGAAGAGCTGCTGCGCATGAACGATCCGATGTAAACACCTGCTCGATCCTGACGCTGGACAAGATGCGTCGGCCGGATCGGAACTACGCTCTTCTGACCGTACATGCATAAGGAGACGACGATGAAAACGCGTTCTTTGGTGATCGGTTCGGTAATGGCGGCTCTGGCGATGTCGGCCGGCGCGCAGACGCCCTCCAGCGATAACGAAGCCTGGCAGCAGCATTGGCAGAAGATGCAGGAGTACCGGCAGGCCTGGCAGTCTGCGAAGACCCCGCAGGAGCGACAGAAACTTCGCGAAGAGCATTGGCAGAGCATGCAGTCCGGTATGGGTGGCATGGCCGGGTGCCCGATGGGCGGGCCCGGCGGCGGGATGGGCAAGCAGGGTGGCAAGCCGATGCAGGGCGCCATGGGTGGCGGCATGATGGGCGCGCCGTCCAAGGAGATGCTCGACATGCGTATCCAGCACATGGAGCAGATGCTCGAGCAGATGCGCAGTCACCGGCAGATGCTCGACAAGCAGTAGCGCTCGAAGTGGCCGCCGGCTCCTACCGGCGGCATCTGCCTGGCGGCTATTGGCCGGATATCCGACAGTGGCTAGACTTGCCGGTTTTTATCGGTAGTGACAATCATGGCGGCCAAGGTCGAACCCTTCTGGATGCGCAAAACCCTTGCCGAACTCGATGCGGCGGAATGGGAGTCGCTGTGCGACGGATGCGGCCTCTGCTGCCTGCAGAAGCTCGAGGACGAGGAAGACGGCGCCGTTTACTACACACGTATCGCCTGCAAGCTGCTCGACCTGAAGACCTGTCGCTGCAGCGATTATCCCAACCGGCGCGCCAGTGTGCCGGACTGCATACAGCTGAACGCTTCCGATGCTGCTCAGTTCAAATGGCTACCGCCCACCTGCGCCTACCGCCTGGTGGCCGAGCGCAAGGACCTGCCGCTCTGGCATCACCTGGTCTGTGGCGACCCTGAAGCGGTGCACGTCGAGCGGATTTCCCAGTCGGGCCGGATGCTCGCCGAAGGCAGCGTTGCCGAGGAGCACTGGGAAGACCACCTGATTTTCCGTGCCGGTTGAATCTAAGCCTCGTTTGCATCGTCTCAAGATCAGCACACCCCGCGCGTTTCCGATGGAGTTCTCTTCGATGCTTGTTCGACTGCTGTCGCTGTTCGCTCTTGTTCTTTTCGTCAGCGCCGAGGCCCACGCGGCCAAGCGGGTCGACCTGGACTATCACGTGCGTTTTCTGCCCGACGAGGATCAGGCCGAGGTGCAACTGATCCTGGAGAAAGGCGAAGCGGTTCGTAGCCTGGAGTTCAATCTGGGCGATGACGGCTACTACAGCGATTTCGTAGCGGATGGCGAGTGGTTGCAGGCGTCGCCGGAGCGTGGTGCCTGGCGACCCGCCGAAGGCAAGGCGCGTCTCAGCTACCGCGTGCGTATCAGCCATCCGCGCGACAACGGACGCTACGACGCACGGATGACCAGTGATTGGGCGCTGTTCCGTGGCGATGATCTGGTGCCGCCGGCCCGGCTCGATCAGGTCGACGGTGTGAAACTGGTTTCGCGCATCACCTTCGAGCTGCCCGAGGGTTGGAAGAGCATCGAAACCGGCTGGCCGCGTGTCGGCAAGAATCGCTTCCGCGTGGATAACCGTGAGCGGCTGTTCGACCGGCCGACCGGTTGGATGCTCGCCGGCAAGCTCGGTACCCGTCGCGCCAAGCTCGGCGAAACGGACGTCACCATCGCGGCGCCGGTTGGCGAGGGCGTCCGGCGGATGGATATTCTGACGATGCTGACCTTCGTCTGGCCGCAGGTACAGAATGTCTTTCCCCGCGACCCGGCGAAGCTGCTCATCGTCGGTGCCGGCGACCCCATGTGGCGCGGCGGGTTGTCCGGTCCGAACTCCCTGTACATGCACGCCGATCGGCCGATTGTCAGCGAGAACGGTACAAGCTCGCTGGTGCATGAGCTTGTTCACGTCTTTAGCCGCATCAAGGACAGCGACCGCAGTGACTGGATCACTGAGGGGCTGGCCGAGTACTACGCCATCGAACTGGTGCGTCGCGCCGGTGGCATGAGCGAAGACCGCTACCAGGCGGTACGTGAGCATCTGACCAAGTGGAGCCGCAAGGTCGATAGCTTGCGCACCGAGCGCTCGACAGGGCCGATCACCGCCCGTGCCGTGCTGCTGTTGCAGGAGCTGGACAAGGAGATCCGTCAGCGCAGCAAGGGCCGCCATTCGCTCGACGACGTCAGTCGTGGCTTGATGCGCATGGATACGGTCAGCACCGACGCTTTCATCGAAATGACCGAGACGCTGCTGGGTGGTGGCTCGAAGGTGCTCGATACGCGCCTGCTGCGCTGACGGCGGCCGCGGTAGCGTCGTTGGCCTTGTTCTGAGCCCGAGGAGATCTCATGTCCGTGATCGATCTACGAAGCGACACCGTTACCCAGCCCAGCGCAGCAATGCGCGAATCGATGCTTGCCGCCGAAACCGGTGACGATGTCTATGGCGAAGATCCAACGGTCATTCTGCTCGAGCGGCGCCTCGCAGCCGACCTAGGCTTCTCTGCGGGGATATTCGTGCCGTCCGGTACCATGAGCAATCTGCTGGCGCTGATGGCGCACTGCGAGCGTGGCGATGAATACATCGTCGGGCAGCTGGCCCATACCTACAAATACGAGGGCGGCGGAGCGGCCGTGCTCGGCTCGATCCAGCCCCAGCCGATCGAAATGGAAGCCGACGGAACGCTGGATTTGGCGCGTGTCGAGGCCGCGATCAAGCCGGACAATTTCCACTTCGCCCGCAGTCGCCTGCTCGTGCTGGAAAACACCATGCATGGCAAGGTTCTGCCGCTGGACTACTTGGCCGCGGCTCGCGACTTCAGCCATCGTCACAGGCTGGCGCTGCACCTCGATGGCGCGCGGCTGTACAACGCTGCGGTGAAGCTCGGCTGCGATGCGTGCGAGATCACCCGGCATTTCGATACGGTGTCGGTCTGCCTGTCCAAGGGCCTCGGCGCGCCAGTCGGCTCGGTGCTGTGCGGCAGCGAGGCGTTCATCGCCAAGGCCCGGCGTTTGCGCAAGATGGTCGGCGGCGGCATGCGCCAGGCCGGCATTCTCGCCGCCGCTGGCTTGTACGCGCTGGAGCACAACATCGGGCGATTGGCCGATGACCATCGTCGTGCACTACAGCTCGGCGATGAGTTGGCAGCCCTCGGCTTTGCTGTGGAGCCGGTGCAGACCAACATGGTCTATGTCGAGATGGGGGAAAAGGCAGCGGCGCTGACGGCCTTCTGCGCGCAGCGTGGCATTCGCCTGACGTCTGCGACTCGGCTGCGGCTGGTTACCCATATGGACCTGCACGACGAGCATCTTCCGGTAGTGGTGAATGCATTCGCCGAATTTGCCGAAAACATGGGCCGTTGCTGACGTCGAATTGCTTGATTCAATCGCCTTTATCCCCTATACCCGGCGCGCAGGCCCGATATAATGCGGCCCTTTGCCGGCTATCCGTTGGGTAGTTGCGAACCGGTTTTCGGTAGTCTCGCCTCGCCGTGTCGTTTTGCAGCCGTTCGGCCGCAGTCCTCTGGAAGAAATCTATGAAAAGCGCAGAAATCCGTGAAGCCTTCCTCCGCTTCTTCGAAGAGAAGGGCCACACACGCGTGGCCTCAAGTTCGCTGATTCCGGCGAACGACCCGACCCTGTTGTTCACCAACGCCGGCATGAATCAGTTCAAGGACTGCTTCCTCGGCCTGGAAAAGCGCGCCTACACCCGCGCCACCACCAGCCAGAAGTGCGTGCGGGCGGGCGGCAAGCACAATGACCTGGAGAACGTCGGCTACACCGCGCGTCACCACACCTTCTTCGAGATGCTCGGCAACTTCAGCTTCGGCGACTATTTCAAGCGCGACGCCATCACTTACGCCTGGGAGTTCCTCACGTCCGAGAAGTGGCTGAACCTGCCCAAGGAGAAGCTCTGGGTCACCGTCTATGCCAGCGACGATGAGGCCTACGACATCTGGACCAAGGAAGTCGGCGTGCCGGCCGAGCGCATGGTGCGAATCGGTGACAACAAGGGCGCCCCTTACGCGTCGGACAACTTCTGGGCGATGGGCGACACCGGCCCATGCGGTCCCTGCACCGAGATTTTCTTCGACCACGGCGAGCACATCTGGGGCGGCCCGCCCGGCTCGCCGGAGGAAGATGGCGATCGCTATATCGAGATATGGAACAACGTCTTCATGCAGTTCAACCGCACGGCCGATGGCGTCATGCATCCGCTGCCGGCGCCGAGTGTCGACACCGGGATGGGCCTCGAGCGCATCAGTGCGGTCCTGCAGCACGTCAACTCGAACTATGAAATCGACCTGTTCCAGAGCCTGCTCAACGCAGCGGCGGATGCCATCGGCTGCGCCAACGAAGGTCAGGCTTCACTGAAGGTCGTCGCCGACCATATCCGCTCCTGCGGCTTCCTCATCGCCGACGGCGTGACCCCGTCCAACGAAGGCCGCGGTTACGTTCTGCGCCGCATCGTTCGCCGTGCCTGCCGTCACGGCAACAAGCTGGGCGCCAAAGGCAGCTTCTTCCACCGTATCGTCGCCGCACTCGTTGCGGAAATGGGCGATGCGTTCCCTGAACTCAAGCAGCAGCAGGCGCATATCGAGCGTGTGCTGAAGAACGAGGAAGAACAGTTCGCCAAGACCCTGGAGCAGGGCCTGAAAATCCTCGAGCAGGATCTGGCTGACCTGACCGGCAGCATCATACCCGGCGATGTGGTGTTCAAGCTGTACGACACCTACGGCTTCCCGGTCGACCTGACCGGCGACATCGCCCGCGAGCGCAATCTGACCCTCGACGAAGACGGTTTCGAACGTGAAATGCAGGCGCAGCGTGAGCGTGCGCGTTCGGCCAGTGCCTTCGGCATGGACTACAACAGCTTGGTAAAAGTGGAAGGCGAAACGCGCTTCCTCGGTTACCAGGGCACATCCGGTGCCGGTAAGGTGCTTGCGCTGTTCAAGGAAGGCATGGTTGTCGACAGCCTGAGCGCTGGCGAGGAAGGCGTCGTGGTGCTCGATCAGACGCCGTTCTATGCAGAGTCCGGCGGCCAGATTGGTGACTGTGGCTATCTGGCGGCAGAGGGCTTGCGTTTCGATGTCCGCGATACCAGCAAGGCCGGCAGCGCATTCCTGCATCACGGCATCGTCGACAGCGGCACGCTGCACGTAGGTGCGGATGTCGAGGCGACCGTCGATGCGTCCGTGCGCCAGGCCACTGCGCTCAACCATTCGGCAACCCACCTGCTGCATGCCGCGCTGCGAGAGATTCTTGGCGAGCACGTCAGCCAGAAGGGCTCGCTGGTGGACAGCCAGCGCCTGCGCTTCGACTTCAGCCACTTCGAGGCGATCAAGCCAGAGCAGCTGCGCGCGCTGGAGGATCGGGTCAACGCCGAGATTCGCCGCAACTCCGCGGTGGAGATCGAGGAAACCGATATCGATACCGCCAAGGCCAAGGGCGCGATGGCGTTGTTCGGTGAAAAGTACGGTGACTCCGTGCGGGTGCTGACCATGGGCGGTGGCTTCTCGGTCGAGTTGTGCGGCGGTACTCACGTAAACCGCACTGGCGACATCGGGCTGTTCAAGATCACCAGCGAATGCGGCGTGGCGGCTGGTGTTCGGCGGATCGAGGCGGTCACTGGTGCACCTGCATTGGCCTATCTCAATGCAGCCGAGGAACAGCTGAAAGAGGCGGCGAACCTGGTCAAGGGCAGCCGTGACAATCTGCTCGACAAGCTCGGTGGCATCCTCGAGCGCAACCGTCAGCTGGAGAAGGAACTCGAGCAGCTCAAGGCGAAGGCGGCCAGCGCAGCAGGCAACGACCTGGCGACCTCCGCCTTGGACGTGAAGGGCGTGCGCGTGCTTGCTGCGCGCCAGGACGGGCTGGACGGCAAGGCGTTGCTGGCGCTGGTCGACCAGCTGAAGAACAAGCTGGGCAGCGCCGTCATCCTCCTGGGTGGTGTTCAGGACGATAAAGTGGTGCTGGTCGCGGGCGTAACCCAGGACCTGACTGGTCGTTTGAAGGCCGGCGACCTGATGAAGCAGGCCGCGACAGCGGTTGGCGGCAAGGGGGGCGGTCGTCCGGATATGGCGCAAGGCGGCGGCAGCGAGCCGGCCAAGCTGGATGATGCGCTGGCACTGGCGGTGCCATTTACCGAGCAGGGGCTTTGATTCAGTTACCGTGCTGCGTCCCGCCGGCGCCCGTCGAGCGGGTCTGCTTGAGTCGGTGCTTGGCAGGTTTCGGGGTTGTTTGATTAATGATCGCCCTTCAGGGGCTCTAGGCGGCTAACAATGGCTTTGATCGTACAGAAGTTTGGAGGCACCTCGGTCGGCACTGTCGAGCGGATCGAGCAGGTGGCCGAGAAGGTCAAGAAGTTCCGCGACGGTGGAGACGATATCGTCGTGGTCGTCTCGGCAATGAGTGGCGAAACCAACCGCCTGATCGATCTCGCCAAGCAGATCAGTGATCAGCCGGTCGCCCGAGAGTTGGATGTGATGGTTTCCACCGGTGAGCAGGTGACCATTGCCCTGTTGGCGATGGCGCTTATCAAGCGCGGCGTACCGGCGGTGTCCTACACTGGCAATCAGGTTCGTATCCTCACCGACAGCGCCCATACCAAGGCGCGCATCCTGCAGATCGATGGCCAGCGGATCCAGCGCGACATCAAGGCTGGGCGGGTTGTTGTGGTGGCTGGCTTCCAGGGTGTGGACGAGAAGGGCAATATCACTACCTTGGGTCGTGGCGGCTCGGATACCACAGGCGTGGCGCTGGCCGCTGCGCTGAAGGCCGACGAATGCCAGATCTATACCGATGTGGATGGCGTCTATACCACCGATCCTCGGGTCGTGGCCAAGGCTCAGCGACTGGACAAGATCACCTTCGAGGAGATGCTGGAAATGGCCAGCCTCGGCTCCAAGGTGCTACAGATTCGGGCGGTTGAGTTCGCCGGTAAGTACAGCGTCCCGCTGCGCGTACTGCACAGTTTTCAGGAGGGTCCGGGTACCCTCATTACCCTTGATGAAGAGGAATCCATGGAACAGCCCATCATTTCCGGCATCGCCTTCAACCGCGACGAGGCCAAGCTGACCATCCGTGGGGTCCCGGATACGCCCGGTGTGGCGTTCAAGATCCTCGGGCCGGTCAGCGCGGCGAACGTTGAGGTGGATATGATCGTGCAGAACGTCGCGCACGATAACACCACCGACTTCACGTTCACTGTGCATCGCAACGACTACAACAATGCGTTGCAGGTATTGCAGGGCATTGCATCCGAAATGGGCGCTCGTGAGGTCATCGGCGATACGGATATCGCCAAGGTGTCGATCGTCGGCGTAGGCATGCGTTCGCATGCCGGCGTAGCCAGCCGCATGTTTGAGGCCTTGGCGAAGGAAAATATCAACATCCAGATGATTTCGACGTCGGAAATCAAAGTGTCGGTAGTGATCGAGGAGAAGTACCTCGAGCTTGCTGTGCGTGCTTTGCATACTGCGTTCGAACTTGATGCGCCCGCCGGCAATACTGCGGAATGATTCGCAGAAGGCGCGCTAGTCCGCGCCTTCTGTCGTATTGGGTCATGCGAAAAGGAACTTTAGGCTCCTGCGCGCGGGTCAATACCTGTTGAAAGGCTCTAGCTTCATGTTTTACGGACATTTTCCGTATTTATCTTTGCAGACTGTTTACTGAACTGAATCCGTTTAAGGAGAAAGGAATGCTGATTCTGACTCGCCGGGTTGGAGAAACCCTGATGGTGGGTGACGATGTGACTGTCACCGTGTTGGGTGTGAAAGGAAACCAAGTACGTATCGGCGTCAATGCGCCCAAGGAGGTGGCGGTGCATCGCGAGGAGATTTACCAACGGATCCAGAAAGAGAAGGATCAGGAACCAAGCCACTAATTTTTCTGTAATTTTCGGCTTTGCAAACGGGGCAAAGATGGGTATTATGCGCCCCGTGTTGCGGAGAGGTGGCCGAGTGGCCGAAGGCGCTCCC
>ERZ1673962.1007-NODE-1007-length-15521-cov-32.268007_pt1 | contig 15521 bp, 18 predicted proteins | sample MGYA00580188_ERZ1673962 | MGnify/ENA primary metagenome ERZ1673962 (study PRJEB41334, sample SAMN05608104) | rock metagenome | biome: terrestrial subsurface; feature: shale formation; material: shale | place: USA: Pennsylvania ... | reverse complement strand
GGTGTTCTACAACACCCGCCTGGCGCGGCTGTGGGACTCGGCCCAGGAGATGACCAAGGCCAGTGAACTGCAGGCCCGCGCCGAGAGCTACTCGCTCGGCAGCGTGCCCAGCGGCGCGCTGATCCTGACGGCTGCCGTCGACACCCAGCACAACCGCTTGGAGATGTTGGTGGTGGGCTGGGGCGAAGGGCTGGAACGCTGGATCGTCGACCACAAGGTCATCATGGGCGACCCCTCGGACGAGCGCACCTGGGCGCTGCTGGACGAACACCTGAAGACCCGTTATCGGCACACCTCCGGCGTCGAGCTGGCGATCTGCGCGGCGGCGGTCGACTCCGGCGGCCACCACACCGACGAGGTCTACCAGTTCACCCGCCTGCGCCGTTGGCGCAACGTGTTCGCGGTCAAGGGCTCCAGTCGGCCGAGCCGCCCGGTGATCGCCCAGCGCCCGTCGAAGGTCGATGTCACCTGGAAGGGCTCGACGCAGAAGGACGGCGCCGAACTCTGGATCATCGGCACCGACACCGCGAAGGACTGGATATACAACCGCTACGCCATGCACGACGGCCCCGGCGCGCTGCACTTCAGCCAGGACCTGCCCGAGGACTTCTACCAGCAGTGCGTCGCGGAACGGAAGATCGCCCGCTACATCAAGGGCCACAAGAAAACCGAGTGGGTCAAGGGCAAGGCCGAGCGCAACGAAGCGCTCGACCTGCTGGTGTACAACCTGGCCATGGCGCATTACCTCGGCCTGCACCGCAACCGCGAGCCGGAATGGTCGCGCCTGCGGCAGGCCGTCTCGCAGGGCTCGCTGTTCTCGGATAGCCCAGCCGCCAGCGACCAGCCCGCCCAGCCAGCGCCGTCGCCCACTCCCGCAAAGCCACAACCCACGCCGCCGCCAGCGCCGGTGCCGATGCCGGCACGCCGGAGCACGCGCAGCGGCTACCTATCGAGGCGCTGACATGGCTTTCACGAAGGACGACCTCGCCACGGTAGAGCGGGCCATCGCCAAGGGCGAACGCCTGGTGCGCTACCAGGACCGCACCGTGGAATACCGCGACGTGGACGAGCTGCTGCGCGCCCGCGACGAGATATCCCGGCAACTGGCCACCGCAACCGTGACGCGCCCCCGCGTGACGCGCCTGTACAGCAAGGGCAAAGGTCTATGAGCAACCGCATCCGCCTGACCCCCAAGCGCATCCGCGCAAGCTACGAAGGCGCCGCAACAGGGCGCCGCGCAGCAGGTTGGGACGCGCCCGACGGCGCCATCAACGCCATCGCGCTACCAGCCCTGCCGGCACTGCGCAAGCGCTCGCGCGCAGCGGTGCGCAACGACCCCTACGCCTACAGCGCCATCGACAAGCGCGTGTCCAGCATCATCGGCACCGGCATCACGCCCCGCGCAAGCATCGAAGACGCCGCCCTGCGCCGCGCCCTGCGCCTGCTTTGGGAAGACTGGGTAGACGAATCGGACGCCGACGGCCTCACCGACTTCTACGGCCAGCAGGCACTGATCGCCCGCATGGTCGAAGAAAGCGGCGAGTGCTTCGTGCGGCTGCGCTACCGCCGCGCCGAAGACGGCCTGGCCGTGCCGCTGCAGCTGCAGCTGCTCGCCCCGGAGCATGTGCCCATCGACAAGCACTTCAAGACCCGCAACGGCAACGAAGTGCGCGCCGGCATCGAATTCAACACCCTCGGCCAGCGCGTCGCGTACTGGATGTACGCCCGCCACCCGGGTGACCCGACCAATCCCAACACCGGCTATAACACGCTGAACCGCGTGCCAGCCAGCGACGTACTGCACATCTTCGAGCCCACCGAGGCCGGCCAGCTGCGCGGCGTGCCCCGGCTCGCTCCGGTGCTGCTGCGCCTCAAGTCGCTGGACAACTACGACGACGCGGTGCTGTTCCGGCAAGAAGTGAGCAACCTGTTCGCCGGCTTCATCACGAAGCCTGCGCGCGAAGGCCAGCAGCCGCTGGACCCGATCACCGGCCAGCCGATCACCGCTGGCGCCGATGGCGTCCCGATGGTCGGCCTCGAGCCCGGCAGCATGCAGGAGCTCATGGAAGGCGAGGAGGTGGAGTTTTCCGACCCGCCTGACGCCGGCAACACCTATGTGGACTTCATGCGCCAACAGCTGCAGGCCACGGCCGCCGGTGTCGGCCTGCCGTATGAACTTCTGACCGGCGACATGGGCGACATCAGCGACCGCGTGCTGCGTGTGCTGCTGAACGATTTCCGCCGCCGCATCGAGCAACTGCAGTTCGGCGTGTACGTGCACCAGTTGTGCCGCCCGGTGCGCGCCGCCTGGCTCGACACCGCCGTGCTCACCGGCGCCATCCAGCTGGCGGACTACACCGCCCGCCGCCGCGACTACCTGCGCACCCGCTGGATTCCGCAGGGCTGGGCCTACATTCACCCGGTGCAGGACGTCGAAGGCAAGCTCAAGGAAATCGCCGGCGGCCTCAACAGCCGCAGCGAGCACGTGCTGCGCACGGGTTACGACGCCGAGCAGATCGACGAAGAGAACGCCCAGGACAACCGCCGCGCCGCCGAACTCGGCCTCACCTACACCGCCGCCAACGCAGCCCCGGCGACCCAGAAAGAGGAAGACCAATGACCCGCCACCTTTCCACCCTGGCAGCCGCCCTGGCTCAGCTGGGCATCTGCACGCTCGCCAGCCCGCGCATCATGAACAAGGCCGGCGCAGCGCCCCAGCTGCAGACCGAACACTGGTACAGCATCCGCGCCGTCGGCGAGGCTGAGCAGAAGATCATCGAGGTATACCTCTACGGCGAGATCGGCTATTGGGGCATGACCGCATCGGACTTCATCCGCGATCTCAAGGCGCAGGATGACGGCACCTCGCCGGTGCGCGTGATGATCGACAGCGTCGGCGGCGACCTCTTCGACGGCATCGCCATCCACAACATGCTGCAGGCTCTGGGTGAGCGCTGCACGGTGCACATCGTCGGTGCCTGTTTCAGCGCCGCCAGCGTCGCCGCCTGCGGGGCGCACCGGGTGGAAATGGCCGACAACGCCCTGTTCATGGTCCACAACCCCTGGACCGTTGCCGCCGGCGACAGCGACGAGCTGCGCAAGGTCGCGGAGATGATGGACAAGGCCTTCGAGTCCATCGTCGCCAGCTACAACCGCCGCGCGCTGACGGTCGATGACGCCGAACTGCGCCGCATGATCAACGCCGAAACCTGGCTGACGCCCCCTGAGGCACTGGCGATCGGCTTCGTCGATGCCGTCACGCCCGCCGACCAGGCGAAGGCCAGCAACTGCGCCCACGGCAAGATCCTCAACCGCTACCGCAACACGCCCCAGGCCGCGCACGACCTGCTGGCCAGCGCCGAGCCCGAGCCGGAAGACGATCCCGATTCCGACCAGCCAGACGCCGCCACGCTCGCCACCGAGCTGGCTGCCGCCTGCGCGGAGCAGGGCATCAGCAACCTGGTCGGCGCCCTGATCAAGGCCAGCGGGCTGAAAAGCCGCGAAGCCATCCAGGCGCAGGTTGCGCGAGCCAAGACCATCCGCGAGCTGTGCAACCTCGCCAAGCTGCCCGGCGAGGCCGAACAGCTGATCATCGACGGCGTCGAGCCCGAAGCCGCCAAGGCCAAGCTCTACGACAAGGTCGTGGCCACCAGTGGCCAGATCAAGATCACCAATCATCCGCCCGTGGATGACACGCCGCCCGCGGCGTCGAGCAAAGCAGCAGACCCTGGCGCCATCTACGCCAGCCGTAAATCCCGAGCCTCGAAAGGAGCGCATCAATGAGCAACAAGACCGAAGGCGTACACGCCGGTGAATTCCTCCTTTCGGAGGCCAACGGCACGCGCTCGCGCGAAGAAGTCACCCTGGCGGCTACCGCCTCCAACCTGCCCGCCGGCCAGCTGCTGGGCAAGGTCACCGCGTCCGGCGAGTACGCACCCTACAGCGCGGCCGCCACCGACGGCACCGAAGCGGCCGCAGCGATCCTCTTCGCCCCGGCCGGCATTTCGACCGAAGCGCAGCGCGCCGCCGTCATCGCCCGCGACGCGGAAGTGGTGGGGCGCCTGCTCACCGGCGTCGACACCGCCGGCGAAGACGACCTGTTCGCCCTGGGCATCGTGATCCGCCCGTAACGCCACCCGGCATTCCCAAGCCCCGCATCTGCGGGGCTTCTCATTTCTAGGAGCCCACAATGGCCGACATCTCCATTTTCGAAGACGAAGCGTTTAGCGTTACGTCCCTGGTTGCCACCATCAACGAAGAGCACCCCGTCCCCGGCCAGCTCGCCGCGATGGGCCTCTTCAACGAAGAGGGCAGCATCACTACGGTCCAGCAGATCGAGAAGGACGGCGACGTGCTCGCGCTGGTCCCGTCCGCCTCCCGCGGCGCACCCGGCAGCGTGGTGATCGGCAGCAAGCGCACGCTGATCCCGTTCAACAACGTTCACCTGCCGCAGCAGTTCACCATCACCGCTGACGAGATCCAGGGCATCCGCGCCGCCGGCTCGCGCACCGAGCTGCAAGGCGTGCAGGACGTGGTCAACGCCCGCATCGAGAAGGCGCGCAAGCAGCTGGAACTCACCCACGAGTTCCAGCGCATCGGCGCAATCAAGGGCCTGATCGTCGATGCGGACGGCACCACGCCGCTGGTCGACCTGTTCCAGCGCTTCGGCATCACCCAGCAGACCCTGGCCATGGAGTTCGGCACCGCTGACGTCAGCGCCAAGGCCGGCATTGCGCTGGACATGCAGGACGACGCGCTCGGCACCGTAACTGGTACCGGCGCCATCGCCCTGTGCGGCTCGACCTTCTGGGCCAAGCTGATCGCCGACAAGTCGGTGAAAGACGTCTACCTGCAGTCCACCAAGGCCGACAGCCTGCTGGGCGACCGCCGCCAGGCGTTCACCTTCGGCGGGGTGCTGTGGGTGCGCTATCGCGGCAAGGTCGGCAGCACCGCGTTCGTCGGCGATGGTGAAGCCTACCTGGTGCCGGAAGGCGTCGAGGACCTGTTCAAGTCCATCTTCGCCCCGGCGAACTACATGGAAACGGTCAACACCCTCGGCGTACCACACTACGCCAAGCTCGACCGCCTGCCGTTCGACAAGGGCGTGATCGGCGAGGCGCAGTCCAACCCGCTGCACATCTGCACGCGCCCGCGCGCAGTCATCAAGCTGACCGTGTAACGCGCGATGGCCTTCCGCGACCTGGTCGCCGAAGCGGACGGGGCTGTATTCGCAGCCCTGTCCGACCCGGCCACGCTCGACGGCACGCCGGTGCGGGGCATGTTCGCCTCGCTCTGGCGCGAGCCTGCCATCGGCAAGCTCGGCACCGGCCTGGTGGAACCGCAGCTCACGCTGCGCAGCGCCGACGCCGCAACAGCCGCGCGTGGCTCCGTCGTCATCATCAACCTGCCGGCCCCCGATGGCGGCGAATATGAGGTGGTCAACATCGAGCCCGACGGAACAGGCCTCACGGCCCTGATCCTGCGGCCCCGGTGACGCCGCCCGGAGCTACCCATGACGGACGCCTCGGACCAAATCAGCCTCGAGCAACTGTGCGCGGCGATCACTGCCGGCATCAGCGCGGCCCTGCCCGAGGTCAAGTCCGCCGAATTCTGGCCGCAGGTCGGCCGCCGGCTCGACCTGCCCTGCGTGCTCGGCGAAGTCGCCGGGCTGCAACCCGGTACCGACCCCGGCACAGGTGAAACCGCCCTGGTCGCGCATATCCAGGCGCGTATCGTGGTGGACCCCAACGCCCTGCATGCGGACATGAAAGGGGCGCTGCTGGCCACGCGCCTTGTGCGCCTGCTGCAGAACCAGAACTGGGGCCTGCCGATCACCCTGGCCGACTTCAGCCGGGCGTCACCCGACTGGACGCACCCCGACCTGGACGGCTACCTGGTGTGGCTGGTCGAGTGGCGCCACGAATTCCACATCGGCGAAACCGAGTGGCCGTTCGAGGCGCCCACCGGCGCCGCCGACACTGCCCTGTATTTCGGCTACGACCCCGAAACCGGGCCGGGCAACGAACACCTTTACCAGCTGGCGCAGTCACCTGACGGATTCGAGCTATGACCTACGCCACCGCCGAGCACGACCGCCGCCTCGCCACCCTGATCCAGGCCGGCACCATCGAAGCGGTGGACCTGCCGAACGCCCGCTGCCGCCTGCGAGTGGGCGAGTGGGTGTCGGCCTGGATGCCCTGGCTCACCCAGGGCGCCGGCGCCGTGCGGCACTGGCGCCCGCCGTCGGTGGGCGAGCAGGCCCTGCTGTTCAGCCCCTCGGGCGAGGCCGCCAGCGGCTTCATCATCCCCGGGTTCTATTCGACTCAGGGCGGGCAGAACGACAACCGCGCCGAAATCACCGCGCAGGACTGGCCCGACGGCGCCCGGCAGGAATACGACCACGCCGCCAGCCACTACCTACTCGATGTGCCTGCGGTCGGCAGCATCACGCTGCGCTGCGGCCCGTCGACCATCCGGCTCAGCGCCGACGGCATCGATATCAACGGCCCCATCGTCAACATCAACTGACAACGGAGTTAGCCATGCCTGCAGCCGCACGCCAGGGCGACAGCTGCACAGGACACGGCTGCTGGCCGCCCCGCGCCTGCACCGCCGGCAGCCCGGACGTAATGATCAACGGCAGCCCGGCCCACCGGCAGGGCGACGCCTGGGCAGCGCACACCTGCCCATCGATTCCGGAAACCCACGCCAGCACGCTCGCCGCCGGCAGCGCAACGGTCTTCGTCAACGGCCTGCCGCTGGGCCGCATCGGCGACCCGGTCGCCTGCGGCAGCAGCATCGCGCAGGGCTCGCCAAACGTATTCGCCGGGTAGGGCACTGACATGACAATCGGCATGAATCGCCACACCGGCCAGCGCATGACCGGCCTCGAACACCTCAAGCAAAGCATCGCGGACATCCTCAGCACCCCGCGCGGCTCGCGCCGGATGCGCCCCATGTACGGCTCCGACCTGCCGCGCATGGTCGACCTGCCCGTCACCCGCGGGTGGATCTCCGCCGTGCAGGCCGAAGTCGCCGCCGCCCTGGCCTCCCGCAAGGACGCCGCCGGCCGCGAGTACGGCGAGCCACGCATCCGCCTGCGCAGCGTGAAGGTGGTTTCCATCGAAAACGGCCGCATCAGCATGACGCTGGTCGGCGAATACCTCGGCAGCACCGTCAACCTGGACCTGACCCTATGATCGACCTGTCGCTGCTCCCGCCGCCGGACGTTGTCGAGAGCCTCGATTACGAGGTGATCTACCAGGATATCGCCGACCAGTTCGCCAGCCTCTACCCCGACTTCGGCGCACTGGTCGAGTCGGACCCGGCGATCAAGCTGCTGGAACTGGCTGCTTACCGCGAGGTACAGCTGCGCGCCCGCATTAACGACGCCGCCCGCGCCGTGATGCTGGCCTACGCCGCCGGGTCCGACTTGCAGCATCTCGCCGCACCATTCGGGGTCGAGCGCCTCATGATCTCCCCCGGAGATCCAGCGGCGAGCCCGCCCGTTCCGCCGACCTACGAATCGGATGCCAGCCTTCGACGCCGCGTCCAGCTCGCGCCGGAGAGCTACACCAGCTGCGGTACTTTCGAGGCGTACCGCTTCCACGCGTTGTCGGTCGCCGGCGTCGCCGATGCCGCCGTGCTGCGCCCCGACCCCGGCGTGGTTCGGGTCGTGCTGTTGGCGGCGGAAGGCGATGGCGCACCAAGCGCCGAGCTGCTGCAGATGGCTGAAGCGCATCTTTCGGCCCGCGACCGCCGCAGCGTGAACGATGCGGTTGAAGTCGTCGCCGCCACGGTTCGCCGTTTCGATATCCGCGCGACGCTGACACTCTATCCCGGCCCCTCTGCCGGTCCGGTGCTCGAAGCGGCGCGGGCAGCCGCGCAGGCCTACGCGCAGAGCATCCACCGTCTTGGCTATGACGCAACGCTGTCCGGCATCTATGCCGCCCTGCATCAGCCCGGCGTCATGCGCGTCGCGCTGCAGGCGCCGCTGGCCGACCTGATCTGCGATGACACCCAGGCACCGCTGCTCGGCGAACTAAGCCTCAGCGTGCAGGAGGGCGCCGATGTCTAGCCTGCTGCCAGCGAACAGCACTGAACTGGAACGCGCACTGGCCGAAGCCATGAGCCTGGCCAGCCTTGACCCCGAGGCTGCGCGAGCGCTCTGGAATCCGGCGACCTGCCCGGAGCCACACCTGCCCTGGCTCGCCTGGGCGCTGTCCGTTGATGTGTGGGACGACGCGTGGCCGACCGAACGCAAGCGCGCGACTGTTGCCGGCAGCATCGCCTGGCACCGCAAAAAGGGCACACCCTGGGCTGTCGAGCAAGCCCTCGCGGGCGCCGGCTACACCGATTCGACGCTCATCGAGCACCGCCAGCTGCATCAACAGTGGCTTGCCGCCGGCGGCGGCCTGCTCGACAACGACGGAGCACTCGACGGCGGCGGCGACCTTTCGGCGCCCGCCGGTGAATTTCGCTTCACCACCCGCAGCTGGGCCGAATACGCGGTACGCCTGAATGTGGGCGAGGTCAGCTGGAGCCGCGCCCGCCAGCGCGAGGCGGTTGCGATCTGCAACGCCTACGCGCCCGCGCGCAGCCAACTGATCGCCCTGATCATCGCCGCGCTGTTCGAGTTCGATTCACGCGTCACGCTGGCCGCAATGGATGTTCGCGCCCGCGTCCGCCTGGCCGACTGCCGTCGTTTCCAGGTCGCCGGTTTCGAGACGCTCGACGGCTGCGGGCCCATTGGCGGGCAGAACGCGCCGGACTCGCTCGACGGCCAAGGCTCGCTCGACGGCGCCGGAGACCTCCGCGGCTACCGCCCCGAGGGCGAACCGCTCGACGCCGGCCAGCTGGCGATCGCCGTTCGCGGCACCGTGCGCCCCGCGGCATTCGGCTTCGGCGGCGACATCGCCGAGCCACCCGAAAGCCTCGACGACGACCCGCATTTGGATGGCCGCTTCACCGTGGCCGGCGAAACGCTCGACGGCTACGGCTCGCTCGATGGCCGCGCCGCGCTCTGGTACCCGACGCTGCAAACCCCTGACGCCATGCTCGACGGCACCACAAACCTCGGGCAGCGCCAAGGGCCGGCACTTATCCACCACAGCGGCCTGGTCCGCATCCGCCGCGGATCGTCCGTGATACAGGAGTCCATCTAGTGACATCGATCGCCATTGCCGCCACCACCGCCTACCGCGCCAAGGTCGCGCTACGCGCCGCCGAAGGCGGGCAGATGCCCCGCGCCGCCGAGCTCGGTTTCGGATCAGGCGACGCGCCCTACACGCTGAGCGACACCGCGCTTGCGGCCCAATGGCTGCGCGTGCCCACCGTCAACACCACGGCAGGCCCGGTGCTTACCGTGACCGGCGTGCTTTCAGGCACCCAGGCCGGCGCCAACACCCTGCGCGAGGTGGGCGTGTTCGATGAAGAGGGCACCCTCATGGGGCGCCGCGTATTGACCCCCAAAGAGCTCGAGCCTGAGACCCAGCTCGAATTCGAAATCATCTTCCAATACTGAGGTTCAACATGGCCAACATCACCGGCACCCCGACTTTCCAGGACCACGTCCGCCAGCTGGAGACCACCGATCCTCGTCACCCCGACACCTGGAACCCCAACTACAACGTCCTGATCAACAACGACGTCTGGCTGCGCGAGGCCGTCGAAAGCACCGGCCTGAGCATCACCGAGGTCGCTGAACGCGTGGGCTCCCTGGAAGAAACCAGCAACGTGTCCGTGCAACGCGCCGTCACGCTCGACTGGCTCTACCGCGACAACCGCATCGCCTTCGAGCTGTGGGCGCCGGGCTTCACCCTGATCGACGCCATCGACACCCCGATCCTGCAGGCCGTCAGCGGCGACGACTCGGTCGACGTGCAGAGCACCGCCCAGCTGCGCCCGGGCGAGTTCTACGTCCTGTCCGACGCCGAGGGCTCGCTGCTGATCCAGTGCGTGACCATCCTCAGCGAAAACCGCATCCGCGTGGCCAGCAACCTGACCCGCGGCTTCGCCGGCGGCGTGCTGACCCGCTGCTCGCTCGACCAGCAGGGCGCCGCCTACGCCGAGGGCGCGGTCGGCGACATCTGGCTGTCGCGCCCGGTCAACATCGGCGCCGACATCGAGGGCGGCGCGGTCATCATCCGCCGCAGCCTGAACAGCGGCGAGGCCCGCCTGTACTTCCGCGACCAGTACCACGCCGCGTGGACCGAGCGCGTCTGGTCGGTGCGCCGCCAGGGTGGCGACATCCCCGCCGGCTTCGCCGACTACGAGTACATCCTGCCGATGCGCGGCGACGGCTCCCTGCGCCTCGACATCGAGGGCGAGCCGATAGTCGTCCGTCACATCGTCGCGATCTCCGCGGCCACCGGCCTCGGCGGCTTCACCAACCCAGCAATGCGGCCAAGCGCCCCGGCGATAAGCTCTCCCGCGAACGGCGCCACCGGCATCTTCGAGCGCCCGACCCTGGCGATTGGCAGCTACGCCAGCCCGGGTGGCACCCCCCAGGCGGGACTGCAATTCCAGCTGTCGACCGGCGCGACCTTTACCACTATCACCCATGACTCCGGCGCGCTCCCTGCCGGCCTGTCGTACACGTTGCCCGCCGGCATTCTCAACACCGGCACGCAATACCACGTTCGCGGTCGCGTGCAGGACGCCTCCGGCCTCTGGTCTGACTGGTCCGCGGCAAGCAGCTTCACCACTGCTGCGAGCTTCGCCTACGTCGCAGCACCGGCACTGGTCGCCCCGGCCAACAACGCAACCGACATCGGTGAAACCCCAACCCTGCAGACCGGCGCCTTCGCCGTTGTCGGCGCCACCGATACCCACGCCGCCACCCAGTGGCAAGTCCGCACCTCGACAGGGACGTGGGAAGCCCCATTGTGGGATTCAGGCGAAGACGTGACCAACAGGCTGTCCCGCACGCTGCCGGCCGGCGTGCTGCAGGCAGGCCAGAACGCCTACTACCTGCGCGCCCGGCACAAGGGCAGCAGCCGCGGTTGGTCCGAGTACTCGAGCGAGGTGAAGATCACCACCAAGCAGGCCTTCGCCAACGTCGCCGGCGTGGCGCTGATCACCACCGGCGGGAATGGCGGCACCTGGGCCTATGTGGATGCTGACGGCGCCACTGTCACGGCCCCAGGGACGTCTTACTTCAACGCCCACCCGGTGTTCGGCGGCATCCAGGACGTCACCATCGACGGCCAGGCGATGGTGCGCATCCCGAAGTTCTACATCCGCCGCGCCACCATCGCGGCTGGCGCGAACGCGGGCAAGGAAGCCTGGTGGGTGTCGGACCAGCCGGTCTCGGGCTACCGCCTGCACCCGGCGTTCCGCAACGCCGGCGCGGACTTGGATCAGATCTACATCGGCAAGTACCAGGCCAGCCTGCAGAGCAGCAAGCTCGCCTCGGTCGCCGGCGTGCTGCCGGCCGTCAGCCGCTCGCTGACGCAGTTCATCGCCGATGCAAACGCCCGCAACGTCAGCGGCGTGACCGGCTTCATGCTCTGGAGCGCCTTCCACTGGTCAGCCATCCAGTGGCTGTACCTGGTCGAAAACGCAACCATGGACAGCCAGACCAAGACCGGGCAAGGGCGCGTCAACGCATCCGCCGCCGCCAACGTCGACGCAACGGATGTGGCGCAGGCGAGCTACCGGGGCATCGTCGGCCTGTGGGGCAACGTCTGGCAGTGGATGGACGGCCTCAAGACGGTCAGCGGCGTGGTCAACCTCTGGGATCAGAACGGCAACAAGGGCTGGGTCAGCACCAAGACCCGCGCCGCCGCATCCGGCACGATCTACCCGACCACCTTCATGGATGGCACTGGCACCGGCTGGGACCTCGAGGATGTGTTCATCGGCGACACCGGCCCCACCAGCAACAGCAACGCCACCGCGCCGGACTACCAGTACATCACCAATACCGGCGAGTATTTCCCGATCGTCGGCGGCTATTGGAGCAGCGCGGCGGATGCGGGGCTGTGGGCCCTCGACGTCGGCTACTCGGCGTCGAACTCCTACAGCAGCTTCGGTGCTCGTCTCGCGAAGGTGTGATGTGTCAGGCCTCTTGAGTCATGAGGAGGCGGGCGAAAGCCCGCCGTCTGGCGCAGCCATCCACTACGCCCAGCTGCTCGCGCGGCTGGAAGAGCTGGAGGGCTACAGTCATGTCGTGCTCCATCAGTTCCCCAAGCTAGAACGCCACTTGTTGTGCGCGGAAATTCGGCAATCGCTTAACCGCATCCAGCGGCTAGCGATCACCGCGTGGAAGCGCTACCACAAGCAAAGCACCCTCAAGGATCTCGACATCGAGATTGAGGTGCTTCGCGGATGGATTCGCAAAAGCCTGCGCCTGCAGTACATCAACGCCCACCGCTATCAGGTCTGGTCCGAGCATGTCGGCCAGATCGGGAGGATGGTGGGCGGGTGGCTGAAGGCCACGCACAGGTGAGACACAGGGGCAGCCGCTTTATTAGCGAGTATTTCCCGATCGTCGGCGGCAATTGGAACAACGCGGCGAATGCGGGGCTGTGGAACCTCAACGTCAACAACTCGGCGTCGAACTCCAACAGCAACATCGGTGCTCGTCTCGCGAACGACTGACACGGCCAGAAGCTGGCAGCCCACGGGCTGCCTTCCAGCGCCTTTCCTTCGGGGCGGCTGTCCCGGCGCTTTGCGCCAAAGATATACCGCCGGCGGCGACCAGTAGCGCCACCAGGGCCGAACGTGGCCGCCGGTACCATTAAGGAGAAAGCGTGCCCATTACGCACACGAACCTGTTCGAACAGATTGTTGATTTCGACAACCTGGTTGCTGCCTATTTCGACGCCCGGCGCGGCAAGCGCTACCGCCGCGAGGTTTCGCTGTTCTCAATCAATCTCGAGGAGAACCTGCTCAACATCCACAACCATTTGGTATGGGGTAGTTGGCGCCCCGGCCGCGCCCGCGAGTTCAGGGTGATGGAGCCCAAGCAGCGCGACATCCAGGCGCCGCCGTTCTGCGACCGCATCGTGCATCACGCGCTGGTCCGGGTAGTGGAGCCGCTGTTCGAGCGCCGCTTTATCCATCACAGCTACGCCTGCCGCGCCGGCAAGGGCTCTCAGCGCGCCTGCCGTGCGGTGCAACGGATGATCCGGTCGGCGCAGCGAGAAAGCCCGAAGCCTTACGTGATCAAGGCCGACATCAAGAGCTACTTCGCAAGCATCGAGCACGACATTCTGTTCGCCGCCATCCGGCGCGTGATCAGCTGCCCGCGCACGCTCGCGCTGTGGCGAACCATAGCCCGGGCATATGGCCACGAACACGGCACCGGCCTGCCGGTGGGCGCGCTGACCAGCCAGCTTTCGGCGAACGTCATGCTTGACCAGCTGGACCACCACATCACTGATCGCTGCGGAGTAGGGCGGTACGTGCGCTACATGGATGACACCGTAGTGGTGCTGCCCAGCAAGTCGGCCGCACAGGCCGTGCTTGCCGCCATGGCCGATGAGGTCGTGCGCCTAGGCCTGCGCCTGAACCCGAAGACCGGCATCCTGCCCGCGCTGGCTGGCGTCGATTTCGCGGGGTACCGGACCTGGGCGACGCACATGCTGCCGCGCAAACGCAACATCAAACGAGCCCGCCGGATGCTCTGCCGCACCCGTCACCAGTACGCAGCGGGGCGCATCAGCATCGCCGATGCCCGCACGCGGCTCATGAGTTACCTGGCCTACGCCAAGCACTGCAATGCCCACAACACCACCGCTGCAATCCTGAACGAATTCGCCCTGACCCGGAGCTGAGTCATGACCCCGACTATCGAAAACCACACCCTGACCATTGGCGCCCACAGCGAATCGCTGCCGCATCTGCCGCAGGCTGCGCGCGTGCATGTGTGGGCAGTGCCGGCCGAGTACCGCGCGAGCGGCTACTTCGTCAGCGTCCAGGCCCACGGCCAGCCGCAGGAGCTGCCCGCCTGCGATGCCGCTGCAGCCGAATTGCTTGCCACGCTGGACCTGCCCGCCAGCGAAGCGGCGCAGCTCGACGCCGCCCGCGCCGAACGCGCAGCAGCGGCCCGCATCGATGCAGACCAGCTGCTGGCCACGCTGTCTGTCAGCTACCCGGAACGCGAGGTGAGCTCGTGGCCGCAGCAGGTCAAGGACGCCGAAGCCATCCAGGCCGACGAGACCGCCACCACGCCACTGCTTGACGCCCTGGCGTCTGCACGCGGCATCGACCGCGTCGACCTCGCCGCGCGAGTGCTCACCAAAGCCGACGCCTACGCCCAGGCCAGCGGCGTCATCATCGGCGCGCGCCAGCGCATCGAAGACCTGCTCGAGGCTGCACAGGACGCCGACGCCGTCGGCGCGATCCCGGCGCTGCGCGAGCTGCTCGCAGGGGCGCCGGCGTGAAACAGCTGCTGATCGCCATCGACCAAGTAGCCAACACCGTCGTCTGGATCAAGGGCGACGGCTTCGGCTACGCCGACGAAACCCTGAGCGCCCGCGCCTGGCGCCTGCGCGCCCAGTCCAACGCCTGGCGCCGCATCGACCGGCTGTTTTTTTGGGACCGCGACCACTGCCGCACGTCATACGAGGCCGAGCGGCAGCGCCGGCACCTGCCGGCCGAGTACCGCGTCGGCTGAGCGTAACGATTCGCCCCAAACACCCGCCCCGGCGGGTTTTTTATTGCCCGTCATAAAGGAGGCCACATGGCCCAGACATCGTTTTTCCATGGCGTCACCGTCACGCTGGTCGACACCGGCCCGCGCCCGATCGCCATCCCGACCAGCTCCATCATCGGTCTTGTGGGTCTGTTCACGGCCGGCGCTGGCCTGCGCAGCGCGAACGACCCGGTGCTGCTGACCAGCTACCGCGAAGCGGTTGCCGCGTTCGGCGCCGATGCGCCCATCACCCAGGCGGCCCGGGCGATCTACGAGCAGTCCAGCGCGGTGATCGTGGCGGTGGGCATCGAGGCCGGCATCGATGACGCCGCGACCACCAGCGCCATCATCGGCGGCATCGACGAAACCGGTGCCCGCACCGGCCTGCAGGCCCTGCTGGACGGCAAGTCGCGCTACAACGCGCAGCCCCGCCTGCTGATCGCCCCAGGCCACTCCAGCACTCAGGCGGTCGCGACTGCAATGGACGGCATCGCCGCCAAGCTCAAGGCCATCGCCATCGTCGACGGCCCCAACACGGACGACGAAGCGGCCATCGCCTATGCCGGCAATTTCGGCAGCAAGCGCATCTACATGGTCGACCCGGGCGTCAAGTTCTGGGACACCACTGCCAACGGCGAGGCGCATGCCCCGGCGTCCGCGTATGTCGCCGGCCTGTTCGCGCAGACCGACGCACGCTACGGTTTCTGGGCGAGCCCGTCGAACAAGGAAATCACCGGTATCGTCGGCACTGCCCGCCCGATCGAGTTCCTCGATGGCGACGACACCTGCCGCGCCAACCTGCTCAACGCCGCGAACATCGCGACGGTGATCCGCGACGGCGGCTTCCGCCTGTGGGGCAACCGCACGCTGAGCGCGGACC
>ERZ1673962.1006-NODE-1006-length-15543-cov-44.257942_pt1 | contig 15543 bp, 14 predicted proteins | sample MGYA00580188_ERZ1673962 | MGnify/ENA primary metagenome ERZ1673962 (study PRJEB41334, sample SAMN05608104) | rock metagenome | biome: terrestrial subsurface; feature: shale formation; material: shale | place: USA: Pennsylvania ... | reverse complement strand
GGACTGACCGACCGGCAGGCGCGGTAGATTGCGGCGATAGGGATTTTCCATTGCCGATCAGACGCATACGATTGGAGTGTTCCCCGCAGGCGCGGGGATGAACCGGCCGCGAGTCAGTCGTCGTGGATGACGAGAACGTGTTCCCCGCAGGCGCGGGGATGAACCGCAGGCGACCCTAAATCGCAGTGGGTTGAAATGGTGTTCCCCGCAGGCGCGGGGATGAACCGATCGACGTAAACCCAGCCAGCCGCCAGATGATGTGTTCCCCGCAGGCGCGGGGATGAACCGTCGCTTCCAGTCGTTGAGGCGCACGCTGGAGCGTGTTCCCCGCAGGCGCGGGGATGAACCGCTGATGACCTCGGGAGCGATCGGCAGGTTTTGGTGTTCCCCGCAGGCGCGGGGATGAACCGCGGCGGGCCTGCTGGCGGCGGAACTCGGAAACGTGTTCCCCGCAGGCGCGGGGATGAACCGGTCGCTGCCTGTCGACGATCGTCTGCAAGAGCGTGTTCCCCGCAGGCGCGGGGATGAACCGTGGGCGTCCTGGAACGGGTTGTATTCGGGCTCGTGTTCCCCGCAGGCGCGGGGATGAACCAGGACGCCGCCGCATGACCACCTCTGCCACCCAAGTGTTCCCCGCAGGCGCGGGGATGAACCGCGCGTTTCGCGCTCGATGCGCCGCCACTCGTTGTGTTCCCCGCAGGCGCGGGGATGAACCGCAGTGCGAATGCCGCTGCTGCCACGCGTGGATCGTGTTCCCCGCAGGCGCGGGGATGAACCGCCGAGTGCGGCGGCGCAGAACTCGCTGCAGAAGTGTTCCCCGCAGGCGCGGGGATGAACCGATCGCCATGGCCGACTTCGTCTACAACGTCGGGTGTTCCCCGCAGGCGCGGGGATGAACCGGCGGATAGCGATCACGTCCCCGATGCGCTGGCCTGTTCCCCGCAGGCGCGGGGATGAACCGCCATGGGACGCTGCCTACTACCTCTACGGCTGGTGTTCCCCGCAGGCGCGGGGATGAACCGGCTTGGAATGCTCGCCTCCGCTCTGGCGTGAAGTGTTCCCCGCAGGCGCGGGGATGAACCGCTGACGGGCTTAAGTCACGAGTTTCCTGGGCATACATGAAAACTTTACCTGTCCGCACGTCCAGTATTCCGCCATGGCGCGGCAAGCCGTTAGGCTGCGATATCAAATGGCTACCTTAGGTCTTGCCAGCAAACGGTGAGACACGCTTTCAGGGAGATAGAAAGTGACGGTCCCATCTTTCTTTGCTTATTGGGGAAAGGCATCCGCGCAGGGTGAGAGTGGCGAGCGCTTTCACCTTTTGCCTTTTCATTCCCTTGATGTGGCGGCCTGCGGCCAGACTCTGATTAAGCTGCCGCATTTTTCCCTGCAGCCTTTGGCTCGTGAGCTGGGCTGGCCGCTGAGCCAGGTCGAATCGCTGTTCGTGCTGTTCCTGGCACTGCATGACCTGGGTAAGTTCGCCCGATCCTTCCAAGGGCTAGTTACCGACCTTTCCCCCGATTTAGTTCCGGCAGACCGTGACAAGCTCTATACGAAGCGACACGACACCTTGGGCTGGATGCTCTGGTGCGAGGATTTTGCGAGCGAATCAGAGACTGCGTTCTTGCCAGATGCCTCTCATGAGTTCTGGGGTGTTTGGCTACGTGCAGTGGTCGGTCATCACGGCAAGCCTCCGCAGGAGCATGAGTCAGGTGGCCTGATCGCGTTCGACGCGAGCGAACACTTTCTGCGCTCGGACCGGCGCGCTGCACACGCCTTCGTTGACGAGCTCGCGAGCTGGCTGTGCCCGAGAGAAATCCCGCCCCCCGAACGTAAACAACTGGTGGTGTTGAAGCGGCACGCCTGGCGGCTGGCAGGCTTGGCGGTCCTCGCGGATTGGTTGGGCTCCAATCAGGTGCACTTCCCCTACCGAAGCGGCCCGACGGTCCTGACTGACTACTGGCTGCATGCCCAGCAACAGGCGCGGGAGGCTGTAACCTCTGCTGGGCTGGAGTGGCACGCAATTCGCCACTGGCCCCATCCGCAGCAACTGTTCGATTACCTCACCGATCCGACCCCATTGCAGCAGTACGCCGCTACGGTCGAGCTAGAAGGCGGGCCTCAGCTGTTCCTGTTGGAAGACGTGACGGGCGCGGGAAAGACCGAGGCTGCACTGATCCTCAGTCAGCGCCTCATGCAGAACGGTTTGGCGCACGGCCTGTATTTCGCGCTGCCGAGCATGGCCACCGCCAACCAGATGTACCAGCGGGTCGGCAGTATCTACCGGCGCCTTTATGCTCCAGGCGCGCTTCCATCGCTCGTTCTGTCCCATGGGGCCCGGCAACTGGTCGAAGGCTATCGGCAAAGCGTGTTGCATGCTTCCGACCAACCGGACGACGGCCGCTATAAGTCAGATGAAGGAACGGCCAGCGCGCAATGCAATGCATGGCTTGCCGACAACCGCAAGAAGGCTTTGCTGGCCGATGTGGGTGTCGGCACGCTCGATCAGGCGCTGCTGGCCGTCTTGCCCGCTCGGCACCAATCGCTGCGGCTCCTGGGCCTGGCGGGCAAGGTCTTGCTGGTCGACGAGGTGCACGCCTACGACCCGTACATGTTGTCGCTACTAAAAAATCTGTTGATTGCTCATGCCCGTCAGTGTGGCAGCGTGATCCTGCTCTCGGCGACGCTGCCGCTCGATGTTCGGAACCAGTTGCTGCAAGCCTATCGTTCAGGGCTGGGATGCGGCGACGGAGAAGATCTGGGCGACGCGCGTTATCCATTGGCCGTGCAGGCCGGCCAGAAGTTGCACAGCTACGCCTGCGCAACGCGGCCCCAGGTGCGTCGGAAAGTTCAGGTCAGTGCATTGCATGACGAGGAATCGGTACTGGCTCTCATCGCTGAGCAAGCGCGGGCGGGCCGCTGCATTGCCTGGATTCGCAACACCGTGAGCGATGCGCGCCGTGCGCACGCCCTGCTGACCGAACGGATGCAGGCTTCGGACGTGATGCTGTTCCACAGCCGCTACGCGATGGGCGATCGCCTGGATATCGAAAACGCCGTGCTGGCCCGTTTCGGCAAGCACTCGTCGGCTGCGCAGCGCAAAGGCAGAGTGCTGGTCGGCACCCAAGTGCTTGAGCAGAGTCTCGATTTCGACGTCGATCTGATGGTGTCCGATCTCGCCCCCATTGATCTCGTGATTCAACGTGCCGGGCGTTTGCAGCGGCACGCACGGCAGGCTAATGGCGATCCGGCGGCCGACGGTGTCGAGCAACGTGCCGCGCCGATGCTGTATCTGCTGACACCTGAACCCGTCGATGAACCGAAGGCCGATTGGTACGCCTCGATGTTTCCCAAGGGCTGCTTCGTCTATCCGGACGCCGGAAAGCTATGGCTCGGCGCACGAGCGTTGTTGGCGGCCGGCCACCTCGTCACGCCGGGCGAAGCGGGGCAGGCCGGTGCTGTGCGGGAGTTGGTCGAGGCGGTGTATGGCGTGGATGAACAGTCCGTGCCCGAGGCGCTGCAAAAGTCCAGTCGGGATCAGATTGGCGAAGGCATGGCGATGCAAAGCCAGGCGCACTTCAACGCCTTGAAGCTGGACATGGGGTACTGCATCGACAGCAGTGCGCGCTGGTATGAGGACAATCAAGTGCCAACCCGGCTTGGCGATGAAACCCAGACGCTTTATCTCGCCCTCTGGCGTGACGGAGAGTTGCAGCCGCTGTGCGACTCCGGGTTGTACTGCTGGGAGCGCTCGGCCGTAAACGTCCGGGCGGAGCAGGCGCGTGCGCTGGCTCCGGATTGGCAGCAGCGCTTCGGTGGCGCGGTGGAGCGTCTGCGAAAGGGCTACAGGTTGCTCGAGGAGCCGGCATTCGTCGTACCGCTTGCCGCGGAGGATGGAGAGCTGGTGGCGAAGATCCACGATGCCCGCGGTCGGCTGGTTGAGATGCGCTATGACCGGGCGAGTGGGTTGAGTTGGTGAATGTTCGGCGCTCTGTCGGGGCGGCGACGAATACCGTGTCCGTTTTTAATGCTCTGTAACGCGCGGTGTTGATGACGGACAAGCGCCTCACTGGATTTGTAGGGCCTTATTGCACGGTTGCGTTAATACGGACAGAAATGGCCAAGGGAGGGGGTATGGATTTACTCGAAGAGGTGTGGCTGGTTGGGCAAGGGCCGCTTGGCGAGCGAGGTGAGCTTTCCCCATTGCAGATTGCCGATCCGGCCTGGGCTGATCTCGCTACACCTAGGCCGGACTTTCGCGGCGCGCTGTATCAGTTCCTGATCGGCTTGCTGCAAACCGCCTATGCACCGCAAGACCTGCAGGAATGGCGCGATCGCTACGCAAATCCGCCAAGCCGGGATGAGCTGGAAGCCGCGTTTGGACCCTATCGCCATGCCTTTTTGCTGGAAAACGATGGCCCGGCGTTCATGCAGGATCTTGCCCTGCCGGACGAAGCCAATCAGCTGCCGGTGCTGGAGCTGCTGATCGATGCGGGGTCGTCCAGCAACCTGTACTTCAACAAGCCGGCAGCCGATCACGGGCTATGCGAGCACTGCTTCGCTCAGGCCGTGTTGACCCTCCAACTGAACGCACCGGCCGGTGGCCGCGGCGTGCGTACCTCGCTTCGCGGTGGCGGCCCGCTGACTACCTTGCTGCGTCCGGCGGATGAGCAGGCCAGTCTCTGGCAAAAACTCTGGCTGAACGTGATACCGCAGGACGCGCTCGGTTACCCGCCCATCACATCCCTGAGCGATGTGCTGCCTTGGCTGGCACCGACGCGTACCAGCGATGACAAGGGCGGGACGGATACGCCACCCGAGTCGGTCCATCCGCTGCAGGCGTACTGGGGCATGCCGCGTCGGATCCGGTTAGATCAGTCCACGGTAGGTCAGGGCGACTGCGCGATATGCGCTGCCAAGGATGTGCGGCTGATCCATCACTACCGAACCCGGCATGGGGGCACCAACTACACGGGCAATTGGATGCATCCGTTGACGCCCTATCACCTCGACGCAAAGGGCGAGAAGCCGCCGATTTCCTGCAAAGGACATCAGGCAGGACGGGGTTATCGCGATTGGTTGGGGTTGGTGCTGGGCAACGAAGACCACCAGCCGGATGCGGCGCTTGCGGTTTCCCGTTTTAACGCCCGGCCTGGCATGCCGCGGGTGCGCCTGTGGTGCTTCGGCTTCTCAATGTCGAACATGAAGGCGCTCTGCTGGTACGACAGCATGTTGCCGGTGCATTCCATTGGTACAGATGTGCTGCGCGACTTCACCAAGAGCGTCAAGCGGCTGCTCGACTCCGCCGAGTCGATGGCGAGCGCGCTGCACAAGCAAGTCAAGGCTGCCTGGTTTCGTCGCCCAGGCGATACCGGTAGCGAGCCTGCGGTGCTGCAAAGCTTCTGGCAGGCCACCGAACCCACCTTCTATCACCTGCTGAACGAGCTTGCCGCGCTGGACTTCGAAGGCGACAGGAAAGTCGTTCCTGTGTACCGCCGCTGGTTGCGAGACACCCGGCAACAGGTGCTGGCGTTATTCGATCATTGGGTGCTCAGCGGCCCGCTCGAGGATCAGGACATGCAGCGCATCGTGAAAGCGCGCACCGACCTTGCCAAGGAGCTCAATGCAGGCAAGGCCATGAAGCCGCTATGGGAAATCGTCAACCGGTATGACAGGGAGCCGGCATGAGGCCAAGAAAGCTGAAGTTGAATGACGCGCAGCAGCATTGGGTGCGCGACTGGTGGCGCGCGTTGCAACCCCGAGGCGAAGGCGACGCACCCTTGCCAGGTCCGCTCTGGACGATGGGGCGTGGCGAGCGTGCCCAATTGCGCCGGTGCGCGGATGTGGACGAATTGCTTGGGCATGCCTCCACGCTGCTGTTAGCTGAACGTCTGATCGCCTTGGACGAGGGCGGCTGCTTGCCCGATGAGCCTTACAGCTATGAACGGCTGGCTTGGATCGCTGGTGTGCTGGCGATGGTCAAGAATGACGCCCGCGACGGCAAGAGCCTGGCGTGGCGCCTTGGTCATGGCTCCGGGCACGATCGGCCGAAGATGAGTGAGTTGCGCTTCAAAGCGATGCAGCGCAGCCCTGGCGTACCCGACCTTTTTCGCCACTGGCGCAGGGCCGTGCAGCTGGCCGATCGCGACGTGGACGTGGCGAGGCTGGCCGACGATCTGCTCAGCTGGCAGATCGAGCTGGGGCACTCGACTGTTCGCGCCAGCGATGGCGTCAAGTTTCGCTGGGCCTGCGATTACTACCTGAGCGCCCGGGATCGGGCTGCCATCGATCAAACCGAATCCAACAAGGAGATTGCTCAATGACCCGATTCGTCCAACTGCACCTGCTCACCTCCTATCCGCCTTCCAACCTCAACCGCGATGACTTGGGCAATCCGAAAACCGCGCGTCTGGGTGGCGTCGAACGGCTGCGGGTTTCTTCGCAAAGCCTCAAGCGCGCCTGGCGCACCTCAGAGCTGTTTCAACAGGCCTTGGCCGGCAATATCGGGACGCGAACCAAGCGGCTAGGGGTGGAAGCATTCGATGCGCTGATTGCCGCAGGTGTCGGCGAGAAGCAGGCGAAGGAATGGGCCGGACAGATGGCCAAGGTCTACGGGGCGGTGAAGAAGGACAACCCGCTGGAGATCGAGCAACTGGTCCACATTGCACCGCAGGAGCGGGCTACGCTCGATGCGCTGGTTGCTACCCTGGCGCGGGAAAAGCGCGGCCCCAGCGATGAAGAGCTCGATGCGCTGCTGCATGCCCAGACTGCAGTGGACATCGCCATGTTCGGCCGCATGCTCGCCGCGAAAACCGAGTTCAACGGCGAGGCGGCCGTGCAGGTGGCCCATGCCATCGGCGTGCATGCCTCGGCCGTCGAGGATGACTATTTCACCGCCGTTGACGACCTCAACAGCACTGACCCAGGTGCCGCGCATATCGGTGAGTCCGGTTTCGCCGCCGCTGTCTTTTATCAATACCTGTGTATCGACCGGGACCTCCTGAAGAGAAATCTCGGCGGCGACGAGGCACTGACGCAAAAGGCGCTGCGGGCCCTCGCCCAGGCGGCCCTGACCGTTGGACCCAACGGCAAACAAAACAGCTTCGCCAGCCGGGCTTATGCCCATTTCGGCCTGGCGGAGAAAGGCAGCCAACAGCCGCGTTCGCTTTCGCTCGCGTTCGTCAAGCCGGTCAGCGGAGGCGATTACGCCAGCGAAGCGGTGACGGTGCTCGAGCGCGTGCGTGCCAACATGGACAAGGTCTACGGCGCCTGTGCCGACAGCCACAACCAGTTCAACGTGCTGGCCGGGGAGGGTTCGGTCGCTGACTTCCTCGATTTCGTCGCAGCGGAGTGAACATGGCGGACTATCTGCTGTTGCGTCTGTACGGCCCGTTGGCGAGCTGGGGCGAAATTGCGGTGGGCGAGTCGCGGCACTCGGCGGTGCATCCGTCGCGCTCCGCCTTGCTGGGCCTGCTCGGCGCGGCGTTAGGCATCGAGCGTACCGACGAGGCCGGTCAGCGCGCGTTGATCGAGGGTTACCGTTTCGGGATCAGGCTCGAATGTACCGGATCGCCAATGCGCGACTATCACACGGTCCAGGTCGGCGTCCCGCCGCGCAAGTTCCGCTTTCGCTCGCGGCGTCAGGAGCTGTCCGCGGCCAAGGTCGAGACCATTCTTTCGGCTCGGGAGTACCGCTGCGACAGCCTCGCGCTGGTGGCAGTGGAAGCCTTGCCGAGCGCGCCCGTCGATCTCGATGCCCTCGCTCAAGCGCTGCGTGAGCCGAGCTTTTCCCTCTATCTCGGGCGCAAATCCTGCCCTTTGGCATTGCCGCTGCTACCACGAAAGGTAGCGGCCGCCAGTGTGCGTGAGGCGCTGGATACCGCGGAGTTTCCGTCGCTTCTGGGGCTGCTGGATCAGGATGCCGCGCAGGTCTGGCCGTCCCGGCAAGACCGGCAATATCTCCGCCCCGGGCAGATTCGCTATTACTGGGAGGACGGCATGGAGGCAGGAATGAAAGCCAGCTTCGACAGTTGGCGGCACGACCAGCCGCTGTCGCGCAGCCGCTGGCAATTCGCCCCGCGGCGTGAATGGGTGGCCTTGAGCGGAGGAGAGCAGGGATGACTCATTATTTTTCCTGTGCGCGATTGCTCGCCACGCCGCGCCAGGATGATTGGCTGCGTGATCTGGCTCGCCATGGCGAACCCTATCGCGACCATGCCCTGATCTGGCGTTTGTTTCCCGGCGATGGAATGCCGCGCGATTTCGTTTTTCGGCATCTTGAGGATGAGCGCAGCTTCTATGTGGTCTCGGCCCGCCCACCTGTTCCGAACTCCGACCTGTTTCAAGTGCAGACCAAGCCCTATGCACCACTGCTGGAATGTGGCGAGTGGGTGCGCTTCGACCTGCGCGCCAATCCCACGATCAGTGTTCGTCGTGAAGACGGACGTTCCCGGCGACATGATGTGCTGATGCATGCCAAGCGCAGCGTGCCCTCTGACCAGCGTGATCAGTTGGCTCAGGTGCTCGAGACGGCAGGCAAGGATTGGCTATTGGCACGTGCCGAACAGTGGGGATTGGCGGTGCGCGAAAACAGCGTTCTGCAGAGCGGCTACCGCCAGCAGCGGCTTCGGCGAAAAGGCAAAGGCATCGAGTACTCCAGCCTGGATTACCAGGGCATGGCCAAGGTGATCGATCCGGACCGACTGACCAAGGCGCTGCTCGAAGGGGTTGGACACAGCAAAGGGTTCGGCTGCGGCTTGTTGCTTGTCAGGCGGGTCTAACAACCTATATCAGGGAAGAATTCATGAAAGCCAAACTCCAGGTGCTCGACCAGCAGATCGGCACCACAACCAAGGACGGCATCGAGTACATCAACATCACCGACATTGCCCGCTTCAAGAACAATGAGCGGACGGACATCATCATCGGTAACTGGCTGCGTAATCGAAATACCGTCGAGTTCCTCGGCATCTGGGAGCAACTCAACAATCCAGCGTTTAAACCCATCGAATTCGATGGGTTTAGAAAACAGGCCGGCCTCAACAGCTTCACCCTCACGCCCAAGCAATGGATCGAGCAGACCGGCGCCATCGGGCTGATCTCCCGGGCCGGGCGCTACGGTGGCACCTTCGCCCAGAAGGACATCGCCTTCGAGTTCGCCAGCTGGATCTCGGTGGAGTTCAAGCTCTACCTCATCAAGGAGTTCCAGCGGCTAAAGGAGCAGGAGTTCCAGCAGCTGGGCTGGGATATCCGGCGCAACCTGGCCAAGGTCAATTACCTGATCCACACCGATGCCATTCGGGAAAACCTGATCCCGGACACCCTGATGCCACAGCAGACCAGCCAGGTCTACGCCAGCGAGGCGGACCTGCTCAACGTGGCGCTGTTCGGCGTCACCGCGCGTGAGTGGCGGGACGCCAACCCGGCGCTCAAGGGCAACATCCGCGACCACGCCAATGTGCATCAGCTGGTTTGCCTGGCCAACCTGGAGTCAATGAATGCGCATTTCATCGAGCAGGGCCTGAGCCAGGCCGAGCGGCTCAAGAGGTTGAACGAACTCGCCATCCGGCAGATGCGTGTCCTGGTTGCGCGGTTGTCAGCAGGCGAGGTCGAGTGACATGGCTTCGACCCTGTTGCCCCCGCTCAAGCCGCTGCCCATGAAGGACCGCATCTCCATGGTGTTCGTTTACTACGGGCAAATCGACGTGCTCGATGGGGCCTTCGTGGTGATCGACAAGAACGGCGTGCGCAAGCACATACCGGTTGGCTCGGTGGCCTGCATCATGCTCGAACCGGGCACGCGCATCTCCCACGCGGCGGTGAATCTGGCGGCGACCGTCGGTACCTTGCTGGTCTGGGTCGGCGAATCAGGCGTGCGACTGTACTCCAGCGGTCAACCCGGTGGTGCGCGGGCCGATCGTCTGCTCTACCAGGCCAAGCTGGCGCTGGATGACGACCTGCGGCTCAAGGTGGTACGCAAGATGTACGAGGTGCGCTTCGGCGAACCGGCGCCCGCCAGGCGTAGTGTCGAGCAGTTGCGCGGCATCGAGGGTGCGCGGGTGCGTGGCACCTACAAGCTGCTGGCGCAGCAGTACAAGGTGAACTGGCATGCGCGCAACTATGACCGCAACCAGTGGGACGCCGCCGATATACCCAACCGTTGCCTATCCGCCGCTACTGCCTGCTTGTATGGCATCACCGAAGCAGCAGTGCTGGCCGCAGGCTATGCGCCTGCGGTGGGCTTCATTCATACCGGCAAGCCGCTGTCGTTCGTCTACGACATTGCCGACCTGTTCAAATTTGAAACCGTGGTGCCATTGGCTTTTCGCATCGCCGCCAAGTCACCGGCTGAGCCTGAACGAGAGGTGCGGATTGCATGCCGCGACCTGTTCCGCTCGGACAAACTGCTCGGGCGCATCATCCCGCTGATCGAGGAAGTACTCGCCGCTGGGGGCATCAACCCGCCCGAAGCGCCGCCAGAATCCGTTCCGCCGGCCATTCCCAATCCGGACAGCCACGGCGACGTCGGCCACAGGGCGAAGTAATGACCTTTCTCGTCGTCGTTACCGAAAACGTACCGCCGCGCCTGCGCGGGCGGCTGGCGATCTGGCTGCTGGAAGTTCGGGCAGGTGTCTACATCGGCGATGTCTCGAAGCGCACCCGCGAGATGATCTGGCAGCACCTCGAAGCCGGATTCGAGGACGGCAATGTCGTCATGGCCTGGGCCAGCAAGAGCGAATCCGGCTACGACTTCCAAACGCTCGGCCCCAACCGCCGCGAACCCATCGACTACGACGGCCTTAGATTGGTCGCTTTCCAGCCGCCGCAACCCCCTGATCTTTAACAAAAGAACTCGGTAGATTTTTCGTGGCCGATTTTCTTCTTGTAGGACAATCGGTTACGTTTGGTGCGTTCCCCGCAGGCGCGGGGATGAACCGCCTTTCAGGCCCAGCTTGACGAAGCCAACACCGCGTTCCCCGCAGGCGCGGGGATGAACCGTCGGCCTCGAGCGGGCTCACGGTTGCGAACTGGCGTTCCCCGCAGGCGCGGGGATGAACCGGGGGCGGTTGGGCTGGGGGAAGACACACCCGCGCGTTCCCCGCAGGCGCGGGGATGAACCGCGTGCCGGTATATGACGCCGTGCCAATGGATAGCGTTCCCCGCAGGCGCGGGGATGAACCGGCAGCGACCCGGGATAGATGGGCTTTCTCGGCGCGTTCCCCGCAGGCGCGGGGATGAACCGCCCCATCTCGATCATGGTCACCATCGTGTCAAGCGTTCCCCGCAGGCGCGGGGATGAACCGCGAGGGATTCAGGCATGAACCGCACCCTCCCCCGCGTTCCCCGCAGGCGCGGGGATGAACCGCTAGCGCGTGGTTCGTGCTGCCCAACGGCGAGGCGTTCCCCGCAGGCGCGGGGATGAACCGCTGATCGTCGATCTTCTTGATCGCCGCCGCCGGCGTTCCCCGCAGGCGCGGGGATGAACCGCTGCTGCGTGCGGCGCAAGGCCTCGATAGTGGGCGTTCCCCGCAGGCGCGGGGATGAACCGCGGTTGTTTCTGCCGAGATCCGCGTGCGTCCGGCGTTCCCCGCAGGCGCGGGGATGAACCGTCGGGCCTCGATGCACAGATCGGCGTGCGCGGGCGTTCCCCGCAGGCGCGGGGATGAACCGCACTCCGTCCGATCCTGCTCAATCACGCCATTGGCGTTCCCCGCAGGCGCGGGGATGAACCGTACGTCTCCCGCTGGCGCGAGAAGAACGGCCTGGCGTTCCCCGCAGGCGCGGGGATGAACCGCTGATCGTCGAGCTTTTTTAATGCTTCCTTGGGCGTTCCCCGCAGGCGCGGGGATGAACCGAAGACGACGGCAATGCGCGCAAACCGGAGCAGGCGTTCCCCGCAGGCGCGGGGATGAACCGGTGGTCGATACACCAATGGCGGCAGTTGCCACGCGTTCCCCGCAGGCGCGGGGATGAACCGGCGGTCGTCTCGTCCGCCATGGACTCCATGTAGCGTTCCCCGCAGGCGCGGGGATGAACCGCGCGCCGGCACCAAATGGCTGATCGGCAAATAGCGTTCCCCGCAGGCGCGGGGATGAACCGTTCTCCGGCTTGCGGTGCTCGCCCGCGTCGATGCGTTCCCCGCAGGCGCGGGGATGAACCGCGTTTCTAAACCGCCGCCCTGCCGGTATCAGAGCGTTCCCCGCAGGCGCGGGGATGAACCGCCTTCGCTACGGCTGCCTGACCCTTCTCGGCAGCGTTCCCCGCAGGCGCGGGGATGAACCGACGACTCCTGCCTAGCGCCTGCCGGGTATCGGGCGTTCCCCGCAGGCGCGGGGATGAACCGGGCGATCCGAAGATCGACCCCGACCCGCACATGCGTTCCCCGCAGGCGCGGGGATGAACCGAAGTCTCCAATGCGTTGCGTCAGCTTGGCCAAGCGTTCCCCGCAGGCGCGGGGATGAACCGCCAGAGGAAGAGTCGGGAAACGTAAAAAAGACGCGTTCCCCGCAGGCGCGGGGATGAACCGTGGTGGACGCAGTGAAGGATTCCCTCGCGATAGCGTTCCCCGCAGGCGCGGGGATGAACCGGGGTTGAGGCGCGGTTGCGCACGGTGATTGACGCGTTCCCCGCAGGCGCGGGGATGAACCGAACCCGAACGAGAGCGCTGCGGGGCAATCGGCGCGTTCCCCGCAGGCGCGGGGATGAACCGCGAGCAGGCAGTGGGCAACATCCACGAGCGCAGCGTTCCCCGCAGGCGCGGGGATGAACCGTGAAGTAGTCTCTGCTGTAGTCTCTTGTGTAGGCGTTCCCCGCAGGCGCGGGGATGAACCGCGACTTCTTCGGCGCCTCGGTGTCCGTGGTCAGCGTTCCCCGCAGGCGCGGGGATGAACCGCGCGTAGACGCCCCACGGCTTGCCAGTGATTTGCGTTCCCCGCAGGCGCGGGGATGAACCGATCGCCGCCTCACCAATGAGGCCTAAAGCGAGGCGTTCCCCGCAGGCGCGGGGATGAACCGCCTCCATCGGTACAGGGATGGATTGCGACCGGGCGTTCCCCGCAGGCGCGGGGATGAACCGCTGTGTCCTGATGGGGTGTCGTCGTAGTCGATGCGTTCCCCGCAGGCGCGGGGATGAACCGGCCGTAGCCGTAGAATTTCCAGAACGCTAGGCGCGTTCCCCGCAGGCGCGGGGATGAACCGTCCACACGGGTCACTTCGCGCAGCTTGTTCTGGCGTTCCCCGCAGGCGCGGGGATGAACCGTGGCTGCTGGTCCTGCCGGCGCTGTATTACGCGCGTTCCCCGCAGGCGCGGGGATGAACCGCCCGATCCGCCCTGGCTCGCCTGGGTGGCGACGCGTTCCCCGCAGGCGCGGGGATGAACCGCCGAACCGCTTCGCGTGCGTGGTAATGTCCAACGCGTTCCCCGCAGGCGCGGGGATGAACCGCTATTAACGCAACGTAACGAAAAAGCGTCGAAGCGTTCCCCGCAGGCGCGGGGATGAACCGTCGAGCTTCTCGCCGACGTTCATCACCGGCTGGCGTTCCCCGCAGGCGCGGGGATGAACCGATTGCCGTCCTGGTCGTAACCAACAGACATGCGCGTTCCCCGCAGGCGCGGGGATGAACCGTAGTCGTGCAGATACGGGCTCAGACGCTGGTAGCGTTCCCCGCAGGCGCGGGGATGAACCGATCGCTGGTGGAGACACAGAACGGCTTCGGGAGCGTTCCCCGCAGGCGCGGGGATGAACCAGAGCGCCGCCCTGGACTCCCGTTTGGAAGCCCGCGTTCCCCGCAGGCGCGGGGATGAACCGTCGATCCAGTCGCGGGCGGTCACCAGCGCCTCCGCGTTCCCCGCAGGCGCGGGGATGAACCGAACAGCGAGGCCATCGCAACAACGATGTAGGAGCGTTCCCCGCAGGCGCGGGGATGAACCGCGAAGCGGCCCGGAGGCCGCATGCTGGTGGTCGCGTTCCCCGCAGGCGCGGGGATGAACCGCCCTGGGCTTCTGCCGCCTGCCCCGCGGTGAAGCGTTCCCCGCAGGCGCGGGGATGAACCGAACAACCCGGGCCGGATGAAGGCCGAGGCGGCGCGTTCCCCGCAGGCGCGGGGATGAACCGTCAGTATCTGCTTTCAGATCGCCGCACTTAGAGCGTTCCCCGCAGGCGCGGGGATGAACCGCCGGCATTGTCGGTCCCGTTCGGCGGCGGCAGGCGTTCCCCGCAGGCGCGGGGATGAACCGGTCGTGGCGCTGCTCTACCGGACCGGAGTAGTGCGTTCCCCGCAGGCGCGGGGATGAACCGGCAGAGCAGATCAAGCAGGAGGCGGCATGAGCGCGTTCCCCGCAGGCGCGGGGATGAACCGCATGGCGCCTTGCTTCATCGCGGAAGCAATGGGCGTTCCCCGCAGGCGCGGGGATGAACCGGCCTACGATAAGGCCCACGACATCGCCGACAAGCGTTCCCCGCAGGCGCGGGGATGAACCGTATCGCCCGCCTCAATGCACGACATTCCGATCGCGTTCCCCGCAGGCGCGGGGATGAACCGGTGTCGCAGTGAGACGCCTCCACGCCATCCTAGCGTTCCCCGCAGGCGCGGGGATGAACCGGCTCGTGCCGACGCGGCTCAGGCCGAGGCCATGCGTTCCCCGCAGGCGTGGGGATGAACCGGCGTTCATGCTGCGGCAGCCTCCTGCTGTGCGGCGTTCCCCGCAGGCGCGGGGATGAACCGTGCACACGGACTTGGACGAGCTGATCTGATCGGCGTTCCCCGCAGGCGCGGGGATGAACCGGCCCTTCGAGAGGTTGGGTTTTCCGGCTCCCAGCGTTCCCCGCAGGCGCGGGGATGAACCGTTCTCGGACCTGAGCCTTGCCGACAACTGGCAGCGTTCCCCGCAGGCGCGGGGATGAACCGGCCCCAAGCCTTGTCGTAGTCGCCTGCACGGGCGCGTTCCCCGCAGGCGCGGGGATGAACCGCTATATGGCAGCACTGGTCAGGCACCTCGGCAGCGTTCCCCGCAGGCGCGGGGATGAACCGCCCTTGGTCAGCACGGCAACGTTGCACAGCACGCGTTCCCCGCAGGCGCGGGGATGAACCGGCGCGCATCGCTACCAGCAACAGCCAGCTGGAGCGTTCCCCGCAGGCGCGGGGATGAACCGAAGGACCGGCATCTGCCGGCGTGCATGTACCCGCGTTCCCCGCAGGCGCGGGGATGAACCGGCCATTGAGCGCGGCCGCGAGCAGGTCACCAAGCGTTCCCCGCAGGCGCGGGGATGAACCGTGCGCCGCCGCAGCTTCGTCGCTACGAACAACGCGTTCCCCGCAGGCGCGGGGATGAACCGCAGGCAGGAATCCCGGGGTTCGCCTCGGGTGGGCGTTCCCCGCAGGCGCGGGGATGAACCGTGCCCGGCCTGCGACCGCGTGGGCCGGCTGGAGCGTTCCCCGCAGGCGCGGGGATGAACCGTAGGCATTGACCGTGAACTCGTGAGGTTCGCCGCGTTCCCCGCAGGCGCGGGGATGAATTCAAGAGGCTGGCGACCCCGTGTCTAC
>ERZ1673962.1001-NODE-1001-length-15601-cov-3.424932_pt1 | contig 15601 bp, 14 predicted proteins | sample MGYA00580188_ERZ1673962 | MGnify/ENA primary metagenome ERZ1673962 (study PRJEB41334, sample SAMN05608104) | rock metagenome | biome: terrestrial subsurface; feature: shale formation; material: shale | place: USA: Pennsylvania ... | reverse complement strand
CACGGGCAAAGCAGATGCATTTGCCGCAGCGCGGCCGGCAGCCAAGCGCGCGGTAGGCAGCGGAAACCGAGCCTCCCGCTTCCGGGGCGACCGATTTGACCTGGCGGACGGTCAAGGCATTGCAGCTGCATACATACATGGATCTCTCCTGACCCTTGCTCTTGCGAGCTAATCTCAAGACATATGTAGCGATAATGCGAATGATTGTCAAATGCTAGAATGTCGCAGGCGGCGGCAAAACCCTTCTGACCGGCCCCGGTTAGTAAAGTTCGGTGCGGGTGTTTTCGTCCAGCGCCTCGTCCACGGCCTTGGCGGGCACATCGAGCTTCATCTGATCGCGGAAAATTTCCCCCGCCGTCGGAAAGGACGAGCGCTCGATCTGCGTTTCCGCCTTCCAGAGCCCGGAGCGGGCCACCGCCTTGGCGCAGTGCAGATAGGCTTCCTTCACCTCCACCAGCATGACCGAGCGGGGCGGCTTGCCGTTCATTTCAAAACGCTGCATCAGCGCGGGTTCCACGGAAAGCTTGGCCACACCGTTGATGCGCAGCATCTCATTCACACCGGGCAGGAAGAAGAGCAGCCCGACCGCCGGGTTGTGCAAAAGATTGGTCAGCGAATCGAGCCGGTTATTTCCCGGCCGGTCGGGAATGGCGAGCGTCGTGTCATCGAGCACATGCACGAAGCCCGGCTCACCGCCGCGCGGGGAGACATCGCCGAGCCCATCGGCCCGCGAGGAGCCGAGACAGAAGAACGGCGAGAGCTCGATGAAGCGTTTGCAATGCGGATCAAGGCGGGAAAGCTCTTTGGCCACCGCGCCATGCGAAGGCTCGGCATAAACCTCGCGCAGCTTGCCTTCGTCCTGAATGAAATGATCCGTCCCAGCCTTCGCCATTACCGCCTCCCTTGAGAATTATTCTCAAGTCTTAAGCGAAAGCCCCCGCTGCCGCAAGTTTGGCAGCGGGGGCCAAAGCCGCTCCTCCGACCGTTCCTGCCAACCAATCACCCCAACACATTTGCTTGGCCCATCGGCCGGATAAACCAAAAGGGCGGCGGGAAAGGCAGGCGCGGGATCAGGCAGCGGTCAACTTGCCAGTGCGAGCGGCGCATCGGCGCTCAAATGCCGCCCATGCGCGCCCACCGCCAGCCGGTTCCAGGCATTGATCATCACGATGGAGAAATTGATCGCCCGGATTTCCTCCGCGTTGAAGTGCTTTTCAAGCGCGCCGAACGCGCTGTCGAGCTCGCGGGTTTGCGGCAGATGGGTGAGCAGCTCCGCCCAATTCAACGCCGCGCGCTCGGCCGGTGTGAAATCCTCCACCTCCCGCCAGACGGCAAGATGGTCGAGCCGCTGCTGCGTTTCACCGTCACCGCGCGCTTCTTTCAAATGCATGGTCACGCAATAGGCGCAGCCATTGATCTGCGAGACGCGCAGCTTGATCAAATGCCGAAGCTTGGCATCGAGCGGCGAGGCCGCCAGCGCTTCTTCGGTTTTGACCATGCCTTGCACATAGTTCTGTTCACCCTTGTAAGGGTCATATCTCTGGGTCATGTCGAACGCCTCTCATCCTTGGTTGTACCAAACCTTCGAAAGCACTGACGGGCGGGAGGGGGCGGCTGTGACAGAATGCGCTAGTGCATATGTACGAATTGAGCGTCTGGATGCCCGCTTTCTAGTTTCAACAGGCATTCTGCGGCCGGGATGGGTCTCCGGCCTGTCTTTGCTTTTTTGCCGCCGCGCGCGCGAAAAGGTTTGGAACCTCGCCCGCGCTCCCCATTTCTTTTCAAAACGGGGAGTGAGATGCGCATAAGAAAAGCCGAAACGGCGGACAAGGCAGCGATCTGGAAAATTCTCGAACCGATGATCCGGGAGGGCGAAACCTTTCCCCTGCCCCGGAACATGACCGAATGGGAAGCGCTGGAATATTGGTTCGGCAAAGGCGCTTCGGTTTTCGTCGCCGAGGAAGAGGGCGATATTCTCGGCACCTATCATCTCACGCCCAATCAGCCGGGCGGCGGCAGCCATGTCGCCAATGGCGGGTATGTCACCGCCCCGCATGCGCGCGGGCGCGGCATTGCCCGGGCCATGTGCCTGCACTCTTTCGACATGGCCAGAACGCTCGGCTACCGGGCCATGCAATATAATCTCGTGGTAAGCACGAATAAGGCCGCGGTCCATCTCTGGCAGGATTGCGGCATGGAATTGATCGGCCGCCTGCCCGGCGCTTTCCATCACCCGCAAGAGGGCGACGTGGACGCATTCGTCATGTACCGCACGCTCTAAATGAAAAAGGGAGCCGACGCTCCCTTCCCCTTACCGTAATCTTGCAGCACTCAGGCGGCGCGTTGCAGATCCGCCTTCTTCACCTTCGGCCACATGTAAAGCGGCAGCTTGAGGCGGCGTTCATAAGCGATCGTGCGCCAGGTGAATTTGCAAATGAACTCCTTATGCCGCGCGCCGGCCTTGCCGGTTTTGATCTTGCTATTCGCCCGGTCGAACTTATCGACATATTGAATGATGCCGTCTTTCCGCCCCAGGCTGATGCAGCGGAAAAGATAGGCCGCATTATGAGGTTTGGGCGAGCGCCCCTTGATGAGCCGGGCGGCATTTTCCGCCGCCTGAATGCCCATCGGCATCGCCATGGCGCAGGAAGCCCGGTAAGGCCCGCCGTCCATGCCGGCCACGGCGCAGGCATCGCCCGCCGCCAGAATTTCAGGATGCCCAAGCGCCTGCAGTTCCGCATTGGTGCGCACACGCCCTGCCTCATCGACGGCAAGGCCGCTGCGCCGGGCAATATCCGGCACGGCAAAGCCCGCGCACCAAAGCAGCGTATCGAACCCGTGCCGCGCGCCATTGCCGAGCACCAGCTCCTTGCCCTCCACCGCGCTCACGCGCGCGCCTTCATGCAGCTCGATGCCGAGCCGGCCGAAGGTCCCCAGCACATAATCGCGCCCCGGCGCGGACAAACCGGGATCGAGCATCGGCGTCAGAAGAGAGACCCTGGCGCCCTTCACCCGTTCGGCGAATTCCGCCGCCGCCTCGATGGCGGTGAGCCCGCCGCCGACGATCGCGATACGGCCAGGGTTCGATTTCAGTTTCTCGCGCAGCCGCTCGGCAGAAGGCAGATCCGCCAGACTGTCGGCGGCCCCTTCCAGCCCCGGCACCTGATCGTGGGGGATGTAACTGCCGAGCGCATAAATCAGATAATCGTAGGAAAGCCGCTCCGGCGCACCTTCGCCCGAAAGAACGAGCTCGCGCGCATCGGCGCGGATTTCCTCCGCCCGCGCCTGCACGAAAGAGATGCCGGACTTCGCAAGAAACGGCGCGTAGTAATGCTGCTTGAGCCTGTCGCCCGCCGCCACCTGATGCAGGCGGATACGCTCGACGAAATGCGGTTTCTCATCGATCAATGTCAGCTTGATAGGCAATTTCTTTTGCGCGAGGCGCACCGCCGCCATCAACCCGGCATAGCCGCCGCCCAAAATCACAACATGCTTCTCGCTCATCACCGTCTCCTGATCCCCGTTCCGCAAAACGCGCGTTGGCCGGCAGGCGCATTGCCCGCTCCGGCCTTCAAGACGATGCGGCGGACAAGTTTGTGACAGGAAAATCGGAAGAAGCGCAAAAGACGCCGCGCCTCACGCAATGGTGATGGCAAAGAAAATGCGCAGATGGAGGGGGAAAATGGTGGGCGTGACTGGGATTGAACCAGTGACCCCTACGATGTCAACGTAGTGCTCTCCCGCTGAGCTACACGCCCACTTGGTCCGGCGGCGGGATGGACCTCGAAAGGTCCGGGCCGGAGCGCAGGATATATCGAGATTGGAGGGCTCTGGCAAGTCTTCCCGCAAGCAGAAGCGGCGCAAAAATGCGCTTTTTCAGGTAAAAGCCCGGCAAAACCGGAAGGAAGACGGCAAGCGGCCTTTAGGCGGCGGCCTTAAGCGGCGGCCATCAGCCGGTCGACCTCGTTGACCAGATCGCGCAGATGGAAGGGCTTGGAGAGCACCTTGGCGTCTTTCGGCGTTTCCCGCTCGCCGGAAAGGGCGACGGCGGCAAAGCCCGTGATGAACATGATCTTCATGGTGGGGTCGAGCTCGGCGGCGCGGCGCGCAAGCTCGATGCCGTCCATTTCCGGCATCACGATATCGGTCAGCAGCAGATCGAAAATATCGTTCTGCAGCTTGTGGTAGGCGTGATCGCCCTGTCCGTAGGAGACGACTTCATGACCGGCTTTCTCCAGCGCTTTGGCGAGAAAGCGGCGCATCGATTCATCGTCTTCTGCCAAAAGGATACGTGCCATGAGCTTGCCTGTTTGCTGCGGAGCGGGCGCGGAGCATTTGCCCGGCGCCGATTCGCCCCCTTCACCGTCTGCACTCCTTATAGATTTCCAAGAGTAAACGCCGCGTGAAGAGTCGCAAAGGCGTTGTTTTGACTTTTCGCAGCCCCATTTCTCACAAAGCGTCCCTGTGGGCGCCCCTGAGGGCACCACAGAAGGCTCGCCCTTGGCGCGAGCTATGCTAAGCTTTTCAGGCAGAGGCCCGGAAAAAGGCGCAGAACCGGGCATATCGGAGCGCGATGCGGGTGGATATGGATTTCGACGATCTGCCAGACAACAGACCGCCGGAAAGGCAGATGAGCGAGCCGGGGCCCGCCGTGCATCACACCGCTGGGGACCCGGCGGCGTTTGCCCCGCCCTTTGGCGTTTTGCGCCCGCCACGCCCGCTCATGCCCTTCGTTTTTTCCTCGCCCCATAGCGGGCGGGTCTATCCGCCCGAATTCATCGCCGCCTCCAAGCTCGACCCGCTGACGCTGCGCCGCTCGGAGGACAGTTTCGTCGAGGAGATTTTCCAGGGCGCCGCCTCGCTCGGCGCGCCGCTCCTGCATGCGCATTTTCCCCGCGCCTATCTCGATGTGAACCGGGAGCCTTACGAGCTCGATCCGGCGATGTTCGCCGATCCCCTGCCCCCGCATGTCAATTCCCGCTCGCTCAGAGTGGCAGGCGGGCTCGGCACCGTGGCGCGCATCGTCACCGAGCAGGCGGAAATCTACCGCCAGCCGCTCACCTTTGCCGAAGTCGACCGGCGCATCCGCCTTCTCTACATGCCTTTCCACGACACGCTGCGGGAGCTTTTGCAGGATGCCTATAGCCATTTCGGCTGCGCCGTTTTGGTGGATTGCCACTCCATGCCCTCCGTCGGCGGGCCGATGGACGGGGATCAGGGCACGAACCGGCCCGACATCGTGCTGGGGGACCGCTATGGCACCTCTTGCGCCCCGGAACTGACGGATACGGCGGAGGAGATTCTCACCCGCCTCGGCTATTCGGTGATGCGCAACAATCCTTATGCCGGCGGCTTCAATACCGAGCATTACGGGCGCCCGGCCCGCGGCCTCCATGCGCTGCAGATCGAGATCAACCGCTCGCTCTATATGGATGAAGCGCGCCTGCGCCGCTTGCGGGGCCTGAAACGGCTGCGCAGCGACATGACCACCTTCATGCGCGAGCTGGGCGCCGCCTCGGCCGATTTCCTGCTCGGGGCGCGCGGAGAAGCCGCTTCCTGACTTCAGGCCGCTCTTATCGTTTCCCGATTTGGCCTTCGGGCAAAAAAAGGGGCCATGCCGTAACCGGCATGGCCCAAGTCTAGGGAGGAAACGCCCAGGAAGGGCTACGGGGCAGAGGAGCTAGGCTCAACCCTGCCGCGCTGAAATCATATTGCACCGCACTGCACAAATTTCAAGATTTTTTTGTGCACTGCGCATAAATTTTTAAAATCCGCGAATTTCCGCCGAATTCTGACAAAATTGTGACAGAGCTTGTGTTTTGCACTGCACAATTATCCGCCGGCGCCGGAACCCCTTTCCCGCAATAAGACATTTTCCGGGCCAGCCCCTTAGCCGATAAGGGCCGGTTAACCGCATTCTGCCAGACTTCTTTTCATAAAGAGGCCCATCGGGGCCGAAATCCACCGCCCCGCTCCGAGCGGGCCTTGGGGGAAAAGGCGGAAGGCCGGATGAAGAGAGCACTTGTCACATCGCTGCTATGCATGGCCATCGCCGGCTTCGCGCAATCGGCGCGAGCCGATGCCGGCGCGCTTTTGCAAAAGCTCGACAGCGACTGGTCGCAGTGCCGCTACGCCGCCCAGCAGATGGAGCGCATGAGCGGTATTCCCAAGGGCCTGCTCACCTCCATCTCCATGGTGGAAACCGGCCGCCGCGCGCCCGGCGGCAAAGTGGAGCCCTGGCCCTGGACCATCAATGTGGAAGGGCGCGGTTATTATTATACCAGCAAGGCCGAAGCCATCCGCGCCGTGCGCCGGCTCATGGCCGCAGGCTCGCGCAGCATCGATGTGGGCTGCATGCAGGTCAATCTGCGCTTCCACCCGCGCGCCTTCACCAGCCTGGAAGAAGCCTTCGACCCGGACGCGAATGTCGCTTACGCGGCCTCGTTCCTTAGCGAGCTGAAATCGCGCTCGGGCTCCTGGGATACGGCCGCGGGGCATTATCATTCCTATTCGCCGCATCTGAACCGGAAATACAGCGCCCGCATCCAGAAAGTCTGGGCAAGCGAGAAAACCCGCGCGCCGCTGGAAGATCCGCGTTTCGACACGCTGCGCCAATCCATCCCCGGCATTGCATCCAGCAAAAAGGGCCCGGCCACCGCCTCAAGCGAACCGGACAGGCCCCGCCGCGAGTTGAACATCATCTTGCGCGCATCGCTGGCGCATGAACCGGAAAGCGGCGGCGGAAATACGCAAAACACCGTGACCGTCGCCATGCGGCCGGCACCGCGCGTCCTCGGCACGGCCACATCCGTTTTGTCCCGCGCAGAAGAGCGGCCCGCGCCGCAAGTGATCTATCCGGCGAACGCCCGCGTGGCGATGCGCTAAACACGCACTCCGGCTCCGGACGGTCATTGAAAACTTAAAGGGCTAAGGCATTGTGCCAGGCGCCCAATTCCTTGATGCTGGGAAAACCGCTAAAGTTCAGCGGCAGCATATCGGCACGGAGTAAAGCGGCATGGAACGGCTTCTGAGCTGGATGAATGCTCCGTTGATTGTGGAAACGCTCAATGTGATGGCAGGACTTTTCGTCCTTGCCGTGGGCTTTGGCGTCTTTTTCATCATCGTCCTTTACATTATCGACCGCACGCAAACGAAACACGCCATCCGCCGCAACTATCCGGTGATCGGGCGGTTCCGGTATCTCTTCGAAAATCTGGGCGAATATTTCCGGCAATATTTCTTTGCCATGGACCGCGAGGAAATGCCCTTCAACCGGGCGCAGCGCGCCTGGGTTTACCGGGCGGCAAAGGCGGTGGACACGACCGTCGCCTTCGGCTCGACGCGCGACTTGCGTCCGGCGGGCACGATTTCCTTCGTCAATACCGCTTTCCCCACACTCGATGCCGATGCCGCCAGCCCCTCGCCCATGGTGATCGGCCCTTATTGCCGAAATCCATTCGAGGCCAAATCGTTCTTCAATATTTCCGGCTTGAGCTACGGGGCGATTTCCAAACCGGCCGTTCAGGCCCTCTCGCGCGGCGCGGCAAGGGCCGGGTGCTGGCTCAACACAGGCGAAGGCGCGCTGTCCTCTTTCCACCTGGAAGGGGGCGGCGACATTGTCTTTCAGATCGGCACCGCCAAATACGGCGTGCGCGAGCGCGACGGCAAGATGAGCGATCAGAAGCTGAAGGATATCGCCGCTCATGAAAATGTGCGCATGTTCGAGGTGAAGCTCTCGCAAGGGGCGAAACCGGGTAAAGGCGGCATCTTGCCCGGCCCGAAAGTTTCCGCCGAAATTGCCGCCATTCGCGGCATTGCCGAAGGTCAGGATTCGATCAGCCCCAACAGGCATCCGGAAATCGACGATCTCGACGATCTTCTGGACATGCTCTCCCATATCCGCGCGGTGACGGGCAAGCCGGTGGGCTTCAAACTGGTTCTGGGAGACGGTGCCTGGCTCGACACGCTGTTCACCGCCATTGCCGAACGCCCCATCGAGGAAGCGCCGGATTTCATCACCCTCGACAGCGCCGATGGCGGCACAGGGGCGGCCCCGCAGCCGCTGATCGACTATATGGGTATGCCGATCTGGGAAAGCCTGCCGCTGCTCGTCGATGCACGCAATGCCCATGGCTTTGAAGACCGCATACGCATCATCGCATCGGGCAAACTGATCAACCCGGGCGATGTCGCCTGGGCGCTGTGCGTGGGCGCGGATTTTGTCAATTGCGCGCGCGGCTTCATGTTCGCGCTGGGCTGCATTCAGGCGCTTCAATGCAACAAGAACACCTGCCCGACAGGGGTCACGACCCATGACAAGCGGCTGCAGAGCGGCCTTTCCGTGCCCGACAAATCCACCCGCGTCTACCGCTATCACGACAGGGTCGTGAACGAAGTGTGCATGATTGCCCATTCCTGCGGGCTTCCCGAACCGCGCCTCTTGCGCCGCCGTCATGCCCGCATCACCACGGCAAGCGGCATTTCGCTGCCCCTCAGCGAATATTACGAGCGCTGGAAGAAGGGCGAGGAACCCGCGCTCGATGCAAGACCCAGCACGAAATTGCGTGTGCATTGATGCCCGTTGCGGCGCGTTTGGCCCGCGATTGCCGCCCCGCCTTCCGCTCGGGCGCAAAAGCGCATTATGATGGGCCCATGCTGAAACAGCCCAAAGCCATTCTCTTCGATCTCGACGACACGCTCATTTCCGCTTACGCGGACCCGGGCCCCGTCTGGCAGGCACTGCTGGCCGACCATGCCGAAGCGCTGGCCCCGCACGATCCCGGCGAGCTTACCCGCCATGTCGGCGCTTATGCCGCCGAGTTCTGGTCGGACCCGGCCCGCCATAAGACCTGGCGCTTGAAGCTCTACGAGGCCCGGCGCGAAATCATCCGCGGCGCGTTTGAGAAGATGAATATTCTGGATCAGGACCCGCGGCTGACCGCGATCGCCCATGACATTGCCGACCGCTATTCGGCCCGGCGCGATGAAGCCATGGCGCTTTTCCCGGAAAGCCACGCGCTGCTCGATCATTTGAAGGGCAAAGGCATCAAGCTTGCGCTCATCACCAATGGGGAAGGCGCGATGCAGCGCGCCAAGGTGGAACGCTTCGAGCTGACCCACCGGTTCGATCACATTCAGATCGAAGGGGAAGTCGGTTTCGGCAAACCGGAAGAAGAAGCCTATTGGCACGCCATGGACACGCTGGAAACCGCACCGGAAGAAACCTGGATGGTGGGCGACAATTACGAATGGGAAGTCGTAGCGCCCGCGGCCCTCGGCCTGACCACCATTTGGCATAACAGCCACAAGGCCGCGCCGCCCGAGGGCAAGCCCGCGCCCCACCACACGCTGGATGATTTGAGCGGTTTCTGGCCGCTTCTGGAAAAGACCGGCCTTGCCTGACAGCGTGAGCTAGCGAGAAGCAGCCGGCATGACGAGCCGCAAAAAGCGCGTGCCTTGCGTGACCGTGCGCGGCAAATGCCCGCGCTCGTCCCCATCCACCTCGAGGGGCGTTCCTTCCGGCCCCAGAAAATCGATATGGCGCGCGCGGCGCACGGTCACGGATTTGAGCGCGCCGACACGGCCAAGCCCGAGCGCCAGCAAATAGCCCGCAAAAGCCAGCCGCCCCGGTTTGCGGAACAAAAAGACATCGAGCCCAGGCCAGGTGATATCGGCATCCGGCGCGAGCACGAATTTGCCGGCATAATGGCGCGCATTGGTGACGACCGCCCAGGCCGCTTTTTCGCGCCGCCCATCCACCACCAGATCGAGCGGGGCGCCCGGCCCCCGCAGCCATTCGCATAGCCCCGCCCAGACAAAGGCGCCCTTGCCGAAGCGCCGTTTAAGACGCGGATCGATGCCATGGACGATGCGCCCGTCGAACCCGGCGCCGGCCATGAGAAGAAAAAGATCGCCGTCGATATCCCCGGTGCCGATCAGCCGCGCCTCCCCGAAAAGCAGCATGTCCGCCACGGCGCGCGCCTTGATCTTGAGGCCGATTTCGATGGCCAGCACATTGGCGGTGCCGAGCGGAATGATGCCCATGGGCGTGCCGAAGCCAAGAAGCCCGCGCGCCACTTCGTTGATCGTGCCGTCCCCGCCCGCCGCCACCACGACATCGGCAACCCCGCTCGAGGCGGCCCTATAGGCAAGCACGGTGGCATGGCCCGGACCGTTCGTTTCTTCCACCGTCACGGCCGCGCCGTCCTTTTTTAAAAGCGCCGTCACATATTCGAAAAGCCCGCCATGGCGCGAGCCGGCGGCAGGATTAACCACGATATGGATGGACTTTCGCCGCGACATGCTCCGTATCCGGATTGAAAGCTACACAAATGTCTTACGCATTCGACACAAAATGGTCATGCCCGAATCGGACCATAGGCATATCGAATCGGGCAGCGCCTGGCGCAGGACCCGGTCATCATATCGACTGGATATATGACGCGGCTATGACACTTCTCGACACGGCTTCCTGGGGCGCGGCATTGAAGTTCCGCCGGACATCCGGCGCAGACAAAAGACCCGCGCCGAAAACGAAAACCGTTTCCCCGCGTATCGGGCGCTCCCGCCGCCCATCGGACCCTGCCGGAAAATTGCCGGTGCCCGCAAGCCCGCCCGGCCTCCCCGCCCCAGCGGAACCTGCGCCGAAAAAGAAAGCCCGCGCTGCCCGCACCCGCGTCGGACGCGGCGCCATCCACGAAAAACTCTATAACAGCCCGCGCCCGAAAAAGACGAAGAAGCACCGCACGCTTTTTCTCTCCGATATTCACCTCGGCACGCCGGGCTGCAAGGCGGACCTGCTTTACGATTTCCTGCGCAATAATGACGCTGAAACGATTTTCCTGGTCGGGGACATTATCGACGGCTGGCGGATCAAACGCTCCTGGTACTGGAACGAAAGCCACAATGCCGTGGTGCAGGAGTTGCTAAGGAAAGCGCGCAAAGGCACCAAAGTCGTTTATGTGCCCGGCAATCACGATGAAGCGCTGCGCGATTATACGGGCCTGAATTTCGGCGGCGTGGACATGGTGGGCGAGGCCCTGCACGAAACCGCGGACGGGCGCACTTTCCTGATCATTCACGGCGACCAGTTCGACAGCGTGGTGCGCTATGCAACCTGGCTCGCGCATCTGGGCGATAGAGCCTATACGGTGGCCCTCGCGCTCAACACCTGGCTGCATGATGTGCGCCGCCTCTTCGGCCTGCCTTACTGGTCGCTCTCGGCGTATCTCAAGCACAAAGTGAAAAACGCGGTCGAATATATCTCCCGCTTTGAAACCGCCGTGGCCCGCGCCGCGCGCGAGCGCGGCGTTGACGGGGTCATTTGCGGACACATTCACTTTGCCGAAATCCGCGAGATCGACGGCGTGCTTTACTGCAATGACGGCGACTGGGTGGAAAGCTGCACCGCCATGTCGGAAGACGAGACGGGCCGGCTCAGCATCATCCGCTGGCATCACTTTTCCTGGGAAATGCAGCCGGAACTGATCGAGCAGGAAACCCGCAGCGCCCCGCCTGTCCTCGATGCCGCCTGACACTCCTCCAAAAACGGAACATCCCATGGCCTCTCCCGCGCCGCGCCCCGCCAGCCCGAAAGCGGCCCCGAGCCAAAACGCGGCCCCGAGAATGGGCGATCAGGCAGGCCGCGCCCTTCACATCGTCATCGTCACCGATGCCGCCCCGCCGCAGGTGAACGGCGTCGTGCGCACCCTGCGCCAGACGAGCGAGGAACTGGGCAAGCTCGGTCACAGGGTCGACACCATCACGCCGGAAGATTTCCGCACCGTGCCGCTGCCCAGCTACAAGGAAATCCGCATCGCGCTGCGCCCCTATCCGCGCATCGCCCGCCTCCTCGACCGGGAAAAGCCCGATGCCATCCACATCGCGACCGAAGGCCCGCTCGGCCATGCCGCCCGGCGTTATTGCCTGTCGCGCGGCGTGCCTTTCACCACCTCCTTCCACACGCGCTTTCCCGAATATCTGCACGCGCGCACCCGCTTTCCCCAAAGCTGGTCTTACGCTTATGTGCGCCGCTTCCACGCGCCCTCAAGCTCCGTCATGGTGGCAACGCCCACCCTGCGCCAGGAACTGGCAGAGCGCGGCTTCACGAATTTGAAGCTGTGGTCGCGCGGCGTCGACACGGAGCTTTTCCGCCCCCGCCCCGAGCTGCGAGAGGGGCAGGATGAACAAAGGCGCCCGCTCTGGCTCTATGTCGGACGCGTGGCGGTGGAAAAGAACATCGATGCCTTTCTGGAAACGGACCTGCCCGGCACCAAAATGGTGGTGGGAGACGGGCCGCGGCTCGAGCATTTGAAAAAGAAATTCCGGGACGTCGAATTTACCGGCGCGCTTTTCGGCGACAAGCTGGCCGAGGCTTTCGCCCGTGCCGATTGTTTCGTCTTTCCCTCAAGGACCGACACATTCGGCCTTGTCCTTGTCGAAGCGCTGGCGAGCGGCACGCCCGTTGCCGCCTATCCGGTGCAAGGCCCCATCGACATCATCACCGACCCGGCAACGGGCTGCCTGAATGAAGATTTGCGCACCGCCTGCCTCACCGCCCTTGAAAAAGGCAGCCGCGAGGCCTGCCGCGCCCACGCGCTTTCTTATTCCTGGGAAGCCTGCACAAGGCAGTTTCTCTCCAATCTGGTGCTGATCGACCGGGAGCGCGAAGCAGGTTCCGGCATGCTTGAAAGCGCAGCGGCACAGGCAAAGGCCCCCGTCCCCGCCTGAAAGCCTTCTCTCACCGTGCCGCGCGCCTATCTATTTGAGACGCACTATCAGGAACGTGATCGCATTTGCCGGCACGGCTGATAGACTTGCGCAGTCACGCCATAACCGGGAGAGAGGAAACATGAACAGCTATCTGGCACGTATTGCGCTCACCGCAAGCCTTGGCGCGGGCCTTGCCTTCGCCGCGCCCGCCATGGCCGCCACCTACAAGATCGATTCCAGCCATGTGCATACCGCCTTCGAGGTGAACCATCTGGGCTTTTCCACCACGATGGGCCAATTCGACGATGTGACGGGTACGATCGAATTCGATGAGGAAAACCCGCAGGCAAGCTCCGTGGAAGTCACCATTCAGACGGCCAGCGTCGATACCGGCCATGCAGAGCGTGACGAGCATCTGCGCAAGGCCGATTTCTTCGATGTGGAAAATCACCCCACCATGACCTTCAAATCGACCGCCATCGAGGTGACGGGTGAGGACACGGCGAAAATCACCGGCGATCTGACCCTTTTGGGCGTCACCAAGCCCGTGGTGCTCGATGCCAAGCTGAACAAGAAGGGCGAGCACCCCTTCGATGCCTCGCGCTATGTGGCCGGTTTTGCCGCCACGACGACCATCGACCGGACTGCTTTCGGCATGGATTATGCGGCGCCCGCCATCGGCAAGGAAATTAAGATTTCCATCGCAGCCGAGGCAATCCGCCAATAATTCAGGCCCCGGCTTCCCGGCCTCGCACCCGGCCCCGGCCCCTCAAAGCCCTGAGACAAATGGGCACTTGAGGCGGCAGGCCCCGGGGGATATAACGCCCGCAGCTTTCGCCCTCGCAAGATACTCTTGCGGGGGCATATTCATTCGTATGATTGGCCCGCTCTCATGACTTTGCGCAATATCGCCATTATCGCTCACGTCGACCATGGCAAGACCACTCTCGTTGACCAGCTTCTGAAGCAGGGCGGCGTGTTCCGCGAAAACCAGCATGTCGCCGACCGGGTGATGGATTCCAACGATCTGGAACGCGAGCGCGGCATCACCATTCTGGCAAAATGCACCTCCGTTGCCTGGGTCGATAACGGCGAGACGACACGCATCAACATCATCGACACGCCGGGCCACGCCGATTTCGGCGGCGAAGTGGAACGCATCTTGTCCATGGTGGACGGTGTGATCCTTCTCGTGGACGCTGCCGAAGGCCCAATGCCGCAGACGAAATTCGTGACCTCCAAAGCGCTCGCCCTCGGGCTGAAGCCGCTTGTCGTCGTCAACAAGGTCGACCGGCCGGACGCGCGTATCCATGAAGTCCATGACGAAGTTTTCGACCTCTTCGCCGCGCTCGATGCCAATGAAGAACAGCTCGACTTCCCCACCCTCTTTGCCTCGGGCAAGGAAGGCTGGGCCTGCGAGGATCTCGACGCCGCCGATGCGCGCGAACATGGCATGACGCCGCTTTTCCGGCGCATCATCGAACATATCGACCCGCCGGAAAACGCCACCGAAGAAGAAGCGGCAAAGCCCTTCCGCATGCTGGTGACGACGATCGAAAGCGATCCTTATCTCGGCCGCATCCTGACGGGCCGCATCGAAACCGGCACGGCAAAACCCAACATGGCTGTCCATGCGCTGCGCCCGGGCAAAGGCACGGTGGAAACCGGCCGCATCACCCGCGTTCTTTCCTTCCGGGGCCTCACCCGCGAGCCGGTGGAAGAAGGCAAGGCCGGCGATATCGTCGCCATTTCGGGCCTTGAAACGGCAACCGTGGCCGACACGATCACGCTGCCGGAAATCACTAAACCGCTCGACGCGCTGCCCATCGACCCGCCGACCCTGGCCGTGACCTTCGGCATCAACACCTCCCCGCTTGCCGGGCGTGAAGGCGACAAGGTGCAGTCCCGCGTCATCCGCACACGGCTGATGCGCGAGGCGGAAGGCAATGTGGCGATCCGTATCCGCGATACGGAAGAAAAAGATGCGTTCGAAGTGGCCGGGCGCGGCGAATTACAGCTTGGCGTGCTCATCGAAACCATGCGCCGGGAAGGTTTCGAGCTTTCGATCTCCCGCCCGCGCGTGCTTTTCAAGGAAGGGCCGAACGGCGAGAAGCTGGAGCCCATCGAGGAAGCCATCGTCGATGTGGACGATGAATATACCGGCGTCGTCATCGAAAAGCTCTCGCTGCGCAAGGCGGAAATGACCGACATGCGCCCCACGGGCGGCGGTAAGACGCGCATCACCTTCGATGCGCCCTCGCGCGGGCTGATCGGCTATCACGGCGAGTTTCTGACCGACACGCGCGGCACGGGCGTCATGAACCGCGTCTTCAAGGCCTATGGCCCCTACAAGGGCGAGATCGAAGGCCGGCGCAACGGCGTGCTGATTTCCAACTCCGACGGCGATGCGGTTGCCTATGCGCTCTGGAACCTGGAAGAGCGCGGCGTGCTCTTCATCGGCACGGGCGTGCCGGTTTACCGGGGCATGATCATCGGTGAAAATTCGCGGCCCGACGATCTCGACGTCAATCCGCTCAAATCCAAGCAGCTCACCAACGTGCGCGCCTCGGGCAAGGACGATGCGATCCGCCTGACCCCGCCGCGCCCCATCGCGCTGGAACAGGCGATTGCCTATATCGACGATGACGAGCTGGTGGAGGTCACCCCCCACTCGATCCGCCTGCGCAAGCGCGCCCTCGATCCGGTGGAGCGCAAGCGCCGCGCCAAAGCCTCTTAAAAGTCCCGCCCCCTCACCCAACCCTCTCCCCTAAGGGGAGAGGGCTATGACCGGCGATCCTTCGCCCCCTTGGGGGAGAGCGAAGGCGCACGGCTTGCCCTCACCTCTCCTTTCCCGTAATTCTTCCCCCTCACCTGCGGAGAGAGCCTATGT
>ERZ1673962.993-NODE-993-length-15695-cov-3.241304_pt1 | contig 15695 bp, 12 predicted proteins | sample MGYA00580188_ERZ1673962 | MGnify/ENA primary metagenome ERZ1673962 (study PRJEB41334, sample SAMN05608104) | rock metagenome | biome: terrestrial subsurface; feature: shale formation; material: shale | place: USA: Pennsylvania ... | reverse complement strand
CTCAGATGAAGAACAGACTAACTCCAAAACAAGGACTTTTCAGGGGAGCAGGTCACCGGCGACATCATTTCACCTTCGTCGGTCTTCGCAAAGAAACACCAATTCTCCGTCCAATCGCTCACTGCGATGCATGTCTGCGTTTTCGATGTGGCTGTGATGCGTGAGCTTTGCCGCAATGACGAACCTTTCTTCAGGCGGGTGATCGATATCTGTTTGGAGGAAAAGGAGCATATGGAACGGCGCCTTTTCGAGCTTGGCCGATGCCGGGCGGAAGAGCGCGTGGCGCAAATGCTGCTCCATCTGGAAACGAAACAAACGACCCTTTTGCTGAAAAGGGATGACGTCATTCAGTTTCCCTTGCGCCAGCAAGATGTGGCCGATGCGCTCGGACTGACGCAAGTGCATGTCAGCAGGATTCTCAACACGCTGAAGCAGAAAAATATCATTGAGAACTATAAGGACACGCTCGCCATTCGCGATGCCCGCGCCTTGAGACAATTGGCATCCGGCGGGGTTAAGACGGTCTAGCAGGCGGTTTTTAGAAGGACACGGACAGTGTGAAGAAATAGCGCATGCTGTTATCTCCATCATAGGCGGTGGCGCGGGTAAGTGGTTTTGCCGCTTCAAGGCCGATATCGATCCCGCCATCGATCCCGATACGAACGCCGCCGCCGGCCGAGGCAAGCGACTCCCGCCCATCCCCGAAAGTGTTGCGGTTCCATACCGCGCCTGCATCGTAAAACCCGTAAAGCGTGCTGGAGGTGAGATAATCGAGATCCAGCTGCGGCGTATATCCCAGCTCCACGGACCCGGCTAGCCCGTCATCGCCCGTCAGCTCGCCATATTGATAGGCCCGCCCGAAACGGGCGCCGCCCAAGCTGAATTCTTCCGCCGACAAAAGCGGGTCCGCCGATTTTTGCGCAGAGGCTTGCAGCACGAGCGCGAACCCCGTGCCGAAAAGGTCCTGATGCCGGTAGGCTTCCAGCTTTGCCTTGGTGAAGGCGCCGCCCGCATCCGGCCTTGAAAGGGCGCTGTCGCCGCGCCGCGACCCGCCGGCAAGGGTCAAGCCCTGGGAGACTTCAAGCGTGACATAGTTCTGCCCGCCAAACTCATCCGACAGCGTGTAATCGACGCTGCCGCGCAGCACGCGCAAACTGTCTTCGAAAACGGTGCCGAATTCGTTTTTCTCATGCGCCTCGCGCGCGCTCAGTTTCCCGCCGATCCAGAGCGATGTGCCGCGTGTGCGGATCAGGGGATAGCGCAGGGCGATATCGCCGCTTGTCGAGCCGCTGCGTGTATTGACAAGGGACAGCCGGTCGCCCGCATCGACATCGCTATAGGAGAGCGTGCCGGAGAGCAGGAGGCCGGAATGCCCGAGCGGCAGGTCATAGCTGCCTTGCACATATTGCAGCTCTTGCGGTGTTTCCGGCGTGGTGAAATAGGTCACGGACAGCCGGTCGCCAAAGCCCAGCAGCCCGTTATAGGCGGCACTGATGCCCGCCTGAATGGGGCCGACAGCGCGGGTGCCCCGGCTGTCCGCATAAAAGGAGGCGTCGATGCTGCGTCCGGAAAGCTGCAGCGCCAGCCTATAGACCCCGCGCTCGCCGCTTTCTTCGACGGCAATGTCACCCACTTCGAGCCCGGAAAGATCATGCACCAGCAAAATGGCGCGTTCGAGTTCTGCTTGCGTTACCGCGCGCGCGGAAAGAAGCGCGCTGAAATAAGGTTGCAGGCGCGCATCGTTCTCCACGCCGTTCAGCACCACCTCGCCGATACGCCCGGCAACGATATCGATGGTGAGGACACCCGCGCTCACGTCCTGGGCCGGCACATAGGCATAGGAGAGGGAATATCCCGCCGCTTTCAGCTTGTCCGTCAGGCGCTGCGTGATTGTGATGAGATCGGCGCCGGTCACCTCGCGCGCCATGAACTCTTCATAAGAGGCGATGAAGTCTTCTGCGGCGATGAGCTGCGCTCCCGTGAGCCGGATGCCGGTCAGAAGAAAAGGCTCGATCTGGCTCGCGGCGCCGCCGCCCGGCGTGCTCAAAACGGGCAGGTCTTCGCTGCGCGCCGCCGGGCTGCGCAGCTCCTTGCGCTGTTCGAGATTTTGCTCGATCTGGCTCGGGTCCGCCTCGGCGGCCAGCGCGCCATGGTGCAAAAAACAACCGGACGCAAACGCAAGACCGAAGGCGAGTCCCAGCCGCTTTACACTTTCTTTACCATCGCAGGCGCGCAGATACATCGTTCGTTTGCTCCGTAAACAGAGGGACAGGCTGCCTGAATGAGGTAAAGAAAACCCGAACCGCGATGATTAAAATGCAACGGAGTTGACGTGTTAACGAAGCCTTAACCAGCAGGCGCGAAAAGCCGCAAATTTTTGTGAATTTTTCCTAAGCTTGCGCTGCAACTTATGGAAGAGGTTCACCATGACCCGCCTGTATTCTCTCGGCCGTTTTCTTGCCCTTGCTCTTTTCGCCGCGCTGTTGCCGCTTTCCGCATCTGCGGAAGGAGCCAGCTGGCAGATCGAAAAAATGAGCGGCGATGTGCGCGTGCTTTCCGAAGACGCGCAGCCGGTCTCTCTTGGTGCAGGGCGCGCTTTGTCTGAGGGGTCCGTCATCGAGACGGGAGCCGATGGCCGTCTCATTCTTTCGCGCGGGGACGAGTCGATCGTCGTTTCGCCGAATACGTCTCTCTCGCTCGCGCCTGAGAGCAATCGCGGCATGATGACGACCATTCTTCAGCGCATGGGGACGATCCTCCTGAGCGTCGACAAAAAAGACCGTCAGCATTTCGAGGTGGAAACGCCTTACCTTGCCGCTGTCGTGAAGGGCACGAAATTCACCGTGACCGTGGACGGCAAGGGCTCGGCGGTGCATGTCGTTGAAGGCGCAGTCGAGGTGATCGATCTGGGCACCGGCGATGTGGGGCTGATCCGCCCCGGCCAGACGGCGCAGTCTTTCGCGGGCGCGGCTGGCGGCCTTGCCGTGTCGGGTCCGGGCGCGGCGCCGGTTGAGCGCGGCGCGGATAAATCGCGCGTTGAAAAAGGTACGAATGTGAAGCCGGTTCCGGCCACTGAAACGCCGAAATCGGCTGCTGCCCCCGTGCGTATCGAAAGCAGCATGAGCGCCGCTCTCGATATCGGCAAGGCGACGAACGGTCTTGCGCGCGGCATCGGCCAGAGCGTGGCCGCTGCGGCGCGTCAATCTGGTGCGGAAGGGCTCGATGAGGATACCTCTTCCGGCACCGGTCTTGCGCTCGGCGCTTCCGGCAATGCGCCAGGCCTCGCCGTTGCCGGGCTTTCGGACGCCGCTCCCGGTCTTTCCGGCTCCGCTCCGGGTCTCTCGGGGTCCGCCCCTGGTCTTTCAGGTGCCGCCCCTGGTCTTTCCGGCGCGGCTCCCGGCCTTTCGGGCTCTGCTCCTGGACTCTCCGGTTCCGCGCCCGGTTTGTCGGGTGCTGCTCCAGGCCTTGCCAATGCGGCCGCAGGCGCTGCCAATGGCGCGGCGGGTGCTGCTTCCTCCGTAGCCGGAGCGGTTTCGGGTGTTGGTAATCCGTTGCCCCCCGGCCTCGTCGGGAATTTGCCGCCGGGCCTCGGCGGTTCCAATCCCGGTAACGGCAATGGTCAGGGAAACGGCAACGGCCGGGGAAATAACTGAACCCACAGCAAAAATTAACGCCTGTTGGGCCATTCTTACCGAGCGTCTTTTCGGTAAGGATGGCCCGGCGCGTTTCTGGGGAGTGATGTGAGGCAAGCGCTAATATCCTTCTGCATTTTTCTGCTCGTTGCCGCTATTGATTTTGGCGGCGGCTGGGAAGAATTCGAGCTGTGGTTGCTCGATCAGAGGATGAGCAAGGTCGAGCATCCGGCAAGCGGCGGGATCGCCGTCGTGCAGATCGATGCAAAAACGCTCAAAGCGATCGAGAAGTGGCCGCTCCCGCGCGATCTTCATGCCCGGCTTGTCGAAAACCTGCGCGGCGCGGGCGCCGACCAGATCGCCTTCGATATCGATTTGAGCGGGATGCGCGCGGCGCCGGAAAACCGGATTCTGGCCGAGACCTTCGCCCGCGCGCCGGGCGCGATCGTGCTGCCGCTTTTCTTCCAGAAAGAAAGCGCGGGCGATGCGGCGAGCGAGATCGTCGTCACGCGCCCTTTGCCGATGTTTGCCGAACATGCCTGGCTTGCCAATGTCAATGTGAAGCCGGAGGTCGATGGGCGCATCCGCCGCGCGTCTTACGGTGTCTGGCTGGATGAGAAATTCTACATGTCCTTGCCCGCGCTCCTGGCCGGACAGGCCAACCGCAAGGATCTCTTCTTCTACGTCAATTACAGCATTCGCGCCGGAGACATTCCGCGCCTTTCTTACATAGACGTGTTGGAGGGGGCATTCGATTCTGCCGCACTGTCCGGTAAGAAAGTCATTGTCGGGGCAACCGCCATCGAGCTCGGCGATCAGCTCACCGTTCCCAATTACGGCGTCATGCCGGGCCCGGTCATTCAGGCCATGGCCTATGAAACGATTGCCCAGGATCTCGTCATCCGGCGCACGGGCACGGCCGTCACATTAGCTGGTCTGGCGCTGATCTGCCTCCTCGGCTGTTTCCTCACGAAACGGGCAGGCTGGGCCGTCGTGCTGGGCGGCGGGTTGGTCTTGATCATCGGACTGCAGGCTGGTGCCTTTGTGCTCTTTAAGAATGCGGCCGTCGGTCTGGATAGCATCGCCTGGTCTTTTGCGGTGGTGTTTCTGGCAGGAAATGCCGTTCTGTCGGAGCTGCGCAAGCAGCGCCGGCTTATTCAGCGCCAGAAACAGGAAAACGAATACCGCCGTCTGCTCATGACCAGCGTGGTCGAGGACAGTTCGGACGCCATCATCATTGCGGGCGCGGACGGGGTGGTGGAAGAGGCCAACCCGCTTGCCGCGCGTATCTTCGGCTTCAACCGGCACGAAGCGGCGGGCGCCCGTCTTGGCGATCTGCTGCCGCCCTGCCTGATGGCCTCCATGGATCATTCCGGCGCTTTCCCGCGCGAATTCGTGCTGGAGCATCCCGAACAGCGCGGCGGCCAGGAAGGCGAACCGATCTGCCTTGAATATTCGATTACCCATTCCTTCGTGCCGGGCGACCCGCGCGACCGGCATATCCTTAACCGCAAAATTGCGACTTATACGTTCCATGATGTGACCGCGCGGCACCGCGCCGCCCAGGCGATCGAAACGGCGCACCGCCAGGAACGCGAGGCGAGCCGCGCCAAGAGCGAGTTCATTGCCAATATGAGCCATGAGCTCAGAACGCCGCTGAACGCCATCATCGGTTTTTCCGAACTCATCGCCCGTGAAACCTTCGGCGCGCTCGGCGATGAGCGCTACAAGCAATATGCGCTCGATGTGGCCGCGAACGGCGGGCACCTTCTGGCGGTGGTGAACGATATTCTCGATATTTCCCGCATCGATTCGGGAAATGTGAGCCTTTGCGAAGATGAAATGGATCTGCCGGGCGCCATCGATGCGTGCGTGCGCATCGCCCGCTCCTGGCCGCAGGCGCAAGGCGTCTCCATCGAGATCGAGCAAGCAGGCCCTGCCTGTCTTTATGCCGATGCCCGCCTCGTTAAGCAGATGCTGAACAACCTTCTTTCCAATGCCGTCAAATTCGGCGGGAAAAAAGGAGAAGCAGGGCGGGTTTTGCTGCGCACGGCCCCGGCCCCGGATGGCGGGCTGGACGTGTCGGTTGCCGATAATGGCATGGGCGTGCCGCCCGAAATTGTCGGGCGTCTTTGCGAGCCGTTTTTTCAGGCCAATGCCACGCTTGCCCGCACCCATGAAGGAACGGGGCTCGGGCTGACGCTCGTGCGCTCCTTCATGGAGCTGCATGGCGGGCAGGTGCGTATCGACAGCATTCCAGGCAGCGGCACCTGCGTGACCCTTGCCTTCCCCGCCTCCCGCGTCCTGGCGCCGGGCGCGGGCGGGAAAGAGGCAAAGGGCGGTTCGATCAACCGCGTCGGATGAGGCCCGGTGCGCCTCTTTCTGCTCTTCCCGTGGAATCTTTCTGGCGGCGCGCTTTGCCGCCTTGCTATACTTCCCCTGGCCTTTAAGGCCGGTATGAGGGGGATGAATGGTCTATTTTCTGGGCGCGCTGTCACTGGCGCTGGCCGCAGCCGCTATGTTCGCGCTGCGTTATGGGCTGCGGGAGCGGCGGCGGCGCAAGGGCCGGCCCTTTTTCGACAGCCATCCCGTCAAACCCCTCGCGCTGGAAAAGCTCGATCCTATTTTCACCATCACCGAACACGGCCCTTCGCTGGAATCGGAAGTACTGCTGGTTGGCGATGTCGGCTCTTATGCCTCCACCTCAACAACAGAGGCGTGGATACTGGGCGCGCTCGCCAAGAAAGCTGCCTGCATTTTCGAGTTCGGCACCTGCACCGGCCGCACCACGTACATTTTCGCGCGCAACGCGCCGGAAGACGCGCGCATCGGTACGATCACGCTCGGCCCCGATGATGTGGAAACCTACAAGGCAGGTGCCGAGGACCCGGAAGGCTGGACGAAGGAAGCCATTGCGGAATCCCAATATACCGACTTCCTTTATACCGGCACGCCCGTTGCCGCGAAGGTCACGCAGATTTTCGGCGACAGCAAAGCCTTCGATGAAACGCCGTGGCTTGGTCAGTGCGATCTCATCTTCGTCGACGGCGCCCATGCCTATAGCTATGTGAAAAGCGATACGGAAAAAGCGCTGCGCATGATCCGGCCGGGCGGCATCATCGTCTGGCACGATTTCTCGCCCGCCTGTCCCGGCGTCTGGAAATATCTGGGAGAGCTTGCCGCAACCCATCCTATCGGCCATATCGCCGGCACCCGCCTCGCCGTGTTGCGGGCGGTCTGACGCGGGCGGGTACGCCCCATTATTTCCTACCGCGACAGGGGGATGTAATCGGGGCTGTTAACGCGCGCTCCTGTAAGTTAGACGTTTCATAGTAAATCCACTAGATTTCTCATGCTTCTAACGATTGTGATGATCGTTTCCCGCGGACGAGCGAAATCGCGGCGGGCGGGGGCTGTGATCAATAGTATTGAGAGGGCTGGATGGCCGATTCCAAGCGTATATGGGGTATCCATATGGGTGTGGTTATGGGGACGACACCCATAGATGAGTCTTTTGTCGGCATTGATTGGAAAGAACTGGGTGATCTCTCGAAGATTCCCGCCGATCGCGAGTCGTTTAAAAGCGCTCTTGCCCAAACCTACCACGAGGCCAAACCTGGAAGTATTCCCGTTCAGGGCGGCGTGCTGTTCCGCTTCGTACACGAGATGGAGCTGGGCGATGTCGTTGTCTATCCATCCAAGATCGACCGGATGGTCAATATAGGATTGATTGACGGGCCTTATCAGTTTGCGCCGGATGTTTGCGTGGAATACCCGAATATTCGCCGTATCAAATGGTTGAAGCATCTGCCGCGAGAAGAGTTCTCTCAAGCGGCGCTCCACGAGATCGGCGCCTTTATAGCGCTTTTCTCCATTCGTAATTACGCGAACGAATTCCTGGCCGCGTTAGAAGGCATGCCGCTGCAGGAAACCGAAGAGCAGGCCGAAGAACGGCAGGATGATGAGACGGTCACGAAGGCTGTATCTGCTCAAGCCGAAGAAGCTACGGATGATTTCGTCATTCGCAGACTCAAGACCAGCATTGACCCATACCAGTTCGAATCTTTTATCGCCCATCTTCTCGAATGTATGGGATACCACGCCCGCGTCACACCGAAATCCGGTGATGGGGGCGTGGACATTATTGCGCATCGGGATCAACTCGGTTTTGAGCCGCCTATTATCAAAGTTCAATGCAAACAGACGACCTCCCCAATTGGACGGCCGGAAGTCACCCAATTATTGGGCAATGTCGAAAATGGGGAGCACGGCTTGTTTGTAACTTTGGGAAGCTATACGCGTGACGCCAAAGAATATGATCGATCAAAACCGAATCTTCGTCTGCTCGATGGGGAACAGCTGGTCGATTTGATTTTCGAAAATTACCGGAAGTTCGAGCCTCGCTATCAGGCGATATTGCCGCTGAAGCGGATATATGTCCCGTCATTGAAAATGATGGATCTGTAGACGGACTCGGAAAAATGGCGCACCCGATAGGATTCGAACCTATGACCTCTGCCTTCGGAGGGCAGCGCTCTATCCAGCTGAGCTACGGGTGCCGCGTCCCGCCAGGGCGGGAAGGGGTCCGGCAGGCGCGGGGCACCTTGTGGACGCGGCGCACCATAACCGAAGGGCGCGGGGCTGGCAATCGGCGATGAGTTGCCGGCGGGGCGCGGTTTCGGGGCGAATCACCTCTAGCGGGCCTGCGCCCCGACCCTTCAAAAACCGCAGAAAAGAGCCCTTCGATCAATTCCTTGCCAAGGGGGATTAACGGGAGGGCGCTGGGGCGTTATACCTATCTCCCGAGGGAGTTTTGATGGTTCAGGCGTTACAGCTCAAACCGCTCGAATTGTATGTCGATCCGGTGGCCAAGCCGGTCGATACGCGCCTTGGCGCGCTCATGTCCTATTGGCGCGCCAAGCGCCAGGGCACCGCGGCCCTGCCCACAAGAGGCGACATCCGCCCGGGCGAGCTCATTTCCCATCTGCCCTCGCTGATCATGCTCGATGTGGAAGAGACGGCGGAAAAGACGCCGGACTTTGCCGTGCGCCTTTCCGGCACCGCGCTCGATGATCTGTTCGGCGGCAATTATATGGGCCGCAAGCTTGAAGAGATTCTGCCGCCCAAACGCGCCTGGCTCGCCCGCGCCGCGCTCGGCCTTGTCGTGGAACACCGCCGCCCCATGCGCTTTTTCGGGCGGCTGGAATTTCCCTCCGAGCCCGGCAACAAGATCATGATCGAGGCGCTTGCTCTGCCGCTCAGCCGGCCGGACGGGCAAGTGCATATGATCCTCGGCGAGATCGTGCAATTGCGCGCCGCCGCTATTTCCTCTTTCCCCGAGCTTTGCCGCCCCGCCGCCGACTAAACTGCCGACTGAGCCTGCGCGTTCTGCTTAAAACCCCTCCCGTTTGATCTCGACGCCCTCCTTGGCGAGCATTTCATGCAGGCGCTCGAAATCGGGCGCGGTCTCGGGAAAGCAGATGCCCGCCGGCAGCGCGTCTTTGCCGCCAAGGCCGAGCACCCGTTCAAGCTGCAGCAAAACCCCGAGCGCGGTCAGATGCACCTGGCCTTGCGGGTCGAGCAGGCCGAGGCGCCGTTTGACGGGCTTACCGTCCTTGCCGCTCCCTTCCGCCTCGATCACCACTTCATGGCGCGCGCCGGGGCCGGGATTGTGCACGAGGCTGCGCCGCGTTTCGCGCGGGATCAGCTTCCAGATGCGCGAGCGCAGCAAAAACATCGACAGGAAATTGTTGACCGGGCTGTCGACGGCAAGGCGCACGGTGGCGGAGACCGCCCCGCTTGCCATCGGCAGCGTCAGTACATCGGGCATGTTGACCCTATAGGCCTTGGCTTTCTTGCCGCTCGGAAAGCGCAGCTTGCGGGGATCGGTCATGGGCAGCACTTCCTGCCAGGCATTCCCGAGACGCTGAATGAAGGGCGCGTCGATGCCGTCAACGGCGGTGGCCGAATCCGGCCCGCCCCGGTCCTTGCCGTAAAAGAGGATCGACATGTCGAGGCGGGTAACCGCGCTCATATCCGCCGCCGTCTCCCGCGCCAGCATGGCCGGAATGCCCGCCATCCAGTTGCTGGAAAAGAGCACGGGTTTTTTGGGCGCGCGCTGCGCGGTGAAGATCATCGCGCGGGTAAGCTCGTCTCCCGCCCTTGCGATTTCGATAAGGCCCGCGCCGTTTGAAATCGCGTAATCGAGCAGCCGGTTGGAGCTGTCGTGAACGGCGGCGATGACGGCGGCCGGTGCCTTGCGCCCTTCAAGCAGCGGGCCGTTGCCGGAAAGATCGAGCGGCACCGCCTCTGCGTTACCGAGCTCTTCTGCAAGGGCGTGGCCTTTTTCAGGATGCCGCCCGCCGAGCAGGATGCGGATGCCCGGGTGATAGGCGCGGATCAGCCGCGCGATGTCGCTGCCCACCACGCCGTAGCCGCCGGCAATCAGGACAGATGGTGAAAGATTTTCCGGCATGAGGCTCCTCCCTCGGAAAAAATGCTGTAAGGTGGTCAGTGACCAGTCTTGGCATAATATTGGTCATTGACCAATAAATTACAAGTGCAGCCCGTGCGTGCGCCCGTAAGGCCGCGCGCGGGGCGAACGAGGCAAAGATGGCGGAACGAAAAAGCGCAGCCAAAAGTGGCGCGGCGCTTGCCGAAAAGGACCGGGAAAGCCCCGCTTTGCGCGCGAAGCAAGGGGCCACGCGCCAGCAAAAGCGGGCGGAAACCGAAGCGCGCATTCTCGATGCCGCGCATCTTCTATTGAAGGAAGACCGGCTGGCGGCGTTCTCATTGCGCGGACTTGCTGCCCGCCTCGACATGCGCCTCAGTCATTTGCAGCACTATTTTCCTCATGCCTCGGACCTTCTGGCGCGGCTTTTCGAGCGTTTTATCGAGCATGATTCCGGCGTCTTTCTGCAGCATTTCGAGGAAGCCTCCGGCCCGCCGGAGCAAAAACTGCAAAAGGCGCTCGCCCGGCTTCTGGAAGATGAGGCTTATCTTGATAGCTGCGATCTCTTCATGTCGGAAATGGCAGCCCTGGCCCGCGAGGATGCGCGCATCGCCCGCTCGCTGGAGCGATATTACGCTGAGTACCGCAAAGGGGCGGCGGACTTGCTGGCCCGGCTGAATGCCGATCTGCCGCCGAAAAAACGGGCCGAGCGGGCCGCCCTCGTCGTCTCGCTGATCGAGGGCGCGCTCCATTTGCGCCATCCCCTGGCCGAAGGCGGCGGGCTCAATGCCAAGGCGCTGGCCGGGGCGATTTGCGCGCTCGCCCGCATGTAAGTCTTTCTAAGCCTCTGTTGCCGCTGCGTCTTTTTCGCCCTGAAAATTTTCTCCAGATTCGTATTGATAGGCATTCTCATTTTCAATAAGGTCCGGCAACTTTAACGGGCCAATTTGAGGGGATGCAAATGGTCAAGCACACGAACAAGTCCAAGGCGGCTCTCGTCGCCACCCGCGCCGGCCTTTGGGCGGCGCCCGCCGCGCTCGCTTTGACGCTCGCCGCGCTGCCGGCATTTGCGGAGCAAGAAAATGCGGGCGAGATCGTCGTCACCGCCACCCGCGCGGCAACGCCGGTTTCCGAGCTCACCCGCTCCGTCACGGTGGTGGATGAGGAAACGGTCGAGCGGGAAGCCAAGATCAACCGCAATCTCGGCGATATTCTCTCCAATACGACGCCCGGTTTTGCGACCTCTTCGGAGGCGCTGTCCAATTTCGGCCAGACCCTGCGCGGGCGCGATTTCCTGACGCTGATCGACGGGGTGCCGCAATCGACGCCGCTGCGCGGCGCCAGCCGGGACCTCAACACGATCGACCCGGATGCCATCGAGCGCATTGAAATCGTGCGCGGCGGCACCGCCGCTTACGGTTTCGGCGCGACGGGCGGTCTTGTGAATATCATCACGAAGCGGCCCGAAGACGGCGCGCTGAAAGCGAAGTCGGAAGTCGGCATCCGCTTTTCGACCGACCATCCGAGCGATTCCATACAATATCAGACGACGCATTCGCTCTCGGGCCGCGAAGGCGAGATCGACTTCCTGGCCGCAGGCACTTTTGTCAGCCGCAACAGCATCTTCGATGGGGACGGCGACCGCATTCCCCCGGATTCGCTCGGTGTACAAGGCGGCTTTGCCGATACCGACGAATGGAACTTTCTCGGCAAGCTCGGCTTCGAGCCCGATGCCAATCAGCGCTTCGAGCTCTCCGCGAATTATTTCGAGTTCCTGCAGGACACCGAATATACGTTCGGCCTCGGCAACCCGGCTGCCGGCATCAAGACGCCCGCCGTCAAGGGCAGCCCGAATGTGGAAGAGCCGGGCACCGAAAACCTGATGATCAACGGCGAATATACCCATAGTGCCGTACTCGGCTCCGAGCTTGCCGCGCAGGTCTATTACGGTGACATCACCTCCCGCTTCGGCAAGTTTCCCGGCTTTGCGCAAACCGAAGTCCAGTCGGAAAAATGGGGCGGTCGGCTAACCATGCAAACGCCGTTCGAAGTTGCCGGCACCGATATGAAGCTGCTGTGGGGCGCCGACTATCTGCGCGATGAAACCGTGCAGGCAGGTATCGACGGGCCGACCATCGTGCCCGTCATGGAGCAGAACGCCATTGCCGGTTTCGCCGAGCTTGAAATTCCGGTGGGCGAATGGGGCCTTGTGCGCGGCGGTGTGCGTTATGAAGACATCACCGTCGATATCGACAGCGTGACGAACCGGCCGGGCCGTTTCGTGCAGGGCGGGGAAATCTCGCTGCAGGAAGCGCTCTTCAATCTCAACGGTGTCGTCTATCTCTCCGAGCGCTCGGAACTTTATGGCGGCTTCTCGCAGGGCTTCTCCGTTGCCGATCTCGGCCGCGTCATTCGCGACAGCACGACCATCAACAATGCCAGCGAGGTTGCCTCCGAAGCTCAGCTTGTCGACAATTACGAGCTTGGCCTGCGCACCGCCAATGACTGGGCGGACGGGTCGGTCGCCGTCTTCTTCTCCGAATCGGAAAAAGGTACGACCTATTCCACGACCAACTTGAACCTCGTCAAAGCGCCTGAGGAAATCTGGGGCATCGAGGCCGCGCTAAATGTGACGCCCGCCCCGCGCTGGAAGCTCGGCGGCACCGCCACCTGGATGGACGGTCATGTTGATCTCGACAGCAACGGCTCTTACGAAGAAGATCTCGACAATACCCGCATCCCGCCGCTGAAATTGACGGCCTATGTGGATTACGAGGTAACCGAGTGGTGGAACGCCCGCCTTCAGGCGCTGCATTCAGGACACCGCGAACCCTTCACCACGGGCGCCTATCGGGGCGACAGCGATGTCTACACGCTGGTCGATCTCTACAGCTCTTTCGATGTCGGCCCCGGCCGCCTCGAGCTTGGCGTGGATAATCTCTTCAATGAGGATTATTTCCCGTGGTCAATGCGGCCTTCAATGTCGCTTATGCCTACAATAAAGGTCCTGGGCGCATGGCGAGCCTGACCTACTCGATCGAATGGTAAGTTCCTCGCAGGAACAGGCCTGACCGGGAGCCGGCCTTCTTTCAAAGAAGTGCCGGCTCCCTTCTGTCTTTCGGAGAAAAGCCGTGCGCGCGTTTCTGGCAAAACTGCATCATTGGACCGGCATCACGGCAGGTCTCGTTCTTTTCGTGCTGGCGCTAAGCGGCAGCATTCTGGTTTTCGACGATGAGATAGACGGCGCGCTCAATCCGCATCTTTTCGCGGTGGAAGAAGGCGCGCCAAGCGATCTCGATGCAGGCCTTGCGGCGCTGAAAGAAAATCAGCCAGATTTCCAGCTCGCCTTTATCCGATTGCCGAGAACGCCTGAACATCCGGTCGAGTTCTGGTCTTCCGATGAGCCGCACCTTATTGCCTATGTCGATGCAGGCGCCGGCAAACTGCTCGGGATGCGCGGGGAGAAAGACGGGCTCGTCGGTTTTCTCAAAGACCTTCATATCCACCTTCTCATGGGCGAAAACGGGCACACGGCGAACGGCATTGTCGGCATCCTCGTGCTTTTCCTGCTCATCAGCGGCGCCGTGCTGGCCTGGCGCAAGGGGCGTTTTGCCCGCCTCTTCAAGCCGCGCCTGCGCGGCGCGCCGCTTGCCGCTTCCGCTTTCGATCTTCACCGGTTTACCGGCACGGTGGGCTGGGCACTTTTATTCATCAGTGCCCTGACGGGTGTGATGCTGGTCTTTTACCGCGTCACCGCTTACGCGCTGCTTTTGACGCTGGGCGGTACGCCGCCCTCCCAGCCGCCTGCCATCGAGCAGGTGGAGGGCGCGCCTTCTCTTAGCCTGGAAAAGATAAAAGAGATCGCCGCGCGTGAAATGCCCGAGGCCGTGCCTACCTGGATCAGGCTGCCCGCGGATGAAAAATCGCCCGTCGTCGTGCGCTACCGCCATGAAGAAGACCCCCATCCCAATGGCACGACTTACGGCGCTTTTCACCCGCAAACCGGCAAGCTCGTCTCCTCCTATGCCTGGGAAGGCAAGGGCACAGGCATGTGGCTTTCGGACCTGAAATACCCCATCCATATCGGTGATTTCTGGGGACCGGCAGGGGCTGCCATCGTGCTGGCAACAGGGCTCGTGCCCATCGTTCTGATGGGCAGCGGGGCCTATCTCTTTTTCCGGCGGCGCGGTTTTTTCAGAAAATAGATTTACCTGCGCGACGAGGTGAGCTGCAGGAAGACGTCTTCAAGATCGGCTTCTTCGGTCGACACATCGGCGACTTGCACACCGGCATTGCCGATTTGGGCCAAAATGTCGCCAGCCTTCATTTCCGCCGGATTGTAACGCACCGCAAGGCGCCCATCCTCGCGCAGTTCCGCTTTGAGGGCTGCAAGCTGCGGCGGCAGCGCGCTCAAGGGCGTGTCGGGCGCGATGATCAGCCGTTTTTCCTCGATCCGCGAAAGCAATTGCCCCGTCGGCTCGCAGGCCACCACTTCACCGTGATTGATGATGGCGATCTCGTCGCAAAGCGACTGGGCCTCTTCAAGATAATGTGTGGTGAGCACGATGGTCGTGCCTTTCGCGTGCAGCTCCAGCACATAATCCCAAAGCTGTTTGCGCAGCTCGATATCGACGCCCGCCGTCGGCTCGTCCAGCACCAGAATGGGCGGGTTGTGCACCATGGCCTTGGCAACGAGGAGGCGGCGGCGCATGCCCCCTGAAAGTGTGCGCGCATAAGCATCCGCCTTGTCGGCAAGGCCCATGGCGCCCAGAATTTCCATGGTCCGCCGCTCCGGCCGGGGCACGCCGTAAAGCCCGGCCTGCAGCTCCAGCGCCTCGGCGGGCGTAAAGAACGGGTCGATATGCAGCTCCTGCGGCACGACACCGATGGCGGCGCGCGCCTGGCGCGGATTGACGTCGATATCGAAGCCCCAAAGCGAGACATTGCCGGAGGTTTTCATCACCAGCCCGGCCAAAATATTGATGAAGGTGGATTTTCCGGCCCCGTTCGGCCCCAAAAGGCCGAAAATCGAGCCGCGCGGAATGGCAAGATCGATGCCTTTCAGCGCTTCCTTGGCGGGCTGCCCGCCCGAGGCGCGGTAGACCTTTCTCAGGCCCCTGGCTTCAATGGCATTGAATTGAGCAGCGCTCGCGCCCGGCTCTGCGGGCACCGGCGTTTCAATTTCGGCATCATGCGCAACATGCGAAGCCATGCAGTCCCTCCCGGCGGCGGTGATGGTCTTGAGAGGCAGGATCTTACATGGCTCTCTATCACCGGCCCCATATGGGGTCAATTGCACCGCCTGACAACTGCCGGGCAAAAAAGGAACTGCAGTCTTTCCCAAGCCCTGCGGAAGGTGCCATTATGCGCGCCTATCGGCGGAACGTCAGCGCGCAGGCAGGGAAAAACCGGCACTCATGTCATCCAAAAAAGAATCGAACACGGCAAAAACGAAATCGCCTGAAGTAAAAAAGCCGGATGGGAAATTGCCGGGTAAAGGCGATCACATTTTTCTGGTCGACGGGTCGGGCTATATTTTCCGCGCCTACCACGCGCTGCCACCTTTGACGCGTAAATCCGACGGGCTGCCGGTGGGCGCCGTCAGCGGTTTC
>ERZ1673962.991-NODE-991-length-15723-cov-3.377904_pt1 | contig 15723 bp, 17 predicted proteins | sample MGYA00580188_ERZ1673962 | MGnify/ENA primary metagenome ERZ1673962 (study PRJEB41334, sample SAMN05608104) | rock metagenome | biome: terrestrial subsurface; feature: shale formation; material: shale | place: USA: Pennsylvania ... | reverse complement strand
CGATCTCGTCCATACCGCCGTGCGCATGTTGGACAATGTGATCGACGTTTCGCGCTTTCCCCTGCCCGAGCAGGAGCATGAGGCAAAAGCCAAGCGCCGCATCGGCCTTGGCGTGACGGGCCTTGCCGATGCGCTCCTGATGTGCGGCGCGCGCTACGGGGCGCCGGAAAGCCTGACGCTCATTCACCGCTGGATGAGCCGGCTGCAACACGCCGCTTATGCCGCCTCCGTGGAGCTTGCCAAGGAAAAGGGCCCCTTCCCGCTTTTCGAGAAGGAGCCCTATCTGGCAGGGGAAACCATCAAGGCATTGCCCCAGCATCTTCAGGATGCGATTGCGCATCACGGCATCCGCAACGCGCTTTTGACCTCCATCGCGCCCACCGGCACGATCTCGCTTTTCGCGGGTAATGTCTCAAGCGGCATCGAGCCGATTTTCGCGCCGAGCTACAGGCGCAAGGTGCGCCTTGCCGATGGCAGCACGCGCGAGGAAGAGGTGGTGGACTACGCCCTTGCCGAATACCGCGCCCTGCATGGCGCGGATGCGCCGCTGCCCGAGGCCTTTACCACCGCGCAGGACCTGACCCCGGACGCCCATATTGCCGTCCAGGCCGCCGTGCAGCCTTATATCGACAGCTCGATCTCCAAAACGATCAATTGCCCCGCCGATATCAGTTTCGAGGCGTTCAAGGATATTTACACCAGCGCCTATAAAGCGGGCCTGAAAGGTTGCACCACTTACCGCCCGAGCGAGGTGCGCGGCTCCGTGCTCTCGATTTCACCTGCCGAAAGCCCGGCGGAGGAAGAAAGCGGCGCGCCCGTTTTCGAGGTCAAAGACGGCGTCGTCTATATGTCCAAACCGCTCGAACGCGATGCGGTGCTGCCCGGCTATACCTATAAGCTGCAATGGCCTGAAAGCGATCATGCCATTTACATCACGCTCAACGACATCATTCAGGACAAGCGCCGCCGGCCCTTCGAGATTTTCATCAACTCGAAGAACATGGAGCATTATGCCTGGACCGTGGCGCTGACGCGGATGATCTCCGCCGTCTTCCGGCGCGGGGGTGATGTGACGTTCGTCGTCGAAGAATTGAAAGCCGTGTTCGATCCGCGCGGCGGCTCCTGGATGAACGGGCGCTATGTGCCTTCACTTCTGGCCGCTATCGGCGAGACGATCGAACGGCACATGATCGATATCGGCTTTATCGCCAAAAAAGACGGCAAACCGCTCAGTGAGGGCAAATTGCTCGAAGGGGCGGTGGTAACGGGGATGAAAGGCTGCCCGCGCTGCGGTGAGCGTGGGCTGGTGCGTCAGGAAGGCTGCGATACCTGCACCTCCTGCGGCTATTCCAAATGCAGCTAAGGGCAAAGGACAAAAACAACAATGCGCGGCGCCATTCATCATCTCGACCTGACCGTTAAAGATCCCGCCATCTCCGCCCCCTTTTACGATGCCGTACTGGGTTTTATGGGCTATGCCCGCGTCGATGAAGACGCCGACAGCGTCGATTGGGCGGCGCGGCCCGCAGGCGCTTATATCTCCATCGGCATTTTGCGCGCCGAAGCGAAAAGCGCGGGGCAAAAACACAACCGCTATGCGCCCGGCCTTCATCACGTCGCCTGGCATGCGCAAAGCCGGGAAGACGTCGACGGGCTCCATGCGCTGCTGCAAGAAATCGGCGCGGAAATTCTGGATGCCCCCGCCGCCTATCCCGAATACGGCCCGGATTATTACGCCGTCTTTTTCGCCGATCCCGACGGGCTGAAGCTTGAATTCGTCTACGAACCTTACGCTGCCTGATGCCGCTTCAAATCACCAACCGTCAGGCCCGCCATCTGCTTCTCGACCTGCAGGGCCTGACGCGCAAACCCGCCGCGCCGCTTCCAAAAGAAGAGCTGCGTGCCCTGATCGGCAAGCTCGGCTATTTGCAGCTCGATTCCGTCAATGCCGTCGAGCGCGCCCATCACATGATGCTTTTCTCGCGCGCGGAAAAATATAAACGCGAGGATTTGCACGGGCTGCATGAAAGCGACAGGGCGCTTTTCGAACATTGGACCCATGATGCCTGCCTCATCCCCATCGAGTTTTATCCTTACTGGCAGGAACGCTTCAAAGCCGCCCGGCAGAAACTGAAAGACGGGGCCTGGAAAACGCGGCTCGGCCCGCACGGCCCCAAGATCATCAAAAACGTCAAACAGCGGATCGAGAAAGAAGGCCCGCTTATGGCGCGCGACTTTGAAGACAAAGGCGCGGGCGGCTGGTGGGGCTGGGGCCCGTCCAAAACCGCGCTGGAATTTCTCTGGCGCACGGGCGATCTTGCCATCTCCCGGCGCGAGGGCTTTCAGAAAGTCTATGATTTGGCCGAACGCGTTATCCCGGAGGGTCACCGCACGCACACCCCGAGCGCTGCGGCAATCCGCGACTGGAAATGCCGCGAGGCCCTGAAACGGCTGGGCACGGCAACGCCTGGAGAAATCGCCGCCTTTTGGGACAGCCTGCCGCCGGCGGAAGTCAAAAAATGGCTGGCGGAGAATGCGCGCGCGCTGTGCGAGGTGGAAATCACCGGTGCGGATGGGACGAAACGCGCCACCCTGGCTTTCAAAGATATCGAAGAGCGCCTGGAGGCCCCCGCCCCGCCCACGCGCCTGCGCTTTCTCAGCCCGTTCGACCCCGTGCTTCGGGACCGGAAAAGAGCCGAGCGCATTTTCGGCTTCGATTACCGGATCGAGATTTTCGTCCCCGAAAAGAAACGCCAATATGGCTATTATGTCCTGCCCATTTTAGAAGGCGCGCGTTTTACCGGCCGCGCGGATATGAAGGTCCACCGCAAGGAAGGCGTTCTGGAAGTGAAGGGCCTCTGGCTCGAGCCCGGCGTCAAATGGACAAGCGCCCGCGAAGAAGCCTTCCGCAAGGCGCTGGCGCGGCTTGCCAAATTTTCAAACGCAGAGACGATCAAGACAGACGCTGCGATACGGCGTGCCATAAAGCTTCAAGATGGGCGTCCCTGATCCCGATCTCGCGCAGATGTGTGAGCGTGCCGAAAAGATAATCGGGATTGGCCCCGGACTGGCCCTTCCCTTCCGCAATGAGACGGACCTGATCGTCGAAAGAGAGCTTGCCGGCATATTGCAGATGCGCGCGGTCGACGATGAAGCAAAGCGCGGTCACTTTCTCGCCCGTCTCCAAAAGCCGCACCGGGCGCATCACATCGAGATAGACACTCGTGACCTGTTCGCGCTCCTGCAGATAAGCATAGACCTCGGCGGCCTTTTCACCGGTCACGCGGAAGGCCGCGCCCCGGCACGCCCCGCCCCTGTCGAGGCCGAAGACAAGGCCCGGTTTTTCCGGCGTGCCGCGATGGACATGGGAGAAAACGCAGAACTCCCGGTGATAGCCGTAAAGGCGCGCATCGCGCCGTTCCACGAAATCGAAACCCGGCCGCCACATCAGCGAGCCATATCCAAATACCCAGAGATCTTGCATGATACCTCTTACTTGCTCCGCCAGACCCTAGCGGGCAGACTTGAGGGCAGCAATAAAAGCCGGACCGATTCATAAATGGCAAAAAGCGCCGACACAGCCCCCCGTTTCCCCTGGAAAATCGCCGCCCCCTTCGGCGCGCTGGCGCTGATCGCAGGGGCCTATAGCGTTTTCTGGTTCATGCTTGCAGGCAATCTGGAAGAAGAACTGCTCGCCTATAAAGGCCGCGTGCAGGAGAACGGGGTGAAGGCCGATTGGCGCGCCCATGAGATGCACGGCTTTCCCTACCGCATGGGCGTGACGCTGAAAGAGGCAACGCTTACCCGCGATCGCGGCAAGACCGCCTGGTCGCTCGCCCTGCCTGAAATCAGCGCCCAGATGCTGCCCTATAGGCCCGGCCATTTCATCGTCGATGTGAACGGCGAACAGGATTTGACGCTGACGGGCCCGGATGGCAAGCGGCGTTTCATCTCGAAGGCCGAAACCCTTTGGGGCAGCTATGTTGCGGGCAAGGAAAGCGCCGGGCGGCTTGCCGTCGAAATAAAAGATTGGGCGGCTTCCGGCCTGAGCGAAGACAGCGGCACGTTTATCGGCTCGGCAAGCGCGGGCAGCCTGCAGCTCCACACCCGCCCGGCGCCGGACCCTGAGGCCACCGAAGAAGACGCGCCGCCGCTGCCCCGGACTTACGACTTGGCGCTCAAAGCCACGGATATTGCCTGGGATTTCGGCCCCGTCACAGGCTGGCTCGAACCGGAAATCGCGCTCTTTGAAGCCCAAATGCGCGGCTATGAAGTGCCGGAGCGCCTGCCCGCCGATCTCGATACCGGCGCACGCGCCTGGGCGGCTTCAGGCGGGCGCATCGCCATTTCCGATCTTCAGCTTCTCTGGGGCCCCATCGACATGAAGGGCCAGGGCGAGCTGACGCTCGATGCCAAAGGCCGCCCGAGCGGGCGCATCGAGGCGAGCTTCGGCAAGGTGGAAGAGCTGATCGCGCGGCTCGTCGAAACCGGCATCGTGAAAAAAGAAAGCGCACCCGTCATCTTTGCCGGCGCCGGCATCATCTCCGCCCTGCAAGGTAAGCCGCAGGACGGGCGCATGCATCTGCCGCTTGCCTTCCATGAAGGCGTGGTGTTTCTGGGGCCCGTCTCTATCGGCCGCCTCGAGCCGCTTTATTAAGCCGCCTTATTTCTTGGAAACGGATTTCGCGTGGGTGGGATTGCGCCCGAAATTCGGCGCATCCGTATCCTGGCCCGCATCGATGATGGAGCGGCGCACCGCACGCGTGCGGGTGAAAAGATCGAACAGCATGTCCCCGTCACCCCAGCGGATCGCCCGCTGCAGCGCGGCAAGGTCCTCGGAAAAGCGGCCCAGCATTTCCAGCACCGCTTCCCTGTTATTCAGAAAGACATCGCGCCACATGGTGGGGTCCGAGGCGGCAAGGCGTGTGAAATCGCGAAAGCCGCTCGCCGCATATTTGATCACTTCGGACTGCGTGACTTTTTCCAGATCCGTCGCCGTGCCCACGATGTTATAGGCGATGAGATGCGGCAAATGGCTGACGATGGCAAAGACGAGATCGTGATGCTTGGACTCCATCACATCCACATTCGAGCCGCACCCTTCCCAGAACGCGGTCAGCGCTTTGATGGCCTCCGCCTCCGTGCCCGGCACCGGCGTGAGAATGCACCAGCGATTGTCGAAAAGTTCGGCAAAGCCTGCGTCGGGACCCGATTCCTCGGTCCCCGCAATCGGGTGGCCGGGAATGAAATGCACACCGCTTGGCACATAAGGGCCGACATCGCGCACGACGGCGGTTTTCACCGAGCCCACATCGGTCAGGATCGCGCCTTTCTTCAAGACCGGTTCGATTTCTTTGGCAGAAGGCCCGAGCGCGCCCACCGGCACGCAGAGAATGACGAGATCGGCATCTTGCGCCGCCTCCGCCGCGCTTTCATGAGCGCTGTCGATGAACCCGATTTCAAGCGCCCGCGCGCGCGTCTCCTTGGAGCGGGCAAAGCCGGCAATATGCCCGGCAAGCCCGGCGCGCTTTACCGCATGGCCGATGGAGCCGCCGATAAGCCCGAGCCCGATCAGCGCGATACGTCCAAAAAGAGGTTCGCTCTTGCTCATGCCTTCCCCAAAAACTCTTTCAGCGCGGCCACCACCTTCAGATTGGCTTCCTCGGTGCTCACCGTCAGGCGCAGATAATCCGGCAGCCCGTAGGAAGCGATCTGCCGGAGGATCAACCCTTTCGAGCAGAGAAACTCATCCGCCTCCGCCGCGCTCTTGCCCGTTTCGGGCGGAAAGCGGAAGGAAATGAAATTCGTCACGCTGGGCACGACCTCGAGCCCGAGCGCCGAAATCTCCTCGCTCAGCCAGGCACGCCACTTTTCATTATGAGCGACGGCTTTTGCCGTGTGCTCTTTATCTTCTATCGCGGCAATGCCCGCTTTCATCGCCGGCACATTGACGTTGAAGGGCCCGCGAATGCGGTTCAGCACATCCGCGACGCTTGCCGGACAATAGGCCCAGCCGAGCCGGATCGCCGCGAGGCCGTACACCTTCGAGAAGGTGCGCGTCATCACCACATTGTCATGGGTCGCAACCAGCTCGATCCCGGATTCATAATCGTTGCTGCGCACATATTCAGCGTAAGCGGCATCGAGCACCAGAAGCACATCCTCCCGCAATCCCTCGCGCAGGCGCTTGATCTGCGAAAAAGAAAGATAAGTGCCCGTCGGATTGTTGGGATTGGCAAGAAAAACGATCCGCGTCTTTTCGTTCTGCGCCGCCAGAATGGCATCGACATCCGCGGTGAGGTTCTTCTCCGGCACCTGCACGATCTCTCCGCCCGCCGCTTTCGTGACGATGGGATAGATCAGAAAGCCGTGCCGGGTCGCAATCGCTTCGTCGCCGGGGCCGATATAGGCCTGGGCCAGCAGATGCAAAAGCTCATCCGATCCCGCCCCGCAAACGATACGCTCCGGATCGAGCCCGTAAACGCCGGCAATGGCCTTGCGCAGTTCCAGCGCGCCGCCATCGGGATAGCGCTCCATGGCGCCGAGCGCTTCCATCGCCGCCTCGCGCGCCTTGGGGCTCGGCCCAAGCGGGGTTTCATTCGCCGACAGCTTGTACTGCTTGGCCGTGCCTTCCACTTTCTCGCGCCCGCCCACATAAGGGGCGATGTCGAGAATGCCGGGCCGGGGCTGAACGGGGCTCATCGCTTACTCTCCTTTTTCAAGACAGCCGGCAAGGCGCACGGGATCGGCATAGCCGCCGATCAGCTGCACCCCATCGATGCCGTCCTGGTTATAGAGAGTCTCAAGCCGCCCGTCCCCGGCACTTATGAAACCGGTGAGACCAATCAGCGCATAATATTGCCCGTTTTGTTCTTTGCGCAGATAAAGCGTGCCGGCAAGCCCGGCCTCCTGCAGCTGCGCCTCCACCGCGCCCGCGCTTACCGCTTCTGAGAAGGTCAGCACAACCAAGCTCGTATCCGCGCCCGTTTCCTCAAAATCGGCCTGCGCCACCGCATAAGCTTCAGGCAACACGCCTTCCTCGGTGAGGAAGGGCAAGCAGGCAACGACACGCACCGGCGCCGTATCCCCGCGCCCCAGCATCGCCCACCAGGCATCGCCGTCATCCGGTTGCGGCGCGGGCAGGACACCGATCACCGAGCGGTCCTTGGAGACCCGGCGCAGAACGTCCATTGCTTCCTCACGCAGGTTCATGGGCGTGAACGAGCCATAATACCCGCGCGCCAGATCCCACAGGCGCAGCGGGTCGGCGCCGCCGAAAACCTCCACCCGGAGCGGGCCTTGCAGGCGCGTTTTGGCGGACATGATTTCCCGCCACAGCCGGAAGATGACGGCAAGCGGCAAGGGCCCCTGATGGCGCGCGGCAAGGGCGCGCAGCACTTCGGCCTCCCGGCCCGGGCGGAAGGCGATGAAACTGCCCTCGCCCGCATCGCTCGCCGCCTGCGCTTTGGCTTCGGCCACCTGGCGCACGAGCTCGGTGCGCTCCATAAGCAAGCCGTGCATCTGCGCGTCGATCGCATCGATCTCGCGGCGCACATCGCCGAGCTGCTTGACCTCGCCTCTATCCTGATCCGCCATCCCTGCTTCCCGCATCGCGGGCCTTCTTCCAGACCCCGTGGAGGCGTTTCGCGCCTCTCCCGGCCCATGTCCCGGCCCGTCTCCCAGCCCGTGCAAAATGAGCGGTATTCATAAGGACGAACACGGCCAAAATCAAAGAAAACATTGACATTTCAGGCACCTCTGCCCCATCTAACGAGCTTATTCAAGCCGCCCGTCGCCTGCCGGCCAAAAGCCGCAGACCGGGCAAGATGGCCCGGAAAACCGGGACCGGGACCTGAATTCAGGCAAAAGCAGAGCTGGGAACCGCCCATGTCCGCCGCCACCGGAGCACATACCGGCACCGCGCCGCCAGACCCCCGCCTTGAAGCGCCCGAAGCGCGCCTCGAGACGGTGACGTTCGGCCCGGACAAACCGCTCCGGCTGGATTCGGGCGAGAATCTGAGCCCGGTAACGCTGGCCTATAACACTTACGGCGAGCTCAACGCCGACAAGTCCAACGCGGTGCTGATCTGCCATGCGCTGACCATGGACCAGCATGTGGCCAACGCCCATCCCCAGACCGGCAAACCCGGCTGGTGGCTGCGCATGGTAGGGCCCGGCCGGACCATCGACACGGACCGGTTTTTCGTCATTTGTCCGAATGTGATCGGCGGCTGCCAGGGCTCTTCCGGCCCGACCGAGACGAACCCTGCAACCGGCAAGCCCTACGGGCTCGATTTTCCCGTCATCACCATTGCCGACATGGTGCGCGCCCAGGCCATGCTGCTCGACCATCTGGGCATCGAAACGCTCTTCTGCGCCATTGGCGGCTCCATGGGCGGCATGCAGGTGCTCGAATGGGCAAGCGCTTATCCGGAGCGCGTCTTCAGCGCCATTCCCATGGCAACGGCGGCGCGCCATTCGGCTCAGAACATCGCCTTTCACGAAGTTGGACGCCAGGCCATCATGGCGGACCCCGACTGGCATGGCGGCACCTATCTCGATCACGGCACGCGCCCGACCAAAGGTCTTGCCGTGGCGCGCATGGCCGCGCATATCACCTATCTGTCGGAGACCGCGCTCTTTCGCAAATTCGACCGCAATCTGCAGGACCGCGATACGCTGACCTATGATTTCGGCGCGCCGGATTTCCAGATCGAAAGCTATCTGCGCCACCAGGGCATGACCTTCGTGGACCGCTTCGACGCGAACTCCTATCTCTACATCACCCGCGCCATGGATTATTTCGATCTGGCGGCGGTCCATGGCGGTGTGCTTGCCAATGCCTTCAAGGGAACGAAGACACGCTTCTGCGTCGTCTCTTTCACCAGCGACTGGCATTACCCGACCGCCTATAACAAGCAGATCGTGCACGCGCTGATCGCCGCGGGCGCCAATGTGAGTTTCGTGGAAATCGAGACCGACAAGGGCCACGACGCCTTCCTGCTCGACGAACCGGTGATGGACGATACGCTGGCCGGTTTCATCGCCTCCGCCGCACGCCAGCGCGGGCTGACCTGAGAAAGAGCGGAGGCAGAGCCATGGCGCTGGACACGAATACCCAAACCCGTATCGACCTCATCGCCGTCGCCGATCTGGTGCAGGAAGGATCGCGCGTGCTCGATGTGGGCTGCGGGGAAGGCGAGTTACTGGAGCTTTTGCGCGATAAACGGCAAGTGGACGGGCGCGGCGTGGAACTGAGCCAGGCCGGCGTCAATGCCTGCGTGGCGCGCGGACTTTCCGTCGTGCAAGGGGATGCGGATCGCGACCTCGGGGATTATCCCGATGACAGCTTCGATTACGTCATTCTCAGCCAGACCATTCAGGCAACGCGCAACCCGCGCGAAGTGCTGGGCCAAATGAAACGGATCGGGCGGCGCGTCGTCGTTTCCTTCCCGAATTTCTGCCATTGGAAAATCCGCCTGCAGCTTCTTCTTTCAGGCCGCATGCCGGTCACCCGGACGCTGGCGGATGAATGGTACGACACGCCCAATATCCATCTTTGCACCGTGCGTGATTTTCTCGATCTGTGCGAGACCGAGCACCTTGCCATCGAAAAAACGCTGATGCTGGCAGGGGAAAAGAGCTGGACCGAGCACAATCCCGGCGCCCGCGCCAATTTGCGCGCCGAACAGGCGGTCTTCCTGCTTTACCGGAAATAAGTAGCGCTTACGTCGCCACGGCTTCGGCGTCACGCTCGCCGGTGCGGATACGCACGGCCTGTTCCAGATCGAGCACGAAAATCTTGCCGTCGCCGATCTTGCCCGTCTTCGCGGCCTTGCCGATCGTCTCCACCACCTTATCGGCAATGTCATCGGCAACCGCGATATCGAAGCGCACTTTCGGTACCAGCGTGACCTGATATTCCGCGCCGCGGTAAATCTCGGTCTGGCCTTTTTGCCGCCCATGCCCTTTGACTTCCGTCACCGTCATGCCGGACACGCCGATTGCGCTCAACGCATCCATCACAGCATTCGTCATGGCAGGTTTTACGATGGCCACTACAAGTTTCATGTCGATCTCCTGCGTCTTTTCAAACTTCAATCATTGGACGAAGCGGATATGCGCGGCACGGCAACGGGCCGCAAGCCGGGCAACACGGCCCGCGCAGACGCGCGGCGCACCGGCACCGGTGTGCCTGCATAAAACTGTTTGGCCGCTTCCACAAGCATGACCCCGGCAAGGCGCTGGCCGAAAAACCGCCCGCCCCGCTCGAAGGCGGAAGCCCAGCGCAAAAGCGCACGCCAATCGAACGGTAAAAAGAAAAGCGCCGTCGACCAGTCGGTCGGGCTGAACATCGCATCGCGCAACAGCCGGATGAGCTGGCCGCGCGTGAACGGGCGCCCATGGCCGAAGGGCGTCGTCTCCCGCCGCGCCCAGACACCCCGCCGGTTCGGCACGACGATAAGCAGCCGCCCTCCGGGTTTGAGCACCCGCCAGGCCTGGCGCAGCATGGTGCCGAGCGGCTCGGAACTTTCAACCGTGTGAACAAGCAGCAACCGGTCGAGACTGTCATCGGGCAGCGGCCAGTCGGTCTCCTCCACCAGCGTGGTGCGGTTTGGCCCTTCCTTCGGCCAATAGATCACGCCCTGCTGCGCCGGCATGAGCGCGAGCACCCGCTCGGCCTCATCCAGAAAAAGCCGCAAATAGGGCGTGGCATAACCGAACCCGGCCACATCCATACCCCGCACATCCGGCCAGATTTCGCGGATGCGCCGGGACAAATGACGGCGGGTCATCCGCCCGAGCGGGCGGGCATAAAAATCCCTGAGGTCAGCCACATCCATATGCATGCGTGAAAGCCTAGCAGAAACGGCGAAAAGGCGGAGGCTCTTTCTGTATTCCTTCTGCCTTATTTCGGGCGGCACGCGCCGGTTCAAATCCGGCTCCCGACGCGCTAGGCTGGCCCGGCAAACATTCAGCCAGTGGTGGTCCTCATGTCCAAGCTAATCGTTCACCAGTTCCCGTGCCTTTCGGATAATTACGGCTATCTGCTGCACGACCCGGAAACGGGCGCGACCGGCGCCATCGACACGCCGGAAGTCGCCCCCATCCTGAAAGCGCTGGAGGAAAAGGGCTGGACGCTCACACACATTCTCAACACCCATCACCATTTCGATCATGCGGGCGGCAATCTGGAACTGAAAGAAAAGACCGGCTGCACCATCATCGGCCCGAAAGGCGAAGCACCGCGCATTCCCGGCATCGACATCGCGCTGGGGGACGGTGACATCTGCGAGTTCGGCAGCCGTAAGGCGCAGGTGCTGGAAGTGGGCGGGCACACGCTCGGCCATATCGCCTATTACTTCCCGCAAGACGGTATTGCCTTTGTCGGCGATACGCTTTTTGCGCTGGGCTGCGGGCGTATCTTCGAGGGCACGGCGGAGCAGATGTGGGGCTCGCTGCAAAAGCTGATGGGCCTGCCGGATGAAACGGTGGTTTACTGCGCCCATGAATATACACAAGCCAATGCCCGCTTCGCCGCGACCATCGAACCGGCGAACGAGGCGTTGCAAGCGCGCATTAAAGAGATCGACGCCAAACGCGCGGAAGGCAAACCCACCGTGCCCACCACGATCGGCCTTGAAAAAGCGACCAATCCGTTTTTGCGGCCGATGAGCGAGGAGGTGCAAAAGACATTGAACCTTGTCGGCGCGCCGCTTGTCGATGTGTTCGCCGAAACCCGCGCCCGCAAGGACAGTTTCTAGGCGCGCAGTAAAAGCAAGCGGCTGAGAAGGGGGAACTCATGCTGTCATCGGAAGAAATCATTCTGCTGCTCGGCCTTGAGCCGCATCCGGAAGGCGGGCATTTCAAGGAGGTTTTCCGCGATGAGGCGCCGTCCGGCAAGCGCGCCCATTCCACCGCGATCTATTATCTCCTGCGCAAGGGCGAGAAATCCCATTGGCATAAGGTCGATGCCACCGAAATCTGGCATTGGTATGCGGGCGCCCCGCTCCGCCTTCGCGTTGCCAAGGATGAGGCAAAACCGGCGTCTGAATTTCTGCTCGGCAACGATCTTGTGCATGGCGAGCGCCCGCAGCATGTGGTGCCCGCCCATGCCTGGCAGGCGGCGGAAAGCTGCGGCGAGTGGACGCTGGTCGGCTGCACCGTCGCGCCCGGTTTCGATTTTGCCGGCTTCGAACTTGCCGCCAAAGATTGGACGCCCGGTCAATGAACCATGCCCGCGCCATCGCCGCGCTTCTAGCCCTTGGCACGGCGCTTTTGGCGGGCTTGCCTGCCCGCGCGGAAATACCCTGTTCCGGCGCGCCCTCCGGTAAAACGCTCGGCCCTGCCCGCATCATTGAAGTGGAGACGCAAGGCGGCGGCGCTTACGGCACGCTGCAATATGCCCGCAGCCTCGATCTTGCCGAAAAAGAAATTCTCTTCACCTTCGATGACGGCCCCGATCCCGTAGTGACGCCGCAAATTCTCGACACGCTCGACCGGCATTGCCTTAAAGCGACATTCTTCTTTACCGGCCTGCGCGCCGAGCGCTATCCGGAACTGGTGCGCGAGGCCTGGCGGCGCGGCCACACGATTGCAACCCACACCTATTCCCACCCGAATAATTTGCGCCGCGGCGCGCCCTCTTATGCGCGCGCGCAGATCACCCGCGGCCAGGAAGCCATTGCAGCCGCCCTGCAAGGGGCAGAGGATACGAAAGAGGCAGAACTTGCCCCCTTTTTCCGCTTTCCGGGCCTCAACGACAGCGCGCGGCTGAAAGCCTGGCTGGCCGCGCAAGACATCGCCGTTTTTTCCTGCGATTTCGGCAGCGACGATTGGCGGCGCATTTCCGCCTGGAGCGTTTATAAACGCACGATGCGCAACGCCGCCTATATGGGGCGCGGCATCGTCATTTTGCATGACACCAAGACACGCACGGCGAGCGCCCTGCCGATGATCCTCGACGAGCTGGCGCGCCGGGGGTTCAAGGCCGCTCATATGCGCGCCAAAAAACCCCCGGATACGCTGGCCGGTTTGCCGGAAAAAGCCGTCACCGCACCTTAACTTGCCGCCCGGCAAGCGATTGACTAACGTTTGGCCCATGAAAAAACAGATCCGCAGCAAATCCGGGTTGAGCCGCCGTAAAGCGCTGCAATGGGGCACGGCAGCTGCAGCAAGCGCGCTTGTCACGCCCGCACTCGTGCGCGCCGAAGCGCCTTACAAGCGCATCTTGAAAATGCAGAGCCTCAATTCCGGTGAAAAACTCACCATCACCTATTGGGCCGACGGCGCTTACATCGAGGACGCGCTGCCCCGCATCAACTGGTTCATGCGCGATCTGCGCACCCATGAAAGTTTCAAAATGGATGTGCGCCTGCTCGATCTTCTCTGGGAGATCGACCAAAACACGCGCTCAAACAACCCGCTTTATACGATGTCGGGCTACCGCTCGCCCGAAACCAACGCCATGCTGGCGGCGACGAGCGAAGGCGTCGATGAAGCCAGTTTCCATATGCGCGGCATGGCCATGGACCTAACCCAGGATTTCCGCGATCCCGAAGCACTTTTTTTGGTGGCGAAAAAACTGGGGCGCGGCGGCGCTGGCTTTTACCCCACCAAACGCCCCTTCGTGCATGTGGATGTCGGCCCGAGGGACCTCTGGCGCTGGCCGGAAAAACCGCGGGACGGGCGCGCGGCGGACGTTGAGCGCGGCAACGCGGAAACGGCACCCAAGGCAAAAAGCTGATTTCCTCACGGACTTATCATCTTGCAATGCACAAAAAGCTTGCGCATCGCAACAGGCCCTTGCGACAATTCGCCAAACCTAGAGAAACATAAGACACACCAACGCCGGGCTTCAGCAGCCGGGCGGCAAGGGTGAACTGGGGGTCAGGTGGCACGGCAGGACGATACGGATAAAGACGTTATCAAAATCAAGAAATACGCGAACCGCCGTCTCTACAATACGGCAACGAGTTCCTATGTGACGCTCGAAGATCTGGCGCAGATGGTGCGCGACGGCGACGAATTCATCGTGCATGACGCCAAGACCGGCGACGACATTACCCGCTCCGTCCTGACACAGATTATTTTCGAGCTGGAAGCGAAAGGTCAGAACCTTTTGCCGATCAAGTTTCTGCGGCATCTGATCACGCTTTACGGTGACAGTTTGCAGAGCTTCGTGCCGTCCTATCTCGACATGTCCATGGATACGTTCTCGCGCGAGCAGGACCGCATGCGCGAACGCTTTACCGACGCTTTTGGCGGGCCGGAACGCATGAACCAGTGGGAAGAACAGATCCGCCGCAACATGTCGCTTTTCGAAGACACGTTCATGCGCATGTTCGCGCCTTTTGCCGGCGCCGGGCGCAGCGCCGGCGATTACCGGAGCGAGTACCGGCCCGCGCCGCGAAAAACCGAAGACGCCCCGCCGCCCGAAGCCCCGGCCGAACAGGAGCCGCGCGGCGATGAAAAAGCCGAACTCGACGAACTGAAAAAGCAAATGGCGGAAATGCAGTCCATGCTGAAAAAGCTCGCCGACAAGAACTGACGCCTCCAAAAGCGTTTCATTCCGGCACAGAACGATCCACAGCGTTAAGATTTAGCCCCGCCGGCCCTCAAAATTCTGCGATTTTGTATTAAACCGGAACGGAAAATCTGGCCGCACTCTTGCGGCTGGATTACCATGACGAGGGTAACGCACATAACGCAGAGCGCCTTTCCCGCCCTACCGGCGCGGAGACGCGAGGCGCATGCAACTGGAAGTGCTGAGGATAAGCCGGTGGAGATTCTTGCACCACGCCGTCCGGCCAACCGCGGAAGAAATGCCCCGCTCGCACAGCGCCGGGCAAACCGCCCCTCCGCGCCCTTTCTTGCCCAATATGTCGATCAGCACTCCCCCCGTCCGGTCAGCCAGGAAGAGGCGGCCCGCAAACAGGCAAATGCCGGCAGCGCCTATCGCAGCGCCGAAGAGCTCTCGCCCTATCCCGTCAGCATCCGCCTGAAAGACCTTTAGGCACTTCCCGCAAACATGGCTCAATAGCCGACCGCCGCGCCGTCCTTGCGCGGATCGGAGCCGCCCATCATGGTGCCGCGCGCATGGTCGATGAAAATCGCCTGGCCGCCGCCATGGGGCAGGAAAGCATCGGCAAGTTTATGGCCGCGCGCCTCAAGCCCTTTGCGGGTTTCTGCCGAAAGCCCCTTTTCGATATCGAGTGCCTCTGCGCCGGGAAAAGCCCGCGGGCTGTCCAAGGCTTCCTGCACGTCCATGCCGTAATCGAGCATATTCGTGACGACATGGGCGTGCCCCACCGCCTGATAGGCCCCGCCCATCACACCGAACGGCATCACCGTCTTGCCCTTCTCGCTCATCATCGCGGGAATGATCGTGTGCAAGGGCCGCTTGCCGCCGGCAACGCAGTTCAAATGCCCCTCTTCCATGACAAAGCCCGAGCCCCGGTTCTGAAACATGACGCCCGAGCCCGGCGCAAGAATGCCCGAGCCGAAACCGAAGAAAAGCGAATTGATGAAGGAGACCGCGTTGAGATCTTTATCGACCACTGTCAGATAAATCGTCTCGCGGTTCAAAGGATCGCGCAGCGTGCTGAGATCGGAAATGCGGCTCTTCGCATCGATCCGCGCGGCAAGCTCATCCGCAAGCCCGTCCGATAAAAGCCGGTCCACCGGCACTTCGCCGAAATCGGGATCGGCGACATATTTATC
>ERZ1673962.990-NODE-990-length-15723-cov-157.330100_pt1 | contig 15723 bp, 17 predicted proteins | sample MGYA00580188_ERZ1673962 | MGnify/ENA primary metagenome ERZ1673962 (study PRJEB41334, sample SAMN05608104) | rock metagenome | biome: terrestrial subsurface; feature: shale formation; material: shale | place: USA: Pennsylvania ... | reverse complement strand
TCTTGCCGTTGCGCCGGGCGAAGATCCAGCTGCACAGCAGTACGCCGATCAGTCCGCCGTGGAAGGACATGCCGCCCTTCCACACCTGCAAAATCAGGCTTGGATCATTGATGTAGGCAGCCAGATCGTAGAACAGCACATAGCCCAGGCGCCCACCGACGATCACCCCCATGGCCACCCAGAACACCAGGTCGGACAGCTTGTCCTTGGGCCATTCGGGTGCGAAGCGTTGCACCCGCAGCGAGGCCAGCCACCAGGCACCGCCAATGCCGATCAGGTACATCAGACCGTACCAGTGAATCTGCAATGGCCCCAGGGAAACGGCCACGGGGTCTATCTGTGGATAGGGCAGCATCCAGCGCTCCTCACTCAAATCAGAAAATTGATACCGACAACCAGTAGCAGTAGCGCAAACAGCCGCTTGAGCATTTTTGGCGACAGACGGTGCGCCAGATTGGCGCCATATCGGGCAAAAAACATGCTGGTGACGGCAATACCGACCATCGCCGGCAGATAGACGAAACCAAAGCTCAACGGCGGCAGTTGCTCGTTGTGCCAGCCGACCACCATGAAACTCAGCGCTCCGGCGATGGCAATCGGCAGCCCGCAGGCGGCAGAGGTGGCGACCGCCTGCTGCATCGGCACACTGCGCCAACTGAGAAACGGCACCGTGAGTGATCCGCCGCCAATGCCGAAGATCGCCGATGCCCAGCCAATCACCACGCCGGCGATGGACAAACCGGGCTTGCCGGGCACGTCGCCGCTGGCCTTGGGCTTGATGTCAAAGCCCATCTGAATGGCCATGAGGATCGCGAACACACCGATGATCTTCTGCAGCACCGGCCCCTGGATCGCATCGGCAGTCAGACTGCCCAGCACAGCACCAACGACGATGCCGAACGTCATCCAGAGCACCAGCGGCCAACGCACCGCGCCCTTGCGCTGATGCGCGAGGATCGAATTAATCGAGGTAAAGACGATGGTCGCCAGAGAAGTACCAACGGCCAGATGCGTCAGCACTTCCGGTGCGAAGCCTTGCAGGGTAAAGCTGAAGACCAGCACCGGTACGATCACCAGGCCGCCACCGACGCCGAACAGGCCGGCCAGCACACCGGCCACAGAGCCGAGGATCAGATAAAGCACGAACTCCATTGGAGTCATCCTGAAAAAACAAAGCGGCATGGTAGCTGAAAAACGGCCCGGCAGCGGCAGACCAAGGACGTGCAGTTTTTGATCAGACCAGGCTCGCCTTCTGACTTCCAGTACCAGAAGGATGCGTGACCCAACCTGCATTTTCGTCTAGCCTCCAGCCTCCCTCGTCTTTTTCGATTTCCATGTGCCTGATCGTTTTCGCCTGGCAACCCAGGCAGCCCGTACCGCTGGTGGTCGCGGCCAACCGTGACGAATTCCATGAGCGCCCCAGCCAGCCACTGGCGCCCTGGACTGAGATGCCCGAACTGATCGCCGGACGAGATCTGCAAGCGGGCGGCACCTGGATGGGCATGACCCTGGACGGACGCTTCGCCGCCCTGACCAACATCCGCTGTCCCGGCCAGGTCGCCGGCCCTCGCTCGCGTGGCGAGTTACCGGAGCGCTACTTGCGCGGCCAGTTTTCACCCGAGGTCTATCTGTCGCAGCTGCAGGCGCAGCGCTCGGACTATGCCGGCTTCAACCTGCTGATAGGTGACACCCAGTCGCTCTGGCACCTGAACTCCCAAGAAGGCATGCCGCGCCGGCTTGAACCGGGGATTTACGGACTGTCCAACGCTTCGCTGGATACGCCCTGGCCAAAACTGGTTCGCGCGAAAAGTGCCCTGGCCAGCAGCCTGGAGCATCCCGATACCGAAGCCCTGCTGCAGCTGCTGACCGACACCTGGAGGCCCGCTACTGATCGGCTGCCCAATACCGGGGTAACCCCGGAGCTGGAAGCCTTGTTGTCGAGCATATTCATCACCAGCCAGAACTATGGCACCCGCGCCAGCACGGCACTGATACGCCGCAGCGATGGCTCACTGGAGATACTGGAACGCAGCTTCGGCCGCGACGGCAGATTGGGCGAGGTTCATTTCATTCACCCCGAGAGTCGCCGAGAACCCAACCCGTAGGGACGATTTCATTGAAGGCCGACTGAGTTTGGTCCTGCAGCAAGGTAAAAAACCGGGATTACGGGTTGTAAATGAGCCTTTGACTCGCTTCGCTCACCCCTTCGGGGCTGTGCTAAAAGCGCGCTCAGCCTTTCGCCTGTGAACTGCTGTTAACACATCACAGGCCTTGGAAGGACGGCGCCTCAGATCGCCGCAGAAGGGTTGGTCAGCTTATCCAGGCCCAGGTTGCGCAGCGTCAGCTGCACGGTGGCATGGGTGACTTCAGGGCTGTCGATGGTCATCACCTTGGCCAGCAGATCCTTCGCGGTCTGCAGGCTGATCTGGCGCAACAGCCATTTCACCCTCGGCAGGTTGGTGGCGTTCATCGACAGGCTGTCGAAACCCATCGCCAGCAACAGCATGGCAGCCGCAGGATCGCCAGCCATCTCGCCACAGATGCTTACCGGCTTGCCCTCTTCATGGGCTTCCTTGACGATCCGCTGCAAGGCTTCGAGCACTGCCGGATGCAGATAATCATAGAGGTCGGCGACCCGAGGATTGTTGCGATCCACGGCCAGCAGATACTGGGTCAGGTCGTTGGAGCCGACCGAGATGAAATCCACCTGCCGCGCCAGCTCGCGCGTCAGGTAGACCGCTGCGGGCACTTCGATCATGACCCCGATCGGCGGCAGCTGCACATCCATGCCTTCGTCGCGCACCTCGCCCCAGGCACGATGAATCAGGTGCAGCGATTCTTCCAGCTCGCGTATGCCGGAGATCATCGGCAGCAGAATGCGCAGGTTGTTCAGCCCGACGCTGGCCTTGAGCATGGCGCGGATCTGCAGCAGAAAGATTTCCGGATGATCGAGCGTCACGCGAATGCCGCGCCAGCCGAGGAAGGGGTTTTCCTCCTTGATCGGGAAGTACGGCAGGGATTTATCACCGCCGATATCCAGGGTGCGCATGGTCACCGGCAAGGGATGGAACGCCTGGAGCTGTTCGCGATAGATCGCCATCTGCTCCTTTTCGCTGGGGAAGCGCTCCTTGATCATGAAGGGCACTTCGGTGCGGTACAGTCCCACGCCCTCGGCGCCGCGCTCCTGGGCGCGCACCACATCAGCGAGCAGCCCGGTGTTGACCCACAGCGGAATGCGGTAACCGTCGGTGGTTTCACATGGCAATTCGCGCAGGACATCGAGCCCTGCAGACAGCTGGCGCTCCTGCTCGGCCAGCTGCAGGTATTGCTCGCGCAGCACCTTGGCCGGGTTGGTGATGATTTCGCCACGCGTACCGTCGATGATCAGTTCAATGCCATCGACCTTCGAGTACGGCAGGTCCACCGCCCCCATCACCGTCGGAATACCCATGGCGCGGGCCAGGATGGCGACGTGTGAGTTGCTCGAACCCAATACCGAGACCATCCCTGCCAGGCGGCCTTCAGGCACCTCGCCGAGCATCGCCGGGGACAGCTCTTCGCTGACCAGAATGGTTTTATCGGGATAGGTCAGCGCCTGCTTGTGTGCTTTCTGCAGGTAGCCCAGCAGACGTCGGCCAATATCCTTGATGTCCGAAGCCCGCTCGCGCAGGTAGTCATCGTCCATCATCTCGAAACGGGCGATATGGTCGCTGACCACCTGGCGCAAGGCGCCCTGCGCCCATTGCCCGGTGCGGATAACCGCGGCCACTTCGCCGCCGAGGGCGGAGTCGTCGAGCATCATCAGATAAACGTCGAACAGCGCCAGTTCTTCCTTGCGCATCTGCGACGCAAGCTTCTCCGACAGCGCACGCATGTCTGCCCGAACCGCCTCAAGCGCCGCCTCGAACAGCATCAGCTCGGCGGGTATGTTGTCGACGGTCTTGTCGGGTACCACATCCAGATCCGCTGGCGGCAATACCACCACCGCGGTACCGACAGCCGCGCCGGGGGCGCCGGGAATGCCGATGAAACGGGTTTCCTGAATGCCCTTGCCCTGACGGCCGAGACCACGGATCGAACCGGTCGCCTCGGCATGGGCAATGACCCCGGCCAGTTGAGCGCTCATGGTCACCAGGAAGGCCTCTTCGCCCTCGTCGAACTGGCGACGCTCCTTCTGCTGGATGACCAGTACGCCCATCACCCGGCGATGGTGAATGATCGGCGCACCGAGGAAAGAGGCATAACGCTCTTCGCCGGTTTCGGCAAAATAGCGATAGCGGGGGTGTTCGGAAGCATGTTCGAGATTGAGCGGCTCTTCGCGTGTGCCCACCAGGCCCACCAGGCCCTCGTTGGGGGCCATGCTGACCTTGCCGATGGCTTTCTTGTTCAGGCCTTCGGTGGCCATCAGAACGAAGCGATCCGACTCCGGATCGAGCAAATAGACCGAGCAGACCTGGCTTGCCATGGCCTCCCGAACCCTCAGCACAATGATGCCCAACGCCGCCTTGAGGTCCTTGGCGGCATTCACTTCCTGGACAATCTTGCGCAGCGTGCCGAGCATGCTCAGAGGCTTTCTCCCGTCAGTCCCCGGCCATCAGGCGCGGGGCAAGTTCTTTTAGGGCGCGACGATAGACCTCGCGCTTGAAGGTGACGACCTGACCCAGCGGATACCAGTAGCTGACCCAGCGCCAACCATCGAATTCGGGTTTGCCGGTGACATCCATGCGCACCCGCTCATCGGCGCCGGTCAGGCGCAGCAGAAACCATTTCTGTTTCTGACCGATACACAGCGGCTGGCTATGAGTGCGTACCAGCCGCTGCGGCAGACGATAGCGCAACCAGCCCCGGGTACAGGCCAGGATCTCCACGTCCTGCGGCTCCAGCCCAACCTCTTCGTTGAGCTCGCGATACAGCGCTTCTTCCGGGGTCTCGTTGGGGTTGATGCCGCCCTGAGGGAACTGCCAGGCATCCTGATTGATCCGCCGCGCCCACAGCACCTGCCCGACAGCATTGGTCAGAATGATGCCGACATTGGGGCGAAAACCATCGGAGTCGATCACGGCATACAACCTCGCAGACGCATGTGCGCCGCATTGTTCCACAAAAAGGCGCGAAGCCGAAAGCTGGATAATCACCTGCTCTGCGGCGGGCACCACAGGCCCGTCGTCAGTGTTCGCAGGCTGCAGTCGAGGGATGATTCCCGCTATGCTGCGCGTTTTACTGTGTGAGGGTTCGCCACGTGCGCCTGGCTCTATTTGATCTAGACAACACCCTGCTGGCCGGTGACAGCGATCACGCCTGGGGGGAATTCCTCTGCCGCCACGGCATCGTCGACGCCACGGCCTACAAGGCACGCAACGATGCCTTCTACCAGGACTACCTGGCGGGCGAGCTGGATGTGCTGGCCTACCAGAACTTCTGCCAGGAACTGCTGGGGCGCAGCGAAATGGCTCAGCTGCAGGAATGGCATCGGCAGTTCATGGCCGAATTTATCGAGCCCATCGTGCTGGCCAAGGGCGAAGCGCTGGTGCGCCAGCATCATGAGGCGGGCGACCGAGTGGTGATTATCACCGCCACCAACCGCTTTATCACCGCACCGATCGCTGCGCGACTGGGGGTCGACACACTACTGGCCACCGAATGCGAGATGCAGGGCGGACGCTACACCGGACGCCTGACCGATACGCCCTGCTTCCAGGAAGGCAAGGTTACGCGCATCGAGCGCTGGCTTGAAGAAACCGGACAAAGCCTGCAGGGCAGCTATTTCTACAGCGATTCACGCAACGACTTGCCGCTGCTGGAGCGCGTCACGCATCCGGTCGCGGTCGATCCCGATCCGATCCTGCGCGAGATTGCCGGGCAGCGAGGCTGGGACATCATCAGCCTGCGCTGAATGAGCCAGGGGTTCAGACCGGCTTGGCGCCCATCAGTCCCATGGTCGCCAGCAGAATCAGCAGGATCAGCCCCGCATAGACCAGCGCAAAGCGTGGCAGACGGGCCGGCGCAGGCGTATCACCCAACGCCTGCCAGGCACCCAATCGCCCGCCCAGCAACAGGCCCAGCGGCAACAACAGCAGGAACAGCAGCGAGCTGACCAGCAACCACAGCTGACCCAGCGGCCACCCCGCCAGATGCGCCAGCCACCAGCCGCTGAAAGGCAGCAGCAAGGCCAGCAGCGCCAGCAACGGGAAAGAGATATGCCGGGTACGCCGGAGTTTCTGCTGCAACGCGGCGCTGTCGGCACGACGCCAGGCCTTCCACAGAATCACCACATGGGCGATCAGGCCAAGCAACAGCAGGATCGCCAAAGCGGCGTGGGCGATATACAGCAGTCGATAATGTTCCATTGACCCTCGCAGCGGGTCAGCAGGTGGTTTTCAGCGACCTGCTAGCCCAAAAACAGTTGATAGGCCGGGTTATCCGTTTCATCCCAGTAGCGGTAGCCGATCTTGTCCAGCGCGGCCGGCAGCAGGTGTCGCTCCTCGGCAGGCACCTGCAGGCCCGCCACGACCCGACCATCGGCAGCGCCGTGGTTGCGGTAGTGGAACATCGAAATATTCCAGCGCCCGCCCAGATTGTTGAGAAAGTTGAACAGCGCGCCGGGACGCTCGGGAAACTCGAAACGCAGGACCATCTCGTCGCTGACACCGGCTGCGTGGCCACCCACCATATGACGGATATGCAGCTTGGCCAGTTCATTCTCGGTGAGATCGTGAACGGGGAAGCCTTTTTCACGCAACCCTTCGACCAGCGCCTCACGCGGATCGTTTTCCGGATGCGTCTGCACCCCGACAAAGATGTGCGCCTCGCCGTTCTGGTGGTAGCGGTAGTTGAATTCGGTAATCTGCCGCTTGCCGATGGCCGCGCAGAAGGCCTTGAAGCTTCCCGGCTGCTCGGGAATGGTCACGGCAATGATGGCCTCGCGCTTTTCGCCCAGCTCGGAACGTTCTGCCACGTGACGCAGGCGGTCGAAATTGACGTTGGCACCCGAATCAATGCCCACCAGCACCTGATTGGTCACGCCATCGCGCTCGACGTACTTCTTGATTCCGGCGACAGCCAGCGCGCCCGCAGGCTCGGTGATCGAACGGGTATCGTCGTAAATGTCCTTGATCGCTGCACAGATTTCATCGGTGCTGACGGTGATGACTTCATCGACGTAGTGCCTGCAGATATCGAAGGTGTGCGCGCCGATCTGCGCCACCGCCACGCCATCGGCAAACAGCCCGACCTGTGACAGCACCACGCGCTCCCCGGCAGCCATGGCCTGCTGCAGGCAGTTGGAGTCGTCCGGCTCGACACCAATGACGCGGGTTTCCGGGCGCAGGTACTTGATATAGGCCGCCACGCCGGCGATCAATCCACCGCCACCGACCGGGACGAAAATTGCGTCCAGCTGCCCCTGGTGCTGGCTGAGAATTTCCATCGCCACGGTGCCCTGGCCGGCGATCACGTCCGGATCATCATAGGGATGGATATAGACCAGACCCTTTTCCTCGACCAGCTTCAGCGAATGCGCCAGCGCGTCGGGAAAAGCGTCGCCATGCAGCACGACCTTGCCACCGCGGGCACGCACACCCTGAACCTTCAGTTCCGGCGTGGTGCGCGGCATGACGATGGTTGCCTTGATGCCCAGCTCCCGCGCCGCCAGCGCCAGCCCCTGGGCATGGTTGCCTGCCGAGGCGGTGACCACGCCACGCGCCAGCTCTTCGGTCGTCAGCTGCGCCAGCTTGTTGTAGGCGCCGCGAATCTTGAAGGAGAACACCGGCTGCAGATCCTCGCGCTTGAGCAGAATCTGGTTGCCGAGACGCTCGGACAGCTGGCGTGCAGGCTGCAGCGGGGTTTCCACGGCGACGTCGTAGACGCGCGAGGTGAGGATTTTCTTGACGTACTGTTCGAGCATGATGGGCATCTTGGCGGGCGTTGCGAAGGCCAAGGAGTCTACTCCGCCGAAAACCCGCCGGCCACCGGCAATCGGCCTGACGACCACACCGGGCAAGACCCGCAGACCTGGCCCCGCTATACTTTTGCACCTCGAACTTCTCGCCCGGACTTACGCCATGACTCAGGATCAACTCAAGCAGGCCGTCGCCCAGGCCGCCGTAGACCTTATCGTCCCGCAGCTCGGCGACCGCAGCGTCGTCGGCGTCGGCACCGGCTCGACCGCCAATTTCTTCATCGATCTGCTGGCCAAACACAAGGGCTTCTTCGACGGCGCTGTAGCCAGTTCCGAAGCCACCGCCGAACGCCTCAAGCAGCACGGCATTCCAGTTTATGACCTGAACAACGTGCACGAGCTGGAGTTCTACGTCGATGGCGCAGACGAGGCCAACAGCCACCTGGAGCTGATCAAGGGCGGCGGCGCGGCGCTGACCCGCGAGAAGATCGTCGCGGCGGTGGCGCGGACCTTCATCTGCATCGCCGACGGCAGCAAGCTGGTCGAACAGCTCGGCGCCTTCCCGTTGCCGGTGGAAGTCATCCCCATGGCCCGCAGCCATGTAGCACGCGAACTGGTCAAGCTCGGCGGTGATCCGGTCTACCGTGACGGCGTAGTGACCGACAACGGCAACGTCATCCTCGATGTGCACAACCTGATGATCGGCTTCGCCCCGGATGTCGAAGCACAGATCAACAATATCGTCGGCGTCGTCACCAACGGCCTGTTCGCCGCACGCCCCGCGGATGTGCTGCTGCTGGGCACCAAGGACGGCGTGCAGACGCTCAAGCGCTGAAATGTCTGGACGAAGCGCAACGGCGCTACGTCCGATTGGCGACTACGCTTTAGATGCGTTGCACCGAATCCGGCGCAGCTCATCACAGGAGAGGTCGCCATGTCCGGTAAATTCCAGCTGAAGAAATCCAGCAACGGCCAGTTCCATTTCAATCTTCTGGCCAGCAACGGCCAGGTCATACTGTCCAGCGAGCAATACAAGGCCCATGCCTCGGCGCTCAATGGCATCGATTCAGTACGCAAGAACGCAGTGCGCGAAGGCGCCTTCGAGGTCAAGGAGGCCAGCAACGGCAAGCACTACTTCGTCCTCAAGGCAACCAATGGCCAGGTCGTCGGACAAAGCCAGATGTACAGCAGCCAGAGCAGTGCTGAGCAAGGCTGCGACTCGGTCCGACGCTATGCACCCGATGCGGTACTGCAAGACGAAAGCGCGTCAGGTACCTGAACAGCTACGTGGTCAAGTGTGAGGGCTAACCAACCCATACGCGACTTCAGCGCTTGCGGCTGAACACGTAGAAGCGATTGGGCTCGCCGACCACATAGATGTTTCCTTCTCCGTCCATGGCGACACCCTCGGCCTGATCGATGCCATGGATCAGGCCGTTGAGTCCGCCGAACAGCGCCATGAAGCTGCGCGGCTTGCCCTGCCGGTCGAGCTCCACCAGCAGGCGTGACTCGTCCGAAAGCATCAGGGTATGACCGCTCTGCGGATCGATGGCCACCGATGAAATGTCACGCACCAGCAACGGCTGGCGGGGCAATGCCTCAAGCACGCCGACAGCGCCGTCCTCACCGGGGAACGGCAGTTCGAACAGTCCCTGCGGATCGCGTTCCTTGGCCAGCAGCAGGCGCTGCGTGCGGGGGTTCCAGGCCAGGCCTTCGAAGCCCTTGTTGCCAGCATCGGCAAAGCCCAGGTCATACACGGCCAGATCATCCAGGTCGATGCTTTCCATCCCCGGCTCCGGATTCACCACAGCCACCAGCCGACGGCGCTCGTCAACGACAGCCAGTCGCCCGTCGCCCAGCGCCTCGACTGCCTCGGGATCCGAAAAACCGTTCAGCCGTATGCGTCGCAGCACCAGGCCGGCCGGAGTGAATTCGATCAACTGCGGGTTCTGCCCGGTGACGGTCCACAGCGTGCCGGACAGCGGACTCCAGGTCAGGCCGGACGTCTCGTCGTCCTCCAGCCCCGCCAGCCGCGTTTCCAGTACCAGCTCGTAATCGGGCAACCAGATACTGGCAGCCCTCTGCTCGGCACCCACATGCTGCTCGTCCCAGTACAGCCTTAACTGGTCGTCCCAATGCAACAGATAGCCGGCAATCAGGACTGCGGCCAAGGCCAGCAACACGACCGCATTGAGGATCAGACGCCAGCGAGGCGTACGGGTAGCGATTGGAGGCATGAACAACGCTCCGGCGAAAGGGCACGCATTACAGCACGGCGGCAATCGACAGGAAAACGCAAAGCGCGGCGGGATTGCCCCGCCGCAGAAGCCTCAGAGCACGCGGCTTTCGAAGCGCGACAGCCCGACCAGCTCAAGCGACAGCGTATCGCCCGATGCCAGCGGCCCGACACCCGCTGGCGTGCCGGTCAGCACCACGTCACCCGGTTGCAGGCTGAAATGCCCAGCAATGTGCTGCAACAGCGGCACAATCGCATTGAGCATCTGACTGCTGTTGCCGTCCTGACGCACCTCGCCATTGATGCTCAGGCGGATACCAATGTCACCCAGATCTTCCACTGCGCTGGCCGGGACGAAGGGCGCCAGTACGCAGGCGCCGTCGAAGCTTTTGGCGATTTCCCAGGGATGGCCCTTTTCCTTGAGCTTCGCCTGCACGTCGCGCAGGGTCAGGTCCAGCGCCGGAGCGAAGCCGGAGATGGCATCGCGAATCTCTTCTTCATTGGGCTTGCGCGACAGCGGCTTGCCGATCAGCACAGCGATTTCCGCCTCGTAGTGCACCGCACCGCGATCAGCCGGAATACCGAAACCGCCATCCAGCGCCACCGCACAGCTGCCGGGCTTGATGAACAGCAGCGGCTCGGTCGGCACCGGATTGTTCAGTTCCTTGGCGTGCTCGGCATAGTTGCGACCAATGCAAACCACCTTGCCCAGCGGGTAGTGAATCGGCGTGCCATCGGTGTAGTGGTGCTGGTAGCTCATGGCTGATCCTTTTTCGAGTCCGTAGGGCGGGTGCAACCCGCCGGTACCGTTGGCGGGTTGCACCCGCCCTACATTCAAACTGCGAATATCTTGCCCGGATTCATGATGCCATTGGGGTCGAACACCGCTTTGACCGCCTTCATATACTCGATTTCCGCCGGCGAGCGGCTGTATTCAAGGTAATCGCGTTTGGTCATGCCCACGCCATGTTCGGCGGAGATCGAGCCGTTGTACTTCTGCACGGTTTCGAAGACCCACTTGTTCACCGTGGCGCATTTGCCGAAGAACTCGTCCTTGTCCATCGCATCGGGCTTGAGAATGTTCAGGTGCAGGTTGCCGTCGCCGATGTGGCCGAACCAGACGATCTCGAAGTCCGGGTAGTGCTCGCCGACGATGGCGTCGATCTCCTTGAGGAAGGCCGGCACCTTGGCGATGGTCACCGAGATGTCGTTCTTGTACGGCGTCCAGTGGCTGATGGTTTCGGAGATGTATTCGCGCAGTTTCCACAGGTTTTGCAACTGCTGCTCGCTCTGGCTCATCACGCCATCGAGCACCCAGCCCTGCTCGACGCAGTGCTCGAAGGTCGCCAGCGCCTGGTCGGCACGCTCGTCGGTGGTGGCCTCGAATTCCAGCAGCGCGTAGAACGGACAATCAGTTTCGAACGGTGCCGGCACGTCGCCGCGCGCCAGCACCTTGGCCAGCGCCTTGTCGGAGAAGAATTCGAAAGCCGTCAGGTCCAGCTTGTCCTGGAAGGCGTGCAGCACCGGCATGATCGAATCGAAATCCGGCGTGCCCAATACCAGCGCAGTGAGGTTGGTCGGCTGACGCTCCAGGCGCATGGTGGCTTCGACCACGAAGCCCAGGGTGCCTTCGGCGCCGATGAACAGCTGGCGCAGGTCGTAGCCGGTGGCGTTCTTGATCAGATCCTTGTTCAGCTCCAGCACGTCGCCCTTGCCTGTCACCACCTTCATGCCGGCAACCCAGTTGCGGGTCATGCCGTAGCGGATCACCTTGATGCCACCGGCATTGGTGCCGATGTTGCCGCCGATCTGGCTGGAGCCGGCGGAGGCGAAATCCACCGGGTAATACAGGCCCTTGTCCTCGGCGAACTGCTGCAACTGCGCGGTAACCACGCCGGGCTGGCAAACAGCGGTGCGATCCATCTCGTTGAAGGCGAGAATCTGGTTCATGTAATCGAACGACACCACCACTTCGCCATTGGCCGCCACCGCAGCCGCGGAAAGCCCCGTGCGACCGCCAGAGGGCACCAGCGCGACCTTGCGTTCATTGGCCCAGCGCACGATGGCCTGGACCTGCTCGATGCTCTTGGGGAAGACGATGGCCGAAGGCGCCGGAGCGAAATGCTTGGTCCAGTCCTTGCCGTAGGCGTTCAGCGAATCGGCGTCGGTCAGTACCTTGCCGGGCTCGACCAGGGTTTTCAGCTCATCGATCAGGACGGGATCGGTCATCGCGGGAACTCTCATACAATTCATGGTCACCCTGAGCACGCTTCAGCTCGGGGATGGGTGTTTCAGGGGGCTCGTATGCTAGCATACGCACCCCTTTGAAACGTGCCTCGGCAGACTCCCGACACCGCTAATGACGGGTCGGCCAGCCTTCGCTGGACACTTCAGTCCTATCCTTCGGCCTTAAGGTTTTAATGCAGATGAGCCAGACCTCTCTCGACAAGAGCAAGATCAAGTTCCTTCTCCTCGAAGGCGTCCATCAGAACGCCGTCGACACCCTGAAGGCCGCCGGTTACTCGAATATCGAATACCTCAAGACCGCGCTGTCCGGCGAGGAGCTGAAGGAAAAGATCGCTGACGCCCATTTCATTGGCATCCGTTCGCGCACCCAGCTCACCGAGGAAGTCTTCGAGGCGGCCAAGAAGCTGATCGCCGTCGGCTGCTTCTGCATCGGCACCAACCAGGTCGATCTGAACGCTGCCCGTGAGCGCGGCATCGCGGTGTTCAACGCGCCTTACTCCAACACCCGCTCGGTGGCCGAACTGGTGCTGGCCGAAGCCATCCTGCTGCTGCGCGGCATTCCGGAGAAGAATGCCTCCTGCCATCGCGGTGGCTGGATCAAGTCGGCGGCCAACTCGTTCGAGATCCGCGGCAAGAAGCTCGGCATCATCGGTTACGGCTCCATCGGCACCCAGCTGTCGGTACTGGCTGAAGGCCTGGGCATGCAGGTCTACTTCTATGACGTGGTGACCAAGCTGCCGCTGGGCAACGCCACCCAGATCGGCTCGCTGTATGAGCTGCTGGGCATGTGCGACATCGTCTCCCTGCACGTCCCCGAGCTGCCATCCACCCAGTGGATGATCGGCGAGAAGGAAATCCGTGCCATGAAGAAGGGCGCCATCCTGATCAACGCCGCCCGCGGCACCGTGGTCGAGCTGGATCACCTGGCCGCCGCAATCAAGGATGAGCACCTGATCGGCGCGGCCATCGACGTCTTCCCGGTGGAGCCGCGCTCCAACGACGAGGAGTTCGAAAGCCCGCTGCGCGGCCTGGACCGTGTGATCCTCACCCCGCACATCGGCGGCTCCACTGCCGAGGCGCAGGCCAATATCGGCCTGGAAGTGGCCGAAAAGCTGGTCAAGTACAGCGACAACGGCACCTCGGTGTCCTCCGTCAACTTCCCGGAAGTGGCACTGCCGTCGCATCCCGACAAGCACCGCCTGCTGCACATTCACCAGAACATTCCGGGCGTGATGAGCGAAATCAACAAGGTGTTCGCCGACAACGGCATCAACATCGCCGGCCAGTTCCTGCAGACCAACGAGAAGGTCGGCTACGTGGTGATCGACGTGGACAAGGAATACTCCGAGCTGGCGCTGGAGAAGCTGCAACACGTCAACGGCACTATCCGCAGCCGCGTATTGTTCTGATACCCGAGCGGTGCAAAAGGGAGGCTTCGGCCTCCCTTTTTCGTGCTCAGTCGAACATCCAACTGACGGGCATGGCCCGTCCGCTGGTGTCCACACCCTGAGGTTCAGGCCGTTTCGGCAACGGCTCCATCGGCTCCAGCGGGGGCACCTCTGGCGGTGCTTCCAGCGTAGGCGGCCGGGGCTGACGCTCATCGGGAGGGTCGATAACGTCCTGTCGTGGCTCGCGGGTATCCAATGGATGCTCGCGGCTTTTCTCCGGGATCGTCGGGCCGGTTCCAGTCGCCAGCGCCGGTGCGGCGACTACCAGGGTTGCGGTGAAGATCAGCGTACGCAGGTCCATGGCTCACTCCTCAAGTGATACCGGGTTTGGCAGCCTCCTGCGGCATGAGTTTCAAAGATTCGGGGCGACCCAACGCAAAAGCCCCGACCGAGGCCGGGGCTTTTGCGTCAAGCAGCGCCAGTCGAAACATCAGTTACCTGCGCCACCTGCTCCGCCTGCGCCACCGCCGGTTCCGGTGCCGGTTCCGGTGCCGGTGCCGGTACCCATGCCACCTGTGCCCGTGCCGGTTCCCATACCGCCGGTACCAGTACCGGTGCCAGTGCCAGTGCCAGTGCCAGTATCGGCATCAACACCTGTCCCGGTGTTCGTACCCGGACTGGCAGGCATACCCGAACGGGTGTCTTCATTGGTAGTGCCATCCATAGTGCCGTAGCCATTGTCGCCAGGCATGGCGCGATCGGTATCCGTGGTGCCCGCGGCGAACACGCCCGTAGACATCAGGCCAGCCAGCGTAAACGCAGCAATTTTGGTCGTTTTCATGTCGTTCTCCTTCGTTCAGTGGGTTACCTAGAATCGGGCAGCCGGCCAAGCCAAGGGTTTCATCGAGGGCATTACAAAATTTTTCCCTGTGTCACAACCGGTCGCAAAGCGCCCTGCGCTCACATCACCGTTCGTCGCCTCATCATGCCTACCCCACATCGGATAGCCCAAGCGCTACTGAAAGGCTGAACTTCGTCACCGTACACCGGTCGTTTAGTAACTTTTCTCTCTATACACAACATGGATCGAACATGGACGCGACGGATCTGACCGACCAGGAGCGCACCCCTCCTTGCGTAACCCTGCTCACTGGCAACGAATTGCTGGGGCTTTTTTTCAAACACTTTCTTGGCGAGCAGACCCGACTGGACGTCACCCTGACGCGCCTCGCAGACGACACTACGCAAACGCCCGAGCTCTATCTGATCGATGCCGACAACAACGACACCGAGCAGCTGGCCAGCCTGCTGGAGCGACTGGGCGAAACAGCCCCGGTAGCACTGCTGAACATAGCGCCGGAGCAGGCCGAACAACTGGTTGAGCAGTACCCGGCCATACGCGGCGTGTTCTACACCCACGCCACACGCGATCACTTGCTTGAAGGCATTCAGGTCCTGCTGGACGGGGGCGACTGGTTGCCGCGCTTACTGACCGAGCGCCTGCTCAGCCAGTGGCGACGCATGCGCCAGCGCGCCGGCAGCAAACCTTCGTTGACCCTGCGCGAGCGCGAAATCCTCAGCCTGGCCGGCAAAGGGCTTTCAAACGCCGAAATCGCCGAGCGACTGAATCTCAGCCCGCATACGATCAAAAGCCACATCCACAACCTGCTGCGCAAGATCGGCGCATCCAACCGCGCCGAAGCCGCCTTTCTGCTGCGTGGCCGACTGGACCATCCCGAGCAATGTCAGGCATGACACCAGGGCTCTGACAGGGCGCAGCCTGCCAAAAAAGGGAAGTTCCAGCCTTTGTCATGACGCTTGCACCGGACCAACGGCATGGCATGCCGGATTCGTTCAGCGCAGGTTCAGGCGGGGTTCAGGCAGGGTTCAGTGACAACCATTCAGGCTAGGGGCCGTCAGTATCCCGCTGCCTGAAAAGGAGTCACCGATGAAAA
>ERZ1673962.989-NODE-989-length-15729-cov-3.684190_pt1 | contig 15729 bp, 12 predicted proteins | sample MGYA00580188_ERZ1673962 | MGnify/ENA primary metagenome ERZ1673962 (study PRJEB41334, sample SAMN05608104) | rock metagenome | biome: terrestrial subsurface; feature: shale formation; material: shale | place: USA: Pennsylvania ... | reverse complement strand
CCCAGCCCAGCCCCATGATGACGCGGGTCAGACCGCCGCCGGCTTCTTTTTCGAGCGAGATCTTTTGGCCTTTCTGAAGACTGATGCCCATGGTTGCGACTCCTCGTGATGAACCGCGTCTGGCGCGGCATGGATTGCATGATGCGTGGTGATTGGGGGAACGGCTGATCCGGGCGCGGCGCCGGATGGCGTCACGGCCGCGCGGTCATTGCCCTTGCTGGGGCTGGAAGATGGTCTTGTTGCGCGAGCAGATGACGACCTTGCCCTGACCGCGAAAGCGGATCACCAGACCCTCGCCCGACGTCACCGAGTTGACGATCGAGCCGAAGAAACCGCCGCCGGTGCGCGGCATCCCGACCTCGTAGAGCAGATTCGACGACCAGGCCACGGCATGATTGTTGTCGATGACGATGTCGCGTCCCGGCGTGACGTCCAGACTGAAGATCGAGCCGAAACCCGACACGGCCAGCTTGCCGTGCCCGACGGCCTCCATGATGACGAAGCCGCCCGTACCGCCGAACAGTCCGCCGCCGACCGTGTTGAGCCGTGGATTGATTTCGACGCCCGATTCAGCCGCCAGAAAGCTGCTGTCGGAGAGCGTGTAAGGCGAATTGGGGGTGACATCGAGCAGTTCGATCGCCCCTGGCAGGTTCGGCGAGAGCAGACAGTCGCCATCGCCGCCGACGGCCTCGATCTCTTGCTGGAAGAAGGATTCGTCATTGGCCAGACGCCGCAGCAGCGCGCGTCCGAATCCGCCGCGCATCTGCCCCTTCACTTGCAGCGGCTCTTCCATCATGACCATGGCGCCGGACTCACAAAAAATCCGTTCGCCCTTGCGCAGACTCACATGCAGAAACGGATCGATCTCTCCAGTGACCGTGAAGACAGGCATGGCAGTGACCTCGCGGCAGAGGAATGTGGGCGACCGGCCTCCAGGATCCGAGGACGTGTGAGGCGGGAACCGCCGCGATGACGCTGAATGCGGCTCCCATGCTCACGGCCCCCGCACGATCGCCAGAGGCCGGAAGCCAGCGGATCGAAAGCGGCCGCGCGCAATCAGCCGATGTTGACGCCGTGATCCTTGGCCAGCGCGGCCAGACCACCGGCGAAGCCCTGGCCGACGGCCTTGAACTTCCACTCCTCGCCGTTGCGATAGATCTCGCCAAAAATCATGGCCGTCTCGATCGAGTAGTCCTCGGAGAGGTCAAAGCGGGCCAGCTCGGTGTTGCTGTCCTTGTTGAGCACACGCATGAAGGCATTGCGCACCATGCCGAAATTCTGCTTGCGGCTCTCGGCCTCGTGGATGGTGACGGCGAAGACGACACGCTTCACCCCGGCCTCGACGCCCGGCAGATTGATGGTCACGACTTCGTCGTCGCCCTCGCCCGCGCCCGTGGTGTTGTCGCCGGCATGGATCACGGCCCCATCGGGCGAGGTCTTCTGGTTGTAGAAGACGAAGTGACCGTCCGAGAGCACCTTGCCGTCGTCACCGACCAGGAACACGCTGGCGTCCAGATCGAAGGCGGCACCGTCGGTGGAACGCGCGTCCCAGCCCAGTCCGACCTGGACATTGGTCAGACCCGGATCGGTCTTGGTCAGGCTGACGTTACCGCCTTTTTGCAAGCTGATGGCCATTGGAGACTCCTCTTGTGGGTCGTTATGGAAACTGGGTCGTTATAAATTGATCCGGTCTAGTGTAGTCGAGTCGATCAGCGCGCGGTATAAGCTTACCGATTCTTCATCTTGCCAAAGTTATCGATCGTCTTATTTTTCGATGAGTCCGCTTCTCGACATCCTTGGCCCCACTGCCCGTTGCTCCGCCATCAAGGGTGCGCTGGCACGGCTGGCGCGACAGCGCGGCGCTGCCTCCACGCCGCCCGCCGTCGTGAACGCCCTCCTGGATCTGGCCGGCCATACGCCCGATCGGCCCCTCTATCGTCGACGGCTGCTCGAACCGGCCTTCGGCCGGGGCGAGGTGCTGCTGGCCGCAATCGAGCGCCTGCTCGCCTCCTACAGCCTCGCCGGCGGGCAGGCGAGCGAGGCGGTGCACGCGCTGCGTGACGCCATTCGCGCCGTCGAGCTGCATGTTGCCGGTCACGACGCCGCCGCGCGCGCCGTCGAGGCACGCTTGATCGCGGCGGGACTCTCCGAACGCGATGCACACCGACTGCGCACGGCCTGGCTGATCCGCGACGATTTCCTGCTCTGCCATCTGAATGGCGAGTTCGATTGCGTGGTCGGCCATCCACCCCAGACACGCCTGGAACGCCTGCCCAGTGTCCTGCGACGCGAGTACCGGCGGCGTTTCCACACACTCTATGATCGCGCCGATGTCTCGATCGCTTTCTTCGAGCGCGCCCTGGATCGGCTGGCGCCGGCTGGACGGCTCGGCTTCGTCGGCTCCAGCCGCTGGCTGAAGAACAAATCCGGCGGCCCATTGCGCACCAAGGTCGCGCTGGAGTTTGCGCTGACGCACTTCATCGACCTCGAAGGACTGGACACCTTCACGTCGAACGGCATCGCCGAATCCGCGCTCATGTTCATCGAGCGTCCGCCAGTCGAATTTCACGATGCCGCGTCTGGCCGCACCCGCCTCGTCAAACCGGGCGTCTTGAGCCTGCCCGAGCAACTGCCGTATCTGGTGACAGCCTTAGGCGCCGAATCACTGGACGAGGCACTGCTCGCTGAGGTTCGGCTCGGCGGCGCGAGACGCGATGCGCCCTGGCTGCTCGACGGCGGGGAGCATCTGGATCTGATCCATCGGTTCGAGCACGCCTACCCAACCCTGAACGAGGCCGGCTGCCCGATTGGCCATGGCGTGGCGACTGGTTGTGACCGTGTCTTCATCGACGACTATCCGAGTCTGCCGGTCGAGTCCGCCTGCAAGCTGCCGCTGATCATGGCCCGGGATCTGGTCGATGGCGAAATCCAGTGGCATGGCCAGGGGGTGATCAATCCGTTCCAGCCCGATGGCCGACTGGTCGATCTCGACGAACATCCGCGACTGGCGGATTATCTCGAACGGCATCGGGCAGCGATCGCGGGGCGGCATGTCGCCCGGCGTAACCCGACGGCCTGGTATCGCACCATCGACCGTATCGACCCGAGCCTGGTCGGTCAGCCGAAGCTGCTCATGGCCGATATCAAGGGCGAAACGAAGGTCGTGTTCGATGAGGGGCATTTCTATCCGCATCACAGCCTGTGCTACGTCACCACGTCCGAGTGGGAGCCGCGTGCGCTCCAGGCGGTGCTGTGCTCGTCAGTGGCCGTGGCGATGATCGCGACCTATGGCACACGCTCGGCCGGCGGCTCCACGCGGCTCCAGGCGTCATCACTCAGACGCCTGCGGATTCCACGCTGGGCAGAGGTATCGGAGACGCAGCGCACGGAGTTGGCCGCCGTGGCGCTCGACGGCGATCGGGATGCCATCGATGAGGCGGTGTTTCGGCTCTATGGTCTCGATGGGCGTGAGGCGGAATACATCCGCGCGATGGCGCGTTGGCACTGAGACGCGGGCGATCACACTCAGCTGTGGATTTCATGGCGGCTTCCGATTTCGAGCAGCACGACATCCGTTCCATGGCCTTGAGCCGCCGCGTCAGCCGATGTGCCACAGCGCTTGATCTCTTGGGCTGGAGTGCTGTTCACGGCGGACGTGTCGAGTACGTGACGGATGCGGGCAAACAGTCGCTGTATTGGAACATTCCCATCGCCAACACCACCTCCCTGCTGCTGGGAACGGGCACCTCGATCACCCAGGCGGCGATGCGCGAGCTGGCCAAGGCCGGGGTGCTGGTCGGATTCTGCGGCGGTGGCGGCACACCGCTGTTCGCAGCGACCGAGCGTGATACCGACATCCTCTGGTTTTCCCCGCAAAGTGAATATCGTCCTACCGAGTATCTTCAGTCCTGGGTGCGATTCTGGTTCGACGACGGACATCGTTTGACGGCTGCGAAAACGATCCAGCGCCTGCGGCTCGGTTGGATCCGTGACCACTGGCTCAAGGAGCGCGGTCTGTCGGAACGCGGTTTCAACATCGATCGCGGACGCTTGGAGCCGGTACTTCAGCATTCCCTCGAAAACGTGGACACGGCCGCCGATGTCACAGCCCTGCTCACGGAAGAGGCGCGACTGACGAAGCAACTCTTCAAACTGGCCGTCCAGGCGGTCGGCTACGGTGATTTCGTGCGAGCCAAGCGCGGGGCTGGGACGGATCCCGCCAATCGCTTTCTCGACCACGGGAATTACCTGGCCTATGGACTAGCGGCGACCGCGACCTGGGTACTCGGTCTGCCGCATGGGCTGGCGGTTCTGCATGGCAAGACGCGGCGCGGCGGTCTGGTGTTCGACACAGCCGATCTGGTCAAAGACGCGCTGATCCTGCCGCTGGCCTTTCTGTCCGCGATGCAGGGAGACGATGAGCAGACCTTCCGTCAATCCTGCATCGAGTCTCTGACGCGAGCCGAAGCACTCGACTTCATGATCGATTCGCTCAAGGCGATCGCGCATGATCTGGGGAGCGGGACGGCATGAATATCCTGCTGATCTCGCAATGCACCAAGAATGCCCTCACCGAAACCCGCCGCATCCTCGACCAATTCGCCGAGCGTTGCGGCGATCGGGCCTGGCAGACGGCCATCACCCAGCAGGGACTGGAGACCCTGTATCGCCTGCTGCGCAAGACTGCACGCAAGAACACGGCGGTCGCCTGTCATTGGTTCCGGGGCAAGGATCACACGGAGTTGCTGTGGATTGTGGGTGATCGTCGCCGCTTCAACACGCAGGGCGCGGTGCCGACCAACACCACGGCGCGCGATGTACTGCGCAACGACGACGAGAACGACTGGCACACGCTCGAGGATATTCGTCTGCTGGCCTGCCTGGCGGCGCTGTTTCATGACTTCGGCAAGGCCAATACGGCTTTCCAGAAGAAACTGACGAGCGCAAAAGCGATGGCGGATGCCTATCGGCATGAGTGGGTGTCGTTGCGCCTGTTCGAGTCTTTCGTTCGCCATAGCGGCACGACCGATCGCGACTGGCTCACTCGATTGGCTGACCTGCCGGATAGCGCTGAAGCGGACTGCCTGAGACTGGTGCAGGCTGATAGCGCAACGCCAAACAAGACGGTACGACCTCCGCTCTATGGACTGCCGCCCTTGGCGCAGGCAGTCGGCTGGCTGATCGTCAGTCATCACCGCTTGCCCATCATAGAGTCGTTCAACGCCGGTTCACTGCAACGTCTTCAACAAGACATCGCGGCCGATTGGTGTGGCAGCCGTCCTCAGGAAGCGAGCGCTAAGCTCTGCTGGGAATTCAAAAACGGCTTGCCCTTTGCCGGCCGCCGCTGGCGCGAACATGCGGCTCGGCTGGCAAGCGCCATCTTGCGGCGTCCCAACCTGACCGACGACCAGGCCGATCGACACACGCGCAGCCCGTTCATCCTGCATCTGGCACGGCTGGCGCTGGTTCTGGCCGACCATCATTACTCATCACAAGACAGTCAGCCCTGGCGTGGCGATCCGCCGAAAAAGAAAAGCGCCAGGCTCTATGCCAACACGCGCAAGGATCAGAACCAGCGCCGCCAGCTCAATCAGTTGCTCGATGAGCATCTGATCGGGGTCGAAGTCAGCGCCAGCCGCCTCATCCGCTCCCTGCCCCGTCTGGAGCGCACCCTGCCACCACTGTCCGACGGCCGACGCTTTCGTCAACGCAGTCAGGGTGCCTTCCGCTGGCAGAATCGCGCCTTCGAATGTGTTGAAAGCGTGCGCGAGCGCGCCGCTGATCTAGGATTCTTCGGTGTCAACATGGCTTCCACCGGCTGCGGCAAAACCTTGGCCAATGCCCGCATCGGCTATGCGCTGGCCAACCCGCGCCTGGGTGCGCGGTTTACGGTCGCGCTGGGCTTGCGCACCCTGACCCTACAGACCGGAGAAGCCTATCGCCAGCGCCTGCAGATCAGCGAAGCGGATCTGGCTGTTCTCGTGGGTGGCGGTGCCGTGGGCACGCTGCATGCACACTACTTGAGCAAACGCGCGCAGCACAGCCGTGACAGCGGCTCGGAATCCAGCTCGCCGCTGCTGCCTGAGCACCAGTTCGTCCACTATGCCGGAAGCCTGGAAGACGGACCGCTGAAGGCATGGCTGGGCGAGCGGACGCACGCCGCTCGCTTGCTCGACGCACCCGTACTGGTCTGTACCATCGACCATTTGATGCCGGCGACCGAAAGCCTGCGCGGCGGACATCAGATCGCCCCCATGCTGCGCCTGCTGACATCCGACCTGATCCTCGATGAGCCGGACGACTTCGGGCTGGAGGATCTGCCTGCGCTCAGCCGACTGGTGCATTGGGCGGGGCTGTTGGGCAGTCGTGTGTTGCTGTCATCGGCCACCTTACCGCCCGCGCTGGTGCAAGGACTGTTTCTGGCCTACCGGGCCGGACGCGCGGAATACCGGCGTAACCGGGGCCGGCCCGACGAGCGAACGGCCATCTGCTGCGCCTGGTTCGATGAGTTCGACGCCCAGGCCGAGGATCTCGATGGGGCCGACGCCTACCTGAGCGTTCATCATCGATTCGTCGAGCAGCGTCTGAAACAACTTGCCGACACGACGCGGCACGGCGTGCGCCGCCGCGCCCGAATCCAGCCGCTCGACATCGCGCCCGGTCAGGCACGCGATGCCGTCTGCGCTGCGTTAGCCAAGCCACTGCGCGAACAGATCGGTGCCTTGCACCGCTTCCATCACACAACAGATCCCAAGACCGGCAAGCGCGTCAGTTTCGGCCTGATCCGTCTGGCCAATATCGATCCGCTGTTCGATGTGGCGCGTGAACTGTTCCGCCTCGGCGGTGATGACAGCCTGCGGATTCATCTGTGCGTTTACCATTCCCGTCATCCGCTGCTGGTGCGGGCGGCGATCGAGCATGAACTGGACGCCGTGCTGAATCGCACCAACGAGCCGGCCGTCTTCGACTGGCCAAGCGTGCGTCAGCGTCTCGATGGCCGGCCGGAACCGGATCACAGCTTCGTCGTGTTGGCCAGCCCGGTCGCCGAGGTCGGGCGCGACCATGATTACGACTGGGCGATCGTCGAACCATCCTCGATGCGTTCGATCATTCAGCTTGCCGGGCGGGTGCGTCGACATCGCGATGGGCCGTGTCCGGAAGACCAGCCGAACCTGTGCCTGCTCGACACCAACATCAAGCATCTGATCAGCGCCGGGAAGCTGCCGGCCTTTCTGCGTCCTGGCTTCGAGAGTAAGGATGCTCAAGATTTTCAACTCGCCCATCACCGTCTGAACGAGATTCTGACGCCTGAACAGTGGCGCATCATCGATGCCGGCGCGCGCATTCGCGAACGCGATCTCTTGCAACCCAAAGCCAATCTGGTCGATCTGGAACAGGCGCGTCTGCGCGATCTGATGCTGGGTGCCGATCCTGGAGCGATGCAGGTGCAGACACCCGTGCATCGCTGGTGGACGACTCAGGCCCATCTGAGCGGTGCGCTCCAGCGTCAATCTCCATTTCGTAAACAGGATCAGTACCAACGGACCTATGCCCTGCTGCCAACCGATGACGAGACCATCGGTTTCTTCTGTCTGGACACCGATCAAGGCGTGGTCGATCGCGGGCTTTCGCCCAGCGGTCAGGCGCATCCGATCGAGCTGGTACTCGGGCCGCATATCGATGTCTGGGCGGTTCCCGAGTATCCGACGGCGCTCGAAGCGCTTGCCGAGGCGCTGGGCATGGAGGCACGATCCTGCGCCGAAGCCTATGGAACGCTGGAGCTACCCGAGCAGTCGCCGGGATCGGAGACCCGGCAATGCTGGCGTTACCACTGGGCCTTGGGGTTCAGCCGCGATCGTGTCGGGCGCGGATGATCACGGCGCATACCGCTGCCTGTCCGGCAGTTAAAGGTAGAACTGACTTTTCTGAGCTGCTGTTTCAGCAGTGCGGAAATTATCGCGCGTTTCATTGTGCTGTCCCCGATTTTTCGTGCTTTTTTATAGAATTGACTGGTTGTTTTTGTGATGCGAGCGTTGTAGAGTCGGGACACACAAAACGCTATGGGGCACACGAGAGATGGAACAGCTCGACCTGTCGCTCGATCCGTCCGACGACCGCGCCGCGATCAGCGCGGCCATTCGGGAGTTTCTACGAGAACGCCTCCAAGCCAAGCTGGACAAGCTCAAGGACGGGGAGGACGACAAACGCCATGCGCTCATCGCAGCGCATGAACCGGACACCTGGATTGCCGATGCCGCACGGCGCGTGAGCCAGATTCAGCAGGTCACGCACGCCATCAAGTTCAGCCATCCGGACGCCAAGGGTTCCAGCCTGAGTAGCACCGGCAACGCCCACGCTGGAGACCTCATCATCGGTTCGCACAGTATTCCAATGGCGCGGTTAATCCCGGATGTCGTGGGCAATGCTGCCGCACTCGACGTGTATAAATTCTTACGTTTGCGCGTCAATGGGCGCTCATTGCTGGAGCGTGCCACGACTGGAGACCCGGCGTTAAAGGCGGCTTTGTCAGCCCATCCGGAACATGCGGATGCCTGGATTACAGCATTCGCCGGCCTGTCAGACCCGAGTCAGCCACCGGCCACTCACCGACTCGCCAAGCAAGTGTATTGGCCGCTCGACGATGGGCAGTATCGTCTGCTGGCCCCGCTCTTCCCTTCCGCGATGATCCATACGCTGTGGGGACAGCTCGCTCAGGATCGGTTTTCCCCCGAAGCCAAAGCGGCGCGCGCGGCTCGCTGGGAAAAGCGCGATCATCCCAAAGGTTATCGCGAATATCCCGATCTGGCCGTGCAGAACTTTGGCGGCACGAAACCCCAGAATGTCTCTCAGCTCAACAGCGAACGACGTGGTGAGAACTGGTTGCTGCCCTCACTGCCGCCGACCTGGCAATCGCCACCGATCCGCCCGCCCTGGTTCGCCGACAGTATCTTCGACCGCGCGTTTGGCCGCCGCCCTGCGGTGAGCCGACTGACGGGTGAACTGCGTGCATTCCTGAGGCGTGTCGCGAAACGCGACAGTAACCGCTCGATGCGCGATCAACGCGCCGAACTGGTTAGCACGATCTGCGACGAATTGCTTCAGTTCGCCGCCGAACTACAGACGCTCGATCCCGGCTGGACACAGGATGAACGCTGCCGTCTGAATGAGGCCGAGTGCTGCTGGCTCGATCCCGGACGCGCGGCCCAGGATCACGAATTTGCCGCCCGCCGCCGGCACGGCCACTGGCAGGATCGGGTGTGCGATCTGTTCGCGCACTGGCTCAACACCAAGCTCGACACCCAGGACACCCCCATGGGACAGGACGAAGCACGCGCCTGGCAGCGCGTCCTGGACGCGGAACTGCGCCTGATCCGCCTGGAGCTGACCGACTGATGATGCCAATCCACGCTGACACCCATGGACTCTTGATCTTGCCGCGCCTGCAAGTTCAGAACGCCAACGCCATCTCCGGCCCGTTCACTTGGGGCTTTCCTTCACCGACGGCCTTCACCGGCTTTGCCCATGCGCTGCAACGACGACTCATGGCCGCCCCCGAGGTTCGCGAGAGCGGTGAATTCCAGCGCGGTTTCGGTGGCATCGGAATCATTTGTCATGACTTCGCACATCAAACCAGCCAACCCGCGCGGCGACATCACCGCGTCTTCTGTCTGTCCCGCCATCCGGTCGGACGCAACGGTCAGCCAACGGCACTGATCGAGGAAGGGCGCGCCCATTTCGAAATCACCCTTGTCATCGCCGTCAGGGACGAACTCAGCCAGTATCGTGGTCAGCGACTCACCGAGATCGCCCAGCAGCACGTACAAGGGATGCGACTGGCCGGCGGAAGCCTGCTGCCGCGGCGCTCGGGTGCGCGCTACGACGCGCACTGGTTGTTGGTACCGGACACGATGGAGGAACGGACCAAACAGTTCCGTCGCCTGCGCCGCCAGTGGCTGCCTGGATTTGTGCTCGTGCAGCGCGAGGATCGTCTTGCACAGCGTCTGGCCGAATTGCGCGTCGAGCAACCGGACGCGACGGCTCTCGATGCCCTGCTCGATCTGTGCCGTCTGAACATCGAACCGGTGGGGCCGAACCCGGACAAGCCCAGCGAAACACGCTGGGAGCTACGCAAGCGGCCTGGATGGCTGGTTCCGATCCCGATCGGTTATGCCGGTATTTCGCCCTGCTATCCGGCCGGTCACGTCAGAAACGCGCGCGATCCAACCGTGCCGTTTCAGTTCGTCGAAAGTCTCTACTCGCTGGGTGAGTGGATCGCACCCTCGCGGCTTAACGATTTGCAACACCTGTTCTGGTATCCAGACACGGATACGGAGCGCGGCCTTTATCGCTGTATCAACCGCTATTCCGAGACCTTGCCAACGGCCGTGCCAGACGGCACTTCAGAGGAACTGATCAATGGCTAAAAAAGAATCGAGTGCGACCGAACTCAAGACGGCTCCCGTCCTCGCTTTCGAGCGCAAGCTCGACCCATCCGATGCGCTGTTTCGCGCCGGACGCTGGGCAGATCGGGCGATGCTGGACGAACAGATGATCAAGGCGTTGGTCGATCAGGCGTTGAACGAACATCCGCCCAAAACGCCGTTGACTGAGGATCAGTATGCGCGACGTCTTGAGCGCAAGCGGCAGGAGATCGAACAGCAATACTGGCCGAGCGTGTCGGTTCGCGAAAAATCGGTTCGCGGTACGATTTCGAACCGGTTGAAATCCAAGGAGCAGGATGCCGCCAAACTCGATGCAGCCATTGAAAATCCCAATCTCCAAACGGTCGATGTCGCGACCCTGCCCAGCGAGTCCGATACACTGCGCGTTCGTTTCACGCTGCGCGTGCTCGGCGGCGCCGGAACACCTTCGGCCTGTAGCAATTCGGCGTATCTGGCCAAGCTACAGGCGACGGTACGGGAGTATGTCGATCATAACGGCTTTGGCGAACTGGCTCGACGCTATGCGTGCAATCTGGCCAATGGTCGCTTTCTCTGGCGCAACCGGGTTGGGGCTGAGCAGGTGGCTGTTGAGGTCCATCATCTGGCGGATGGAAAGCCACAGCGAACTTGGCGGTTCGATGCCCTGGCCTTCAGTCTGCGTCGCATCGAGGACATACCCGCCGAAGCGCAGGAGGCGCTTGCCGAGCTTGCGCGGGTCATTGAGCAGGGGCTTTCGGGTGATGCTTACACCTTGCTGGAGGTGATTGCTTTTGCGCGTATCGGTGACGGCCAGGAGGTCTATCCCTCGCAAGAGCTGATCTTGGACAAGGGTGACAAAAAGGGGCAAAAAAGCAAGACGCTCTATACCGTTGGCGGTGTTGCGGCGATGCACAGCCAGAAGATCGGCAATGCCTTACGGACTATCGATACCTGGTATCCCAATGAGGGCGATGCCATTGGACCGATTGCTGTCGAGCCGTATGGTTCGGTGACGTCGCAAGGCAAGGCGTACCGACAACCCAAAGATAAGGCCGACTTCTACAGCCTGCTCGACCATTGGGTATTGAAGGACGTTGTTCCGCCCGTTGAGCAACAGCACTACGTGATGGCGAATCTGATCCGTGGTGGTGTATTCGGCGAATCGGAAAAGGATTGAAGCCATGGATCACTATGTTGATATACGGCTGTTACCGGATCCGGAGTTTACATCGACGCTGCTGATGAATGCCTTGTTTGCCAAGCTTCATCGCGCACTCGTGGATCTGCGCAGTCAGCGTATCGGGATCAGCTTTCCCGATCTGCGAATGGGGCCGAAGGGGCGCGGTATCGGTGAGCGATTGAGATTGCATGGGGCTGTTACGGACTTGGAGCACTTGATGGGAACTGCGTGGCTCAGTGGAATGCATGACCACATTGCCACCGAAGGTCTAGTCAGGGTTCCTGAACTCACGGATCATTGCACCGTGCGTCGAGTTCAGGCAAAAAGCAATCCTGAGCGGCAGCGGCGTCGTGTAGCACGTCGCCACGGCATCAGTCTGGAAGAGGCGGCGCGACTGATCCCAGGGGAGATTGGAGAACGCCTGGATCTTCCGTTTGTAACTGTCAACAGCAGGAGTACAGACCAGACTTTCAGACTGTTCATCGAGCAGCGATCGAATGTTAGTCGGCCTGAGCCTGGCAATTTCAATCAGTACGGACTCAGCTCAACAGCAACCGTACCCTGGTTTTAACCCTTTTTTCTGTACCACCAAAGTGATTTTTAAAATCAGTGAGTTGAAAGCTCACCGAAAAAAGGGCTATGTTACGCAAAAACAAAAAAGATCTTTAAAAACAAAAGCATTGCAAAATCAATGTATAGTTCACTGCCGAGTAGGCAGCTCAGAAATGGATGGTGTCAGTAGTCATGGCCTGGGTGGCGTTCACTGCCGAGTAGGCAGCTCAGAAACAGCTCTCGCCGTCGGCGAACACCACGGTATCGTTCACTGCCGAGTAGGCAGCTCAGAAACCCACCACAGCGCGGAGCTGAGCATCACGTCCGTTCACTGCCGAGTAGGCAGCTCAGAAAATTCCAGGGCGAGTCGTATTAGGCGTTGCGGTGTTCACTGCCGAGTAGGCAGCTCAGAAAGCACAGATTGCGTCGGCCAGGGTGGATCTGACGTTCACTGCCGAGTAGGCAGCTCAGAAAGTCAAGCCCTCTGACATGCTCTCTGACCCGCTGTTCACTGCCGAGTAGGCAGCTCAGAAATGAATGGCGCTCCCCGCCTGGGCGGGCCAACCGTTCACTGCCGAGTAGGCAGCTCAGAAAGAACTCGCGCAGGATGGCCGGCAACGCTACGGCGTTCACTGCCGAGTAGGCAGCTCAGAAAATGCGCAGGTCGCCGACCGTGTGTTTTACAGTGTTCACTGCCGAGTAGGCAGCTCAGAAATCGTGGTCATGCACCTGAGCGCCGATCCGATACGTTCACTGCCGAGTAGGCAGCTCAGAAATCGATCGCCCCCGCACCGCGCACCGCCACCATGTTCACTGCCGAGTAGGCAGCTCAGAAAGGCCACTTGGCGACGCCGCCGAGTATCGCCCCGTTCACTGCCGAGTAGGCAGCTCAGAAAAGCGATTCACCGAGGTCGCCGATCGATGACCGGTTCACTGCCGAGTAGGCAGCTCAGAAAATCCGTGCCAAGATCGCCGATGGCACCTGGCCGTTCACTGCCGAGTAGGCAGCTCAGAAACGAGTCACCGCCCGAGTCGCCGCCAGAGCCGCGTTCACTGCCGAGTAGGCAGCTCAGAAAAGCAGGCAATGAAAGTGCGGATGGGCCGAGCCGTTCACTGCCGAGTAGGCAGCTCAGAAATATTGCAAAAACTGTAAACAAAAACGCAGCTAGTTCACTGCCGAGTAGGCAGCTCAGAAAAAAGCTATCTTGTCGGCGAGCGTGGGCCGGAAGTTCACTGCCGAGTAGGCAGCTCAGAAATGTGGGCGCTCGGGCACATGCCCGATACTGTGGTTCACTGCCGAGTAGGCAGCTCAGAAACCGTGTCGCCACCGCTGGAGCCGCCCGAGTCACGTTCACTGCCGAGTAGGCAGCTCAGAAATCTACAAAGGGCCGATGTGGCATGGCGCCCTGTGTTCACTGCCGAGTAGGCAGCTCAGAAAGTACCTGTCGTCGGGTCAGCTCCGGTGATCTGGTTCACTGCCGAGTAGGCAGCTCAGAAATACGGCGCCCCGCTCCCGACCGACCTCGAATCGTTCACTGCCGAGTAGGCAGCTCAGAAAGGCTCGTTCGGACGGATGGGGGTGACGTTGTTGTTCACTGCCGAGTAGGCAGCTCAGAAAAAACGGCTGCGCATCGAGAAAGACAGCGGCTCGTTCACTGCCGAGTAGGCAGCTCAGAAAAATCACATCTACCAAGGCAACTGCCCCGACGAGTTCACTGCCGAGTAGGCAGCTCAGAAATCCAGCGGGTTGCAGGGCCGGAAGCGGCGCGCATTCACTGCCGAGTGGGCAGCTCAGAAATGGTCGAGCCGGGCGACGCTTCCGCCGTTGCCGTTCACTGCCGAGTAGGCAGCTCAGAAAATATCGCGATCTAAAGCTCCGGGTGACAATTCATTCACTGCCGAGTAGGCAGCTCAAAATCATACAATTGAAGTTGTTGCACCTTGTAATGGCTCATCTGGAGGACTGTACCAATTCAGCTTATCGCGTAACTTGACGACCTCACCAACGATCAGGAGTGTCGGCGGCGACGGCGGATCGGCTTCGACGAGTTCGCAAATCGTCGCCAGCGTCCCCGTGTAAACACGTTGCAGATGTGTCGTACCCTGCTGGACAAGGGCGATGGGCATCTCGGGGGGGACACCATGCGCCATCAGCCGCTCGACGATGACCGGCAACCCCACTAGCCCCATGTAGAAAACGACGGTCTGATGCGGTTGAGCGAGCGCCGGCCAGTTCAGATCGATGGTGCCGTCCTTCAGATGCCCGGTGACGAAGGTCACGGACTGCGCATAGTCGCGATGCGTCAACGGAATACCAGCATGCGTGTCGATCTCCTCACCGCCACGTCCGAAAATGAATGGATCGCCGCCTTTCAGCCGCAGCACGCGATGCCCATCTTTCGCCAGATCCGCAAGCAAGCGGTTTATCTCTTCTTGGCGCATGGCGTGATGATTGCGCTCTTTGCCGACATAGATACGACGCGCATCACGTCGCGTCATATTGAGAATAGGTGCTGCAACCAGGCGATCATAGACAACGACATCGGCTTGCTGCATCAACCTCAGGGCGCGGAAGCTGATGAGATCCGGATCGCCGGGACCGGCGCCGACCAGATAGACTTCACCCATATCGCGATCAAGCGCATCCGGGGCCAGCTCGCTCTCGATAACGGCTTCTGCTTCTTCAAACTGACCAGCAAGAATCCGCTCAGCCACAGCCCCTTGCAGTACCCGATCCCAAAAACGACGCCGATCACGTTGTTCGCTGAACCGTGCTTTGACACGCTCACGATAACGCCCGCTCAGCTCTGCCAGACGCCCATATCCCGCTGGGATCAGCGCTTCGAGCCGCGTGCGCAGCATGCGCGCCAGCACGGGTGATGTCTTGCCACTCGACACCGCAATCGTCACCGGCGAACGGTCGACGATCGAGGGCAGCACAAAGGTGCAAGCATCCGGGTCATCAACGACGTTTACAGGAATATCAGCGGCCTTGGCCAACTCAGCGATCTGGCGGTTAATCGCGTGGTCGTCGGTCGCCGCGATGACGAGCCGCTGACCGGCGATATCATCGGGCTCGAAGCAGCGCGCTTCATGACGCAACGCTCCGGATTCGACCTTGCATGCCAGCGCATCGCACAGCTCAGGCGACACCACAGTCACGGCCGCCCCCGCGCGCAGCAGATTGGAGACCTTGCGCGCCGCCGTGGCGCCGCCGCCGACCACCAAACATGGACGGCCTTGCATGTCGAGAAAGATGGGCAGTAGATCCATGATGCTCTCTGGCTGAAGGTGGTCAGGGGCCGCGCGGCTCCGTTGAGTTGGCCTTGGAAAATCCTTAATATACTTAAATACTTTGTTTTAGGGTAGGACGATAGTGTGGTCAACGAGATCGATTCCGAGTCCCTGAGCCAGCGGCTCGCGGATACTGAAGATGTGTTGCTGGTGGACATCCGCACCCCGGCCGAGATCGCCCAGGGTATGATCCCGGACGCCCTGCAACTGCCGATGCACCTGATCCCGATCCGGATGAGCGAGATACCCAAAGATCGCGACGTGGTCATCTACTGCCGCAGC
>ERZ1673962.987-NODE-987-length-15764-cov-3.830479_pt1 | contig 15764 bp, 9 predicted proteins | sample MGYA00580188_ERZ1673962 | MGnify/ENA primary metagenome ERZ1673962 (study PRJEB41334, sample SAMN05608104) | rock metagenome | biome: terrestrial subsurface; feature: shale formation; material: shale | place: USA: Pennsylvania ... | reverse complement strand
GCGCTCAGTTCGGAGCGCAGGGCCGAGCGCTCGCGCTCCAGGCCGGTCAGCTCGGATTCGAGCGCGAGCCGGCGCTGTTCGGAGCCGGTGCGTGCGTCGCGCAGCTCGATCTCCTCGTCGAGCCGCTCGGCCTCCTCGTCGGCGAGCGCGGCCAGCTCGGATTCGAGCGCGGCGATGGTCTCGGCGCGCTCCAGCACACCCGAGGCGCCGTCGCGTTCCGGAACGCGCAGCCAGTGACGACCGACCTCGATGCCCTCGGGCGTGATCAGGGTCGCGTCGCGGCTCAGGTCGTGACGGGCCGCCAGCGCCTCGGGCAGATGAGCGACCGTGTGCGTCGGGCCGAGCAGCCCGCCGATCGGCCAGGGCGACTGGGCGCGCTGACCGAGCCGCCAGTATCCGGTCTCAGGCTCGGGATCCGGGACGGGATCGCCGGCCGTTTCGAGCAACACCAGACCGGGCGGCAGTTCGTCGGTGTCCGCCACGACCGTTTCCAGCGTCTCGACCGTCACGGCGCGCAGGGCCTGTCCCAGCCGGATCTCGACCGCGCGCTCCCAGCCCGGTTCGACTTTGAGCTGCTCGACCAGACGCGCCGCCCCCGCGAGTCCCCGGCTCGCCAGCCAGTCGCGGCGCTCGACATCGGTATCGGCCAGCGCCGATTCCTGGAGCGCCGTCAGCGAGGCCAGACGTCCCTTGGCTTCGCGCAGACGGGTGCGGACCTGGTCGAGCGTGTCGGCCAGCGTGCGCAGTGCGGTCTCATGTCCGGCCAGGGACTCGAGCACCGCGTCGCGCTCGTCTTCCAGGGCCTCGATCCGCTCGTCGAGCACGGATTCGCGCTCGCTCAATTCTTCCAGCCGTGCCGAGACGTCGGATGCATCCAGCCGCGCGCGTTCCTCCTCGATCCGGCGCCGACGCTCGCGCTCGCGTCCCTGCGCCTGCTCCAGCGCCGTGAGTCGAGCACGTTCCAACTGCGCCTGCTCGGATGGACGCGCCGCTTCGGCGTTGAAGGCGTCCCACTCGGATTCCCAGGACTTGAGCTGGTCTTCGAGCGTCATGAGCGAACCCGTCGCCTCCGACAGCTCGGACTCGGCCTGCTCCAACTGGGGTTCGTCCTCGGCGAGCGCGCGCTCGATCTCGGTCAGGCGTTCACGATCGCGCTCCAGATGCTGACCGGCCTCATAGAGCTCCTGATCGAGCCGCACCAGCTCGGCCTCGCGCCGACCGCGTTCTTCGTTGGCGAACTGGATGGCCTGCTCGGCGCGGGCGATCTCGGCGCCGACGGCGTAATAGCGCCCCTGGATCGCGTTGAAGTCGTCGGAAGCGGCGTTGTACGCCTCGCGCTTGGACTCGATCTCGGCCTCCAGCCGCCGTTGCTCGGCCAGACCCGCTTCGCCCTGGTTCTCGGCCTCGGCCAGACGCCGGCTCAGCGCCTGGAGCTCATCGTCGAGCGCGCGCCATCGCAGCGCCTTGAGTTCCAGATCCAGACGGCGTTCCTCGGCGCGCAACTGGGTGTATTTCTCGGCTGTCGCCGCCTGACGCTCCAGATGCAGCAACTGCTTGCCGACTTCCTCGCGCACGTCGTTGAGCCGGTCGAGATTCTCGCGCGTATGGCGCATCCGGTTCTCGGTCTCGCGCCGACGCTCCTTGTACTTGGAGATCCCCGCCGCCTCTTCCAGAAACAGGCGCAGATCCTCGGGACGCGCCTCGATGATGCGCGAGATCATCCCCTGCTCGATGATGGCGTAGGAACGCGGCCCGAGTCCGGTGCCGAGGAACAGATCCTGGATGTCGCGGCGCCGACAGCGCGTGCCGTTGAGGAAGTAGCTGGACTGACCGTCGCGCGCGACCTGACGTTTGACCGAGATCTGATCGAAGGCCGCGTACTCGCCCCCGGCTCCGCCGTCGCTGTTGTCGAAGATCAGCTCGATGCTGGCCACGCCGACCGGCTTGCGCCCGGTGCTGCCGTTGAAGATGACGTCGGCCATGGACTCGCCGCGCAGCATCTTGGCCGAGGACTCGCCCATCACCCAGCGCACGGCGTCGATGACGTTGGATTTGCCGCAGCCGTTCGGGCCGACGATGCCGACCAGATTGCTCGGAAAGTGAACGGTCGTGGGATCGACGAAGGATTTGAAGCCGGCGAGCTTGATGCGCTCGAGTCTCATGGGTGAAGTGTTGGATTCCAGTTGGTTCAAGCCGTGGTTGTCGAGGTGCGGAGCATACCTTGTGGGACCGGATGTCTCCAGACGCCGTGGCGTCACAGCCTGCGCGGCCTGCATCCCGGCTGGCAGCTCCCCCCCGAACACAGGCGCTTGTGTTACCTTCCGCCTGCTCGTGGGTTCCCAAAAACAATGACAAGAGGCTTCAGATGCGCTCTGCCGTTCTCAAATCCCTTGCCGCCACCCTGATGGCAACCACGTCCTCTCTGGTGTCGGCCTATGATCTGCCGTCTGTGAATCTCGGATTCACCAGTTTCCTCGACGGCGGACCGCCGGCCGGTCCGGGCTGGTATGCCCAGCAGTACGTCCAGGTCTACCGTCAGGGACGTCTCAAGGATGCCGATGGCGACGACCTGCGCCTGCCGACCGGGCGCGGACTCGAAAAGGCCGAGGTGGATGTCAACGTCAGTCTGACGCAGCTGCTCTACTCGTCCGATCAGGAGCTGCTGCTGGGCGGCAAATGGGGTATGAACTTCATGTTGCCGATCGTCGGCTTCGATATCGATCCCGGCGACAATCTGGCGCTCTCGAACAACAGCGGCAATCTCGGCGATCTGCTGGTCGGCCCTTTTCTGCAATGGGATCCCGTCATGGGACCGAACGGACCGCGCTTCATGCAGCGCATCGAGTTGCAGATGCTCCTGCCGACCGGGGACTATGACCCCGATCATGCGCTCAATCCGGGCAGCAACGTCTTCTCCTTCAATCCCTACTGGGCGGCGACCCTCTTCATCGATCCCAAGTGGACGGTCTCCTGGCGTCTGCACTATCTCTGGAACGCTGAGAATTCCGACCCCAACAGTGCGCTCGGCGCCGACGACTCACAGGCCGGTCAGGCCATCCATCTGAACTTCGCCAGCGCCTACGAGGTCATCCCCAACCGTCTGCGGCTCGGCCTCAACGGCTACTATCTCAAGCAGATCACCGAGAGCAAGGTCAACGGGCGCGAGCTGTCGGACAGCAAGGAGCAGGTGCTGGGTATCGGGCCGGGGCTCGTCTATCACGTCTCCAGGCACGATCATCTGTTCGCCAATCTCTACTGGGAGACCCTGGCCGAGAATCGATCCGAAGGGGCGCGACTGAATCTGCGCTACGTGCATCACTTCCATTGAGCCGAGGCCGATCCGCCAGCCGCGCGCCCGGTCATGCGTGATCGGGCCGTCGCGGCAGGATCTCAGGGAGCGGCGACGCGCGCCTCGGCCGGCCTCGCGCCTTTGGGCAATCGAAACGCCAGCGCGCCGAGCAACAGCGTGCTGCCGAGCAGGAACAGGTGCAGATTGACCGCTCCGGCCAGCGCCAGCTTCGGATCGACCCCGAGCGGGGCCAGGGCCGCGACCGCCGCCAGCTCGTAGCTGCCGGACCCGGCGATGCCGTGGAAGGGCAGCACGCTGGAGAGCTCGGCCCCCATGACCCCGGCCAGCAGCCGCCAGACATCGATCGGCAGGAAGAACCTGAGCAGACTGGTGAAGGCGACGAACTTCAGGCTCCAGATCAGCGCTGTCCAGCCATAGACACGCGCGATCAGCCAGGGATCGCCCGGCGCGGCCTGGAGCATCCGGCGCAGGATCGAACGCAGACGTCCCGCGCCGGCCAGCTTGGCCGACTCACCCATCCCGGACAGGACGATCAGGACGCCAAGCCCAGCGATCCAGAGTCCGCCCGCCAGCCACCACAGCCAGGAGGGATGCCCGAGCTGAAGGATCAGCAGCCCGATCAGCGCCAGGAAGTGCAGATCGAGCAGCCGGATCCAGACCAGCGCGGCGGCCGAGTCCAGCAGCCCCTGTCCGAAATAGCGGCGCATCAGCCAGGGAAAGACCAGCTCGCCCGCGCGCATCGGCAGCAGATTGTTGGCCGTGTTGTGCAGGATGCTCAGACGCAGCACGGCCGGGAAGCGCCCGGCCAGCCGCGCGCCGAAATAATCGCTCACCCGCACCGCGCGCAGCCCGTAACTCAGGGCCGTGAGCAGGAACAGCCAGGCGAGCAGCCAGGGCGAGAGTTCGCGCCAGGGCGCCAGCAACGCTCCCCAGCCGACCAGAAGCTCGACCACGACCACCAGCGCCAGCAGCAGCGATCCGCCGAGCAGCCAGTCGCGTACTCGCCCCAGGCGCAAGGCGCCCGTTCGAACGTCCGGATCAGCCATGTTTGCGCTTCTTGCGCTTGGGCGGATAGATGGGCGCCTCGCCCGGCGGGCGGGTCTTGAAGCGACGATGGACCCAGAAGTATTGATCCGGTGTGTCACGCACGCAGGCTTCGATGATCCGGTTCATACGCGCCGTGTCGTGCTCCGGATCGCCGCTCGGGAAGTCATCGAGCGGCGGCTCGAAGATCAGCTCCATCCCCTGTCCCCAGGGCAGGAAACGCGGAATGGCCGGAATGACCACAGCCCCCGTCATGGCCGCGAAGCGCCCGAGCATGGGCACGGTCGAGGCCGGGATACCGCAGAACGGGACGAAGATCCCGCGCCGCCCGCCATCCTGATCGGGCAGATATAGAAAGGGCGTGCCGCGCTTGATCTCACGCACCAGACCGCGCAGATCGTCCTGACGCTCGACCGAGAGACCGCCGAAGCGCCCGCGCGTGCGCTTGACGTGATGCTCGAACACCGGATTGCGGATCTTCTGGTACATGCAGCTGCCCGAATGCACCAGGGCCGAAAAGGCCTGAGCGCCGAGCTCCAGTCCGACGAAATGCGGCAGCAGGATGATGACCGGTCGTCCTTCGGCGAGACAGGCATCGACGCGCTCGCGGTGGCGCAGCCGCACCAGACGCGCCAGCCGCGCGCGCGGCGCGCTCCAGGCCACACCCTGACAGAACGCGGCCACGCCGAGCCGGCCGAAATGGGCGCGCAGCAGGCGTTCGCGCTCGGCGGGCGTGCTCTCGGGCAGGCACAGTTCCAGATTGCGCCGCGCGACCAGACGCCGCGAGCCGGCCATGAGATAGGCGAGACGCCCGAACACCGAGCCGAGCACCCACAGTAGCGGAAAGGGCAGCCGGCCCAGCGCCAGGATCAGCCACACCCCGAACCAGCTCGGCCAGGCGCGCGGATGCCGGAGCGCCCGGTCAGTTCTCGAATTTGAAGAAGATGTCGGCACCTTGACTCTCTCCGGTCTCGGTCTGGAGTTCGATATGTTTGGAGACGTCGTAACGCAGCTTGACTTTGTTTGACTCGTTGCCGAGTCCGCTTTCGTATTCCATATAGATCTTGGGGGCGATATAGGTGCCGACCGCCAGCCCCGCCTGATCGGTTCGATCGTTGGCCGAGGGCGGGATGCCGGTCATCAGATACTTGGTGATGTCGGCCTGGGTCAGACCGGGATCGCTGTCGGAGAAGAAGGTCATCTTGGGATTGCGCAATGTGCCGACCACCCGTACCCCGGCCGTGGTGTCGCCGCCCTGGCGTTCGGCCTGGAGCAGCAGCCCCGGATTGCCGATCGGACTCTTGGCATAGATGAGTCGGCCCTGGGTGATGGTGAGCGGCGCGCCCAGTTCGGCCGCGAGTCCGAAACCGCCGCTGAGCCGGTACTGGCCCTCGGTGATCTGCAACTGACCATCGCCCAGCATGTCGCGTCCCGGTTCCTGGAGCACGCTCAGCGCGCCGGAGAGACGCCCGCGCACACCGAAACCGTCGATCGTCACCTCGTCACCGAGCACCAGACGCAGATCGAGCGTGACCGGGAAGGGAGTACTGCGCTCCCTGGCTTCGAGCACCACGTCACTCGACGGCGAGACGGTGCCGGCCGGGAGCGAGCGTGGGCGGATACGCGCCTCGGGCACGCGGATCTCACCGCGCACCACGGCGCCGCTGGGGCCGACCTCGATGTCGATCCCCGGCGAGAGACGCACGAAATACTCCTTGGTATTGGCGAGCTTGAGCTTGTTGCCTTCGAGACGCAGCCTGGCCATCGGCCCCTGGCCGCCTGTGCGCCCCTCCCCGGTCAGGGTCAGGGTGCCGCCGCCGAGCTTGGCCGCGCCACGGATGTCGAAGCGCTCGAACGAAGGCGCCTTGGCCTCGATGTTCATGTCCTCGACGCCGAGCGCCAGCAGCGGCAGCTGGAAGTTCACGCCTTTGATGTCGAACTGTCCGCTGACACCGGGCCGTTGGAGTGTCCCGCCGAGATTCAGGTCGGCCGAGATCGCGCCCTGGAGTCCGCTGATGTCGGGTGCCAGACTGGCCAGCGGTTTCAGATCGCCGATCTCGGCGCGCACACGGCCGCGCAGTGACTGTGCGGGCCGCGCCGGAGCGTCCAGACGCCAGCCCGGCAGACTCAGCTCGCCGTCGATCCGGCCCAGCCCGGCGACCGGAACGGCCAGACGTGCGGCGAGTCCGGTGGCCCCGGCGTCGAGCGTCAGACGCGCGCTGGAGAAATCCAGTCGTTCCCGCTTGTTCTGTCCGAGATCGAGCGTGACCTGTCCCTGAGGGATCTCGGCGGTGGCCTGACCGCTGAGGACGGCGCCATTGGCCTGGAAGCGACCCTTGATCCGGCCCGCGCCCTCGGCGGCCAGGGTGTCCGGCAGCAGATCCTTGATCAAGGCGAAGTCGAGCCGGTCCAGGTCCAGTTCCGCGCTCCAGCGTCCCGATTCGGTCTGCTCGAAGCCGACACAGCCGCCGGCGCCCTGAGCCTGACGCAGACAGACCGGCCCGGCGACGATCCGGGCGCCGTCGAGCGTCAGCGGCAACGGACGCTGGAGCGACCAGACGCCCCAGTCCCGGCTGTCGAGCTTCAGGGTCGACACCCGACCGCTGTAGCCACCGCTCGCGGCGAGCGCGCCCGTGGCCTCCAGGGTTAGGCCGAGCGGTTGGCCCGTGAGCCGTGCCGAGAGGCGATGCTCGGCCATCCGTCCCTCGCCGCGCAGTTCCAGTTCGCTCCAGGTCATCCCGCCGGCGGCGAGATCACGGCCAGTGAACTGGAGCGCGAAGCGGCCATTGGACGCCAGATCCAGATCGGCCGTTCCACGCAGCTCGGTCAGGGTGTTCCCGGCCAGGGTCATCCGTTCGCCTTTGAGGTCGAGCGTGACGCGCGGCGTCTCGCGGGTTCCCTGGACCCGCCCGGATGCACTCAGGCGTCCGCGCGCCTCGGGCCACAGATTCGCCAGATCGGGCGACTCCAGCGCAAAGCGGAGATCCAGGTCTTGTTCGATATGCCCATCGAGATTCAACCGACTCGGTCCCGAGGAGGCCGTCAGACGCTCGATCCGGAGCCTGTCGCCCGCCATCCGCACCTGACCGCTGGCGGCGATCGGATACTCGCGCAGACGTCCGCTCAGCTCCTCGATGACGGCGGTCAACTCCGGGCGTCCCTCCGCGTCGAGACGCCCTTGGCTGGTCAGACGCCCATCGATCCGTCCCGGCCAGTCGGGCGCCTGGACACCAGGATTCAGGCCCGTCGCGCGCAGACTCAGATCCCAGGTCAGCTCCGGCGCCCAGGTCAGGGCGCCCGCCCCCTCCAGACGGCCATCGAGCGTATCGAGCGCGAAGGATTCGAGCTGGGTGCCGCTGGCCGTCCCCTGCCCTGCCAGTTCGAGGCCAGTGCTCGGGACGCTCGGGCCGGCGACCTTTCCGGAGAGTCGATAGACGAACGACTCGAAGCTGCCCGAGGCCGTCAGTGCCCCCTCGGCCGACTCGGCGACCAGCTCGCCGCTCAGCGGCCAGCGCAGCTGTTTCCAGTCGCCCTCCAGCGCAAAGCGGCCCGGTTCCCGGCTCAGATCCAGCTCGCCCTGGAGGCGCAGATCGGCGTTCGAGACCTGCTCGGTCAGCTCCAGCGACCGCACACTCAGCCGGTTCTCTTTCCACAGCAGATCGAGTTCCAGGGCGAGCTGTCCGAGTTCGGGTCGATCCGGCGCGCGCATGTCGAGCGTTCCCGAGAGCGCGGCCTCCGCGAGCGTGCCCAGGGTTTCGAGCCGGGCCTGTACCTCGATCGGCGGCAGATCCGCTCCAAAGGCCGGCAGATCGACCCGCGCGACTTCGATCCGGCCATCCCAGCCCAGGGCGCCGAGCACATCCTCAACATCGGCGACGAGCTGGGCCTCGACGGGACCGCTCAACGCCTGGGTCAACTCGAGTCGTTGCAGATCGCCGCCGAGTCGGCCTTCACCGGCGATACGGGCCTCGGGCGACAGATCCAGCGCCCAGGTGAGATCGAGCGCGAGCGGATATTGATCGGTCAGGGTCGCCCGCCCCTGGAGACCAGCACTCAGCGCGGGTTCGAGCAGACGGGCCTCCAGGCGCCCCAGATCCAGCTCGCCGCCAGCAAGACGGCTGTCGGCGAGTCGGGCCGACTCCAGGGCGAACAGCGGTTCGTCGGCCCCCTGCCTCAGTATTCGCAAGCGCTCCAGACTCAGCTCACCGACCTCGACGCCGAGCGGCAGCACGATCGCCGGCAGGGTCAGCGGTTCGTCGTCCTCGGCGCTCGGCCCCAGTGCCACGTCCAGATCGCGCACCGCCAGACGCTCGATGTCGAGCACACCGGACAGGAGTGCACGCGGCGACCAGTCCAGTTCGAGCGCACCAATCCGCAGACCCAGTGTCGGCCGATCCAGCACCACGTCCGACAGCCGGAGACGGCCGAGGACGCGCCCCTTGATCTCGCCCACGCTCAACGTCTCGGGTGCGAGACGCTGCGCCAGATCCAGACCCCAGCGCAGCCCGCTCTGGGTGCCGAGCAGCAAGCCGAGTCCGGTTGCCAGGATCAGGACGAGCGCCAGCAGTGAAGCGGCCAGCCGGCCGAGCCAACCCAGACGGCGTGCTTTCGGCCCCTGAGGCTTGGTTGCCGGCATGGTCTCCGTGGGCTCAGGCGACGGTGGTGTAGCGGGAGTTTTGAGATCGTCCATCGCTCGCGTGCTCGCCTAGAGATCCGGCCCGATCACGATATGCAGCCGGGCTGGCGGTGTACCGCCCTCGGCGTCCTTGGATACGGCAAAGGCCAGATCGAAACGCACCTGACCGATCGGCGAGGCCCAGCGCACGCCCATGCCGACGCTCTGGGCCAGCTCCTGCTCATAGTCGGGATCGAAGGCGTTGCCGAAATCGGTGAAGATCGCCGCGCTCCATGGCCCCTTGATGCGCCGTTCCAGCTCCAGGCTGCCCACGGCCAGATAGCGCCCGCCGACCGTCTCGTCGGTGACGGGATCGTTCGGCCCCAGGGCATCGAAGCCCCAGCCGCGAATGGAGTTGTCGCCACCGGCATAGAAGCGTCGGCCGGCCGGCAGGTCATCGACGCTTTCGGCCCAGGTCGCGCCCAGATCGGCGCGGGTGATGAAGCGATAGTCGCGCGCGAAGCGCCGCACCCATTTGAACTGAACCTGACCGCTCAGATAGGACGCCTCCGAGACCACACCCTGCATGGCCCCGACCAGACTGTACTTGAGCCGATAGCCGTCGTTGGTGAAGACCGGATCGTCGGCGACCGTCTTGGACCAGGAAATATTGGGCGCCAGTTCATTCGTCGCGTCCATCGCGCTCTCGTTGATGTCGAGATCCTCGTAGCGATAGTCGAGACCGATGTTGCGCCGCCAGCCGCCCGGACTCAGGGTCGAGTGCGCCGCCTGGATGCTGTGCACCCAGCCCTGGCGCGTGGCTGTGTCGTAGTAGGCCGAGACCGGCTTGACGATGACGTAGTCGCGGGTCGGATCCTGGATCGGGAAGCGATAGTCCAGCTCCCACTGCGAGAACGCGGGTGACAGGCTCAGCTCGGTGCGCAGCTTGTCGCCCTGGGACGTCAGATAGCGGCGCCGGTAGTCCAGGGTCAGACGCGGCCCGACATCGGTGGCGAAGCCCAGACCGATACGGTACTTGTTGGCCTTGTTGCGCTGAGCCACGACCTCGATCGGCACCCGATTGTCGGCGTCGACTTCGTCCTTCAGCGGCACGATCTCGACATCGCTGTAGTATTCGCTGCCGAGCAGACGCCCCTGGAGTCCGAGCAGGACGTCGGGGTCGTAGACATCGCCCGACTTGAAGCGGACATAGCGCTCGAGCAGATCCTCGTCGAGCAGATCCTGTTTGAAGCGCACCGTGCCGAGACGGTATTGCGGGCCGGTCTCCAGGTGGAAGAAAACGTGCGCCTCATAAGCCAGCGGGTCGATGAGCACCTGATGACGATCGAGCCGATAGTCCAGATAGCCGGCCGAGGTCGCCGCATAGCGGAGGTCGGACTTGGCCTTCTCGTAGGCAGCGTGGCGGAGTACATCGCCGGCCTTCATGGGGAAGGTCTTGGGGAAGACCGGATCGGCTGCGCCCTCCCCCGTGACCTGATAGTCGACCGTGGTGATCCGCACCGGCTCGCCCGGCTCGACGCGATACCGGACACGCCAGGTGCCCGCCTCATCGGCCGGGCGTTCGAGTCGATCCTCGACCTGGACACGGTAGAGTCCAAAGGGGGCAAGCGCCTCGCGGATCTGATCCGGGGCGCGGCGATGCAGCGCCTCGACGCGCGTGGCGGTCAGATCGGCCTCGGTGCGTTCGTTGTAGATGCTCAGGAGTGCCAGGACATTGGCCTCGCGCTCACCCTTGAGCCCCTCGACCCGGACCTCCAGCTTGAGCGCCCAGGCTGACGTGTTGCCGAGCAACCCGAGCGTCAGCGAGAGCAGTACCCAAGGCTGTCGATGCCGCCAAAGCCTCATTGCAAAGCCATGAAGCGCGCCGCACCGAGCAGCGGGGTGTTGGGTTGCAGGATGACGCGCACCGGCATGCGCCGCATCAGCGAGCCCATGCGCCCCTTGTCGAAGAACCCTTCCAGAAAGCCGCCCCGACGCAGACAGGCCAGGTTCTTCAGGGCGATGCCGCCGCCCAGATAGACGCCGCCGAGCGCCATGTGCTTGAGCGCCGCATTGCCGGCCTCGCGTCCATAGAGACGCATGAAGAGATTCAGTGTCTCGCGGCACAGCGGACACCGATCGTCGGCGGCGGCCTGGGCGATGGTGGCCGCCGTGTCGCCTCCGGTGTCGATGACCGCTTGCAGCCAGTCGGGCGCCTGAACACTGTGATGGAAACGCAGGAAATCGAACAGATTGACGATCCCCGGACCCGAGACGACCCGCTCCCAACTCACACGCCCGAAGCGCGACTTGAGGTAGGTCAGCAGCGCGAACTCCAGATCGTCGGCCGGGGCGAAGTCCGAGTGTCCGCCCTCGGTGGCAAAGGCATGATGACGCAGTCCATCCCAGAACAGCCCCGCCTGCCCGAGTCCGGTCCCGGCGGCCACGACACAGGCATTCCCCTGACTGCACGGATCGCCGGGGTGGAGTTCGGCCAGATCGTCCGAGCCGAGGACGGGTACACCCCAGGCGACGGCCTCCAGATCGTTGATCAGCTCCACACAGGTCAGATCCAGGCTCTGCTCCAAGGCTTCGGCGTCCAACACCCAGGGCAGATTGGTCGTCTCGCAACGCCGATCGTGGATGGGGCCGGCGACGGCAAAGACCGCGAACCGGCATGTGGCGCCCGTTTCGAGCAGATAGCGCTGCACGATCTGATCGAGCGAGCCGAAGGACGCGCTGGGATAGCGCCGGGTCTCGCCGAGCCGCACGGACCCGCCATCCGTCTCGGCCAGACCAAGGGCCGTCTTCGTGCCACCGATGTCACCTACCAACAAGCGCATATCCAGATCTCCAGTCACCGGGCGGCGAACACGCTGTCGCCATCGGCGGGAATGAGGGGTCGCGATCAGTCGGCGGGGATCATAGCAAGATGTGCGCGTGGCGGCGAAATCACCGCATGGGCGCACCGCAGTCGAAAACCCCCGCCCGAACCTGCAAGGGTACGGACGGGAGCGCCGGGATCAAGCGCTGAAAGGCTTATTGGCTCTTGGTGCTCGGCTGAGTGGGGGCGGGATAGGCATACCCCGGATAGACATAGCCGGGATAACCATAGACGGGCGCCCCCCAACCATAGGGTGCGCCGTAGAGTCCGTAGGGATAGTAACCACCATAGTACGGATAGCCGCCGTACCAGGGACTACCCCAGGGTCCGCCGCCCCAGGGACCATCCCAGGGGCCGCCGCCCCAGCCGAAGGGATTCCAGCCCCAGAAGGCATTGGCGGGCAAGGTGGCGAGTGCAGAGGCACCAGCCAGGGTCGAGACCAGCAGGAGTCGCTTCATCGTCATCTTTGATCCTCCACGAAATAGACAGCACCGTTCGCATGAACGGCGTTCATCATGCGGTCGAGCCGCAACGCGCAAGATTAGGACGGACGCGCGCGCGCGACCTTGATCCGCATCAATCAATGCGCGCATTCGTCACCACCGACGCGCTTCGGGCTTGAGATCGACGCCGCCGCCCCCAATCCCTTGGCGCCAGACTCGATCTGCCATGGCGGCACGCGAATCATCGCCACAGCCGATCGAAACGATTCTTACAATCCATTTAATTCGACCACTTTTCCCGGGTTAATCTATGTCCGTCGGCCCTGCGGGGCCAACCCGATCACCAACCAGACGATTCATCACCCATCAGGAGAACCGAAGCATGTTCCAGGACCGTACCGGAAGCCGTATCCCCAGCGTCACCTTCCACACCCGCCGGGGTCATGAGTGGGTCGATGTGACCACCGACGAACTCTTCGCCGGCAAGACCGTGGTCGTCTTCTCGCTGCCGGGCGCCTTCACCCCGACCTGCTCGTCCTCGCACGTTCCGCGTTACAACCAGCTCACGCCGACCTTCAAGGAACTGGGCGTCGACTCCGTGGTGTGCGTGTCGGTCAACGACACCTTCGTCATGAACGAGTGGCAGAAGGCCCAGAACGCCGACAACCTGATCTTCGTCCCGGACGGCAACGGTGAGTTCACCGAGGGCATGGGGATGCTGGTCGACAAGGATAATCTCGGCTTCGGCAAGCGCTCCTGGCGCTACTCGATGCTGGTGCGCGACGGCGTGGTCGAGAAGATGTTCATCGAGCCCGAAGTCGAAGGCGACCCCTACGAGGTCTCCAACGCCGACACCATGCTGGAGTATCTGGCGCCCAACAAGCCCAAGCCGCTCGACATCGCCGTCTTCAGCCGCGACGGGTGCCCCTTCTGCGTCAAGGCCAAGGAAGCGCTGCGTAACGCCGGTCTCGACTTCGAGGAACTGGTGCTCAACGAGGATTACACCGAACAGGGTCTGCGCGCCGTCTCCAATGCCGCGACCGTGCCCCAGGTCTTCGTCAACGGCAAGCTGATCGGCGGCTCGGATGCTGTCATCGCCTGGCTGCAAGCGCGTTGAAATCTCACTGAATCCTCTCTTGCCGTAACCTAGTGGGCTTCGGGCGGTCGTCATCCAGCGATCGCCCGAAGCCTTCGACGTTACAGGACTCGAAAAAACAGGAGTGACCGGACCTATGAGTCAACATTTCGACCTGATCGCCATCGGCGGCGGCAGCGGCGGTCTGGCGGTCGCCGAGAAAGCGGCGCAGTTCGGCCGTCGCGTGGCCCTGATCGAGGGCGCCAAACTGGGCGGCACCTGCGTCAATGCCGGCTGTGTACCCAAAAAGGTCATGTGGTATGCCGCCAATCTGGCGGCCGCCGTCGCGGATGCGCCCGACTATGGTGTCCAGGTTCGCGCGGACGGTTTCGACTGGGGCAAGCTGATCGCCGGCCGCAACCAGTACATCGCCGACATCAACGGCTACTGGGACGGCTATGCCGAACGCCTGGGCCTCACCCGGATCGACGGCTTCGCGCGTTTCGTCGATGCGCGCACGGTCGCGGTCGGCGATCAGCACTACACCGCCGACCACATCGTCATCGCCACCGGCGGACGGCCGATCGTGCCACGGATGCCGGGCGCCGAACTGGGCATCACCTCGGATGGATTCTTCGCGCTGGACGAACAGCCGAAGCGCGTCGCCATCATCGGCGGCGGCTATATCGGCGTGGAGCTGGCGGGCGTGCTGAGCGCGCTCGGAACCGAGATCACCATCGTGGCGCTGGAAGACCGGATGCTTGCGCTGTTCGATCCGCTCATCAGCGAGACCCTGGCCGAGAACATGACGCTGCATGGCATCGACATGCATCTGCAATTCGAGGTCGCCGGGATCGAGCGCGATGAACAGGGGCTGGTGCTGGCCGCGCGTGACGGTCAGCGTCTGACCGGCTTCGATCAGGTCATCTGGGCCGTCGGGCGCGCGCCCAACACGCGCGAGCTGAACCTGGAGGCGGCCGGGATCACGGTCGAGCGTAGCGGCGTCATTCCGACCGATGCCTGGCAGAACACAGCTGTTCCCGGCATCTATGCCATCGGCGACATCACCGGGCGCGAGCCGCTGACCCCGGTGGCGATCGCCGCCGGGCGGCGTTTGGCCGAACGCCTGTTCAACGACAAGCCGGATTCAAAGCTCGACTACGAGAACGTGCCCACGGTGGTCTTCGCTCATCCGCCGATCGGCAAGGTCGGTCTGACCGAGCCCGAGGCGCGCGAGCGTTACGGCGACACGCTCACCATCTATGAGACCCGCTTCACGCCCATGCGCTACGCGCTCAACGCGCATGGCCCCAAGACGGCGATGAAGCTGGTCTGCGCCGGTGAGGACGAGAAGGTGGTCGGCATCCATCTGATCGGCGATGGCGTCGACGAGATGATGCAGGGCTTCGGTGTGGCGGTGAAGATGGGCGCGACCAAGGCCGATCTCGACAATACGGTCGCCATCCATCCGTGCAGCGCCGAGGAGCTGGTGACGCTGAAGGTGCCGGTGCGGCGGCCGGGTCAGTCCGGTTGAACGGCTGGGATGCGTCCAGGCGGCGGGGTGGACCAGGCCTGCCCCGCGCGCCCCATTGCGTCGCCTGGACGTCGGGCTAGATCGCCGTCCGTCGCCGCCACAGACGCCATGTGTGTCTCGGGGTGATCCGGAACACAGGTCCGCGACAGGAATCGAGCCGGATCGCCGCCAGATGCCCAGCGCGCAACGCCGCCCAGGATCGCTCGATCGCTGTGTCCAGTGCGGTCATGGCGTCTGACCAAGCGTCCAGATCCTGGTCGAGCCAAGCACGCCAGTGCCGATCCCACAGGACGAGCCGGCGCCCGGAACCGGACACGGGGTCGTCCTGCCAGGACGCCAGCGAGCGATACGGGCGTTCAGTCAGGCGCCCCAACCCGGCGATCAGCGGATGATCGCCGACCAGCGTGTCTGGCACTGAACTTGACAGTGCCGGAAGCGACCCGGCGCCCCAGGTCCAGATCCCGCTGATGACCGGCCGGCCGTTCGCCTCACGTCGCCGGTTGACCGGATCGGCGTGAAAGAGCATCTGTGTCTCGTTGAGCACTCGAATCCACTCCCGTGCCCCCGGCCCGCGCGGCAGATGCTCGGCCATCGAGCTGCCCTGGACCGCATGCAGCGGCGCAGTCCGCAGGCCAGACAGGGGGCGAGCGAGCCGCAGATACCAGCGCGCCGGTGTCGGAGCCAGCAGCGAAAGACCTTCGTCGGCGAAATGCCGGTTGAAGGTCTCGACCAGCGCATCGGCTTCGGCACGATCCGGCTCGATGCGCTGGCCCGCGTAGACCAGCAGCCGATCACGATCGGGACGCGCATGGATCGGATCGGCATGCATCCAGATCGCCCCTGGTTCGACCGCCTCGCC